>WNGB01007732.1_pt1 | contig 15419 bp, 14 predicted proteins | sample 5400681 | NCBI WGS metagenome assembly WNGB01 (sample SAMN13153367, study PRJNA577476) | soil metagenome | isolation source: 115 cm soil or saprolite under grassland replicate 2 | place: USA:California | collected 2016-06-15
AGATCCCAGCATTGGTCGAGTGAGACTTCGATCGCTCGTAGGCGAGCGAGCTCCTCCTGTGAGAGTCCGGTGCCGGCATGCGATCGCTCGAGCGCGTGCTCCTCGTCGGCCAACTCGCTGATCCGGCGCACGACCTGTTCGTCGTCCATGGCGCTGAGGGTCCCCTTCCGTCGAGCTACTTCCTAGGCTTGCGCCAATGGCGACAACACGCAAAGCAACCACGGAATGGCGAGGATCCCTCATGGACGGCGCCGGGACGGTGTCGCTCGAATCGTCGGGCCTCGGCACCTTCGACGTCACGTGGGCCTCCCGCGCAGAAGAGCCGGCCGGGCGCACGAGTCCTGAGGAGCTCATCGCCGCCGCGCACTCGGCGTGCTTCTCGATGGCGTTGTCTCACGCGCTGGCTCAAGGCGGCAATCCGCCCGAGCGATTGGAGACCTCCGCCGACGTCACCTTCCAACCCGGTGAGGGCATCACCGGGATCCTCATCACGGTGCGCGGCACCGTCCCCGGGCTGTCGGCCGAGCAGTTCAAGGAGGCGGCAGAGGGAGCCAAGGCGAACTGCCCGGTGAGCAAGGCGCTGACCGGAACGACCATCACCCTCGACGCCGCGCTCGCCTGAGATCGCCGGCGTTCTGTGGGCCTCCCTCCGTTCTGTCGGTAGTTATCCGGCTATGGACCCCACAACTACCGACAGAACGGCGTGAGGGCGGTGATGTAGTCGGCGAGGCGGAGGGCGACCTCGACCGCGAGTTCCGGGTCGCTGAGGTCGGGGTCGGGCCACGTCTCCGACACCCGCCGCCAGTCGTCGGGCCGGCCTAGGAACGGCCCGACGACGGCGTCGGCTCCGAGCACCTTCCGCCACCGCTTCTCCGAGGACACCAGCCGGGCGATGACTTCGTCGTTGTCGACCCGCTTCGGATGCTCGGCGTGGAACCCGATCTCCAGGGCCAGATCCGCGGCGCCGTCGGCGTGGCGGGCGCTGAGGACCTGCGCCTCGTAGTGCTCCCGGGTCGGCTCGCCAGTGCCGAACCACACCTTCAAGCCGTAGCGCCGGGCTCGGTACCGCCACTCGCCGACCGTCGCAGGCAACAGTGCTCGCAGGGCCTCACCCACCTCGTCGAAGAACTCCAACTCCACGAGTAGTCATCGTCGCACGGTCGGGACGACGCGGCCGACGGCGGACAGGGTGCGGGCGCCCGGCGCCGACGTCGAGTACATCGCCCCGATCCCGCGCTAGAAGTCGGGGTCGGCGGGGGCGAAGTCGTCCCACGTCGGGCTGTGCTCGTCGACCGGCTCCGGGTCAGGGGTGGGCGCGCGGTCCGGCACCGGCGGCGCGGGCGCGTGGGGGCCGATCACAATCGCGGCGAGCGCCGTGGTGATCGGCACGGATGCCACCAAGCCGATGCTGCCGACGAGCGTGCGGACCACCTCGACCGCCACCGTCTCCGATGTGACCACATCAGCGAGGGACCGACTCGCCTCGCTGAACAAGAGCAAGAGCGGGAGCGCCGCCCCTGCGTACGCGAGCACGAGCGTGTTCACCGTCGAGGCGATGTGGTCGCGCCCGATGCGAATGCCAGCGCGGTAGAGGTCTCGGGCTGGCAGCTGCTCGTCGGTGCGGTGCAGTTCCCACACGGCCGACACCTGGGTGACGGTCACGTCGTCGAGCACGCCGAGCGACCCGATGATGATCCCCGCGAGGAGCAGGCCCTTCAGGTCGACCTGCCCTGCGGTCAGCTGGAGGAAGCCGGCCTCCTCTTGGGCCAGGCCGGTGAACTTGGCCGCGCCGACGAACAACAACGCCAACAGGCCCGTCAAGCCGAGCGCCGCGAACGAGCCGAGAAGCGCGACGGTCGTGCGTTCGTTGAACCCATGAGCGAGGTACAGCGCGAGGAACGCGACGACGGCCGCTCCCACCAGGGCCACCGCCAATGGGTCGTGGCCGCGTAACAGCGACGGCAACAGGAACACCACGAGCACGACCAGGCTCAGCGCCAGGCCGGCGAGCGCCATGAGGCCACGCACTCGGCCCAGCGCGATGACGACCGCCGCGAAGATGAACGCGAGCAGCAGCATCGGCCGGTGGCGCTGGAACTCGGCGAACTGGTACTGCGCTCCCGCTGGCGCGTCCGGCTCGTAGCTGAGCACCACGCGGTCGCCCTTGTGGATGGTGACGATGCCCGCGCCGAGTGGCAGCTCGAGCGGGACGAGCGTGCCTTTCTCGTTGCCCTCCGTGACCCGGGCCTCGACCTCGTTGCACTGGTACACCTGATCGGCCGACGAGAACGAGCACGGCTCGATGTTGGCCTGCTCGACTGTGGCGTTCAGCAGGCGGGCGAAGCCGAGCGCGTTGTTGGTGACTTCGGGGGCCGAGCCCCTTGGCCACAGGATGGCCAGCCCGATCAGGGTGGCCAGCGCGCAGACGCCGATCGCCCCGAGGAGCAGCCGGCGAGTTCGGGCTGGCGCGGGCCACGCGTCGCTCAGGTCGAGGGGATCGTGATGGTGGTGGGCCACCAGCCCAGAGTCTGGCCCCGGGTCAGCGCGGGTTCGGCGATGCGGCGTCGGGCTCGCTCGTCTCATCGGCCGCGTTGCGCCGCTTCGCGCCGCGGCGAGCGTTCCAGGCCATCGTCCGCAAGCCGGCGACCGCCGTGACGACGTAGGGAGCGCCGTTGGCGACGCACTGCATGCACATCGTTGACCAGCTTACGCGCCAGCGTGCGGCCCTACGTCCCCGCGAGCTCAGCGACGACCGGCGCCATCGCCTCGTACACATCGCCCTGAAGCACCCAGTAGCTGATGCCCCAGCGCTCGCGGGCAGCGCGGACCTGGTCGCAGATCTCGGGCACGGTGCCGAACCACGCGTAGGGGATGTCCATCACGTCCTCCGGCGGCAGCCCGAACCCGGGAGCCATGCCCTCGGCCAACCCGCGCCGGTCGTCGGTGATGAGGCAGATGAAGACGAGGACGTTCAGCTCGATGGCGTCGAAGCGGTCGCCGGCGGCGTCCCGGACGATGGCCAGCTTCTCGTCGATGCGCGTGGCCAGAGCGTCGGCCGCGACCTCCGGTGTGACCGCCCCCGCGGACAGTGACGGGTTGATGCCGACGATGTCGGCGTGGCGAGCCGCGATACGCAACATCCGCGGCCCGCCGGCGCCGATGAGCATCGGCGGGTGAGGCTGCTGGACGGGCTTGGGCAGGCCGTCCAACCGGGCGATCGTGTAGTGCTTCCCGGTGAACGAGAACGGGCCGGGCGCGAAGAGGCCCTTGTACACCGCGATCGCCTCTTCCATCCGGCTGATGCGGACGCCGTCACGATCCTTGGGGATGCCCGACTGCTCGTAGTCAGTGGTCAACCAGCCGGCGCCGAGCCCGAACTCGAGCCTGCCTCCGGACAGGACGTCGATCGAAGCGAGCTCCTTGGCCAGGACGACCGGATGCTTGTAGTCGTTGTCGTGCACGAGCGTCCCGACCCGCAGCGTCGTCGTCGCGTCGGCGGCCGCGGTCATGGCGGGGATCGGCGCGAGCTGCTCGCCGAAATGATCAGGGACGAACATCGTGCTGTAGCCGAGATCCTCGACCTTGCGGGCCAGCGTTGCCCACTCCTCGCCATCCTTCGCCGTGTGCGCCTGCACGCCGAAGCGGAACGCCCGAGGATTCGCCATGGCCGGCAGGGTAGTGGTGGCCGTGACGCCAGCGGCCGGGGTGACGGCCTATAGCCTCTGCCCTGCGTGCGGTACCTGCTTCGGTTCGTAGTGGTGTTGGCGGTGGCGGCTCTCGGTCTAGCCGTCAGCGCGGCCGCGCTCGCACCCCAGGCCAGTCATATCTTCAGTGCTAATCACGGCACGGCGGCTCCCATCAACCTCGACGTCCTCGCCACCCGATCGCTCGTGTTCGACCGGAACGGCACGCTGCTCGCCAGCCTCCACGCCGAGGAGAACCGGTCACCGGTCAGGCTTGACGAGGTCCCACAGCTCGTGCGTGACGCGATCCTCGCGGTGGAGGACGACCAGTTCTACGAACACAAGGGCGTCGACTTGAAGGGCACCTTGCGCGCGCTGTTCGAGAACGTCTCGTCCGGCAACGTCGAACAAGGCGGCTCGACGATCACGATGCAGGTCGTGAAGAACGCGTTGCTCACGCCCGAGCGCGACCTGTCCCGCAAGGTGCGCGAGGCGGTTCTCGCCAGCCGGCTCGAAGAGCAGATGACGAAGGACCAGATCCTCGAGCGCTACCTCAACACCGTGTACTTCGGCAACGGCGCCTATGGCGTGCAGGCCGCGGCCGAGACCTACTTCGGCAAGAGCGTCGGCCAGCTCGACTGGGCCGACGCCGCGCTCCTGGCGAGCATGATCCGCTACCCGTCCGCGTACGACCCGTTCAAGAATCCGCAGCTGGCGCTCGAGCGGCGACGGCTCGCACTGCAACGCCTCGTCGAGACCGGCCATCTGAGCCAGGACGCCGCGGACCTCTATGCCTTCACGCCGCTGCCGACGGCACCGGTCGATCTCTTGCCGCCGCCCAACGACTACTTCGTCGAGGAAGTCAAGCAGCAGCTCCTTGACGACCCGCTGCTTGGAGCGTCGCCCACCGACCGCTACAACGCCGTGTTCAAGGGAGGGTTGAAGGTCTACACGACCTTCGATCCCACGATGCAGTACCTGGCGTTGACGGCCCGCAACGAGATCATCCCGGGCGACGGCAATGGGCTGTTCGAGATCCCCACCCGCGACGCGGCGGTCCTCGCTGACTGCCACGCGCCCGAGGGCGCGACCTCGTGCGTCGGTGGCACGTCGTTGGTGTCGGTGGAGCCGTCGACCGGCGCCATCCGGGCGATGGTGGGTGGGCCGGGCTTCGAGAACTACAAGTACAACCTGGCCACCGCGGCGAACCGCCAGCCGGGGTCTTCCTTCAAGACCTTCGTCCTCGTCACCTTGCTCGAGAACGGCTTCGTGCCCAACGACACGGTGAACGGCAGCGCGCCGTGCAAGATCCCGAACCCCGGGGGCGAGCCCGATCCGTACATCGCCAGCAACGCCGAGGGGAGTGGCGGAGTCGCGCCCATCACGTCGCAGACCGCGGGTTCGGTCAACTGCGCCTACCTTCGGCTCGGTCAGATCGTCGGGGTCGACAAGGTCGTCGAGCAGGCCAAGAAGATGGGGGTCACCGCCCCACTCGCCGCCTATCCGTCCCTGCCGCTAGGTGTGTTCGGCGTGTCCCCGCTCGAGATGGCAGGCGCCTACGCGTCGATCGCCAATGACGGCATCTACAACAAGCCCTATTACATCGACCGCATCGAAGACCGCACCGGCAACGTGCTCTACGCCCACCAGGCCGACGGGCATCGGGCCATGTCCCAGCAGACCGCCCGGCTCGCGGCGGACGTCCTCGAGCACGTCGTCACCGGGGGCACCGGGACCCGGGCCAAGATCTCCGGCCGCACCGTCGCCGGGAAGACCGGAACGGCGCAGGACAACACCGACGCCTGGTTCGTCGGCTTCACACCGCAGTTGTGCACCGCGGTGTGGATGGGTTCCCCCGACGCCAAGGTCCCGATGCGCAACGTCGGCGGCATCAAGGTGTTTGGCGGCACGTATCCGGCCCGCGTCTGGCAGCGGTTCATGTCCGGCGCGCTCGACGGCCAGCCGGCGACATCGTTCCCCGAACCCGAGAAGACACGGGGCGGCAAGTACCTCCACCTGAAGGGTGAGCCGGACGATAAGCCGTCCGCCACGAGCCCATCCGATGACCGCGGCGGAGGGGGCGGCGGGGGCGACGGATCGCCGAGCACCGTCGACACCACCCCGACCACTAAACGAGACCCGCCGGCCGACGACTCGACGACGACTTCGGGCCCCGACCTCACGATCCCTCCCGGCGACGGGTGAGCGCCGACCAGTTCGAGGCGCTGTTGGCGGTTCAGGCCGTCGACACGGAGATCGATCAGTTGCGTCATCGTCGGGCGACGCTTCCCGAACGGGCCAAGTTGAAGGAGGCCAACGACCGGCTGGCCGCGCTGGAGCGCGACCGCGTCGGCGTCGCGGAGCACAACGACGCGCTGACCGCTGCGGGCCACAAGCTCGAGGATGACATCGCCGCGGTGACCGGGAAGGCCACCGAGGTCGACCGGACCCTGTACTCCGGCACGGTGAGCGCGCCTCGGGAGCTCACCGCCCTTCAGGAGGAGATCGCCGCGCTCGGGCGCCGGCAGCGGGCGCTCGAGGACAAGCTGCTCGAGTTGATGGAGGAGGCCGAGCCGGTCGAGGCTGAGCTTCTGTCGCTCGACGATGAACGGGCCGAGCTCGATACGATCGCGGTGAACCTCACCGCTGATCTCGCGGAGGCCGAGGCCGAGATCGACACCGCGCTGACCGCGCTCACCTCCCGCCGCTTCGACGCCGCGATTCCGGTGCCCAGTGATCTCCTGAGCGACTACGAGAAGCTGCGTGATCGTCTCGGCGGCATCGGGGTGGCCCGCTTGGTCGGCAACCGGTGCGGGGGCTGCCACCTGACCCTGTCGGCGGTGGAGGTCGATCGCATCAAGCACGTGACGCCCGATGAGGTCGTGCACTGCGAGGAGTGCGGGCGGCTCCTCGTGCGCTGAACCACCGCATGTTCCTGTGGTTCGCCGGCGGAGCCGCCGTCATCGCGTGGCAGGTCTTCCGGAGCCCCGCGCTCGACTACCGGGTTGTCATGCTCGGCAGCGTGGCGCCCCTGCTCGACGCACTCTTCGGCGGCGTGCGACCGCTGCACACGTTGCTCGCCGCGGTGGTCGCGTTGCTGCTCGTCATGGTCACCACCCGGCGCCGGCGGCTGGTACGGAGGCGGTGGCTCGGCGTGCCCATTGGGATGTTCCTCCATCTGGTGCTCGACGGTGTGTGGACGGACACCGGACTGTTCTGGTGGCCGCTGTTCGGCGACGGTGGTAACGGCGCGCGGGGCCGATTGCCGGAGGTCGATCGGGGCGCGCTGTCGTTCGTGCTCGAGCTCGCAGGGATCATCGCCCTCGTGTGGTTCTGGCGACGCACGGGGTTGGCCGATGACGCCGTCGCGCGCCGGCGGTTCGTGCGCACCGGCCAATTGCCACGGACACACGTGGTGTAGCCATGCTCCATCTCGTCCGTCACGGCCGGACGGCCGAGAACGCGGCCGGGCTGTTGTTGGGGCGGGCCGATCCGCCGCTCGACGCGGTCGGCCGCGCACAAGCCACCGCACTGGTTGCTGCGCTCCCGAAACCCGACCGGGTCGTGTCGAGCCCGCTGTTGCGCGCCCGCCAGACCGCGGAGGCGTTCGGCGCGCCGGTGTCGCTCGACGAGCGATGGATCGAGCTGGACTACGGCACCCTGGACGGGACGCCGCTGAGCGAGACCCGGCCCGAGATCTGGGAGCAATGGCGCGCCGACATCGCCTTCGTGCCCGCGGGCGGCGAGTCGCTGGCCACGCTCGGGTCACGAGTGCGAGAAGCGTGTGACGCGCTGGCTTCGCTAGCCGCGGACAGCGAAGTGGTCGTGGTCACGCATGTGTCGCCGCTCAAGGCCTCCGTGGCGTGGGCGCTCGGTGTGGGCGACGAGGTCGCGTGGCGTTTGTACGTCGCCCCGGCGTCGATCACCCGGATCGGTGTACGTGACGGGCGCGCTGTCCTCCGCTCGTTCAACGAGGTCGCTCACCTCGCCGAACTGCATTCTCGAGGGTGACGCCCACGGAAAGCGAGTGTGTCAGCGTCGATAACGGGAGTTTGGGTGTGGCGTCGGGATGGCAAACTGGTCGGCGACGGTGAGCCGGCCGGGTGGCCGCGGCCCGGCTTCGACCGGGTCGAGGAAGGTCGGGGCTCCAGAGGGCAGGGTGCTGGCGAGATGCCAGTCGGGGTGACCCGCAGGAAAGTGCCACAGAGAACAGACCGCCGATGGCGGCGCCGACGGGAGACCCGCCGGTCCGCACAGGCAAGGGTGAAACGGTGCGGTAAGAGCGCACCAGCGTCCGGGGTGACCCGGGCGGCTCGGCAAACCCCACCCGGAGCAAGGCCAAATCGGGGGTGCTCGCCCGGCAGTGCCGCGAGGCACAACCCCCAGGTGGGCCGCACAGATGGATGGCCACCCAGGCGCCGTGAGGCGCTGGACAGAACCCCGCCTACAGGCCGGCTCACCGTCACCACCCCCTCGCAGGCCGCGAGAAAGTGTTGTTGACCTGCGGTTTCGCGCTTTCCGTCCTCGTCCTCCGTTGAGCGCCGGAGTCCCCGAGAGTCCCCAACTCTGAGGACCGATCCATACTTCAAGGTCACGTCGCCGTCCGGTTACCAGCTCGCCAAGTGGTCAGTTTCCCGCCGGCCGGACCGCGCAGCGGATGGACTGCGAGCGCTGGGCGGCGCGGAGAGATCCGTCCTGGTGCTCTTGCCGTTGTCGATCGTCGACGTTCCGCGCTGATGTTCCGTCCGCAGCGACCTCTGGATTCTCGGCTTCTCGTGCCTCCAGCTGAACCTACGCGGGGATAATCGGAATCCAGATGTCAGCCTGGCGGCGATGGCGGGACGATTTGGTCGAGTTGACGTGTGGCGACGCCGGAGGCTGCTCGCTGGACCGGCGTGCGTTGCTCTGTTCTCGCGCACGCTGGCTTGGACGCGCCAGCTCATGTGGATTCGCCGGCATTGGCGAGCGGTCGCCGCCGTGGCCCTTCTGCCAGTCGTGTGCCCCAGCCCCCTTGTCTGGCTATTGCACGGGACCGCGCGAGCCAGCGCCGTCGGCTTCGCGCTCGCGTCCGCCATCTGGCTCGCGGTCGGCATCTGCGTCCTGTGGAGCGGCACGACGAGCCAAATCATGGGCGCGCCAGGTGAAAGCCTCTGGACGGCCACCCTGGCCTGACCTCACGGCGCGGCCGCGCCGCTCGACGTACCCGCACGGAAGGTCGCGTGGAGCCGCGGGCGCGGGTCGACGCTGCGGCGCGCCCGCGGATCGTGCGTGAGGAACGTGGCCGCGACATCCTGCGGCTTGTCGACGGCGACCACGAAGCACGTCGCTTCGGCCCCGGAGATCCGGATGCGGACGAAGTGCTTGAACCGCATGGAGGCGGCCGCGCCCGCCGCCTCGTTGTCGTGCATGTGGATGAGACGGTTGCTGACGAGCAGGTACAGCCCGACGAGAACGCTCGCTGCAACCGCGGCGAGCACACCACTCAGAAGGGCGAGCGCCACACGCGCGATGACGCCCTGGAACGCCGGGGTGACCGACTCGGCGCGGAACGTGTCCTGGATCAGGACGACCGCTCGGTCGTGCACGCCCGGGAGCAGATACGTCGCCCACGCGCCGGCGAAGAACATGACCACCACCTGGGCCACGCCGTGGACCGCGCCGACGAGCTTGGCTCCCGCCACACTGCCCTGACCCCCAGGCTTGGCGAACACCGTCCACCCGACGACGACGAGCAGGCAGACCACGAGCGCGAGCCCGCTCCGTAGCCAGAGGGCCTCCACCGCACCGAGATCCGGCGTACGGGGAGAGAGGCGGTTGTCGCGACCGAGGCTCCCGACGTCGAACCGCGCCGCCGTGGTCGCGACCGAGCCGGCGACGGCCGGCAGCAACAGGAACGACCGGTTGAACACGCCGAACAACAGGAGCCGCCCCAGCATCCACTTCCACCGCTTGCGGGCCGGCCACTCGTGCTCACGGAGGTGCAGCTTGGCGAGGCCGCCGTCGTAGGCAACGGGCAGCGTCACGGGGTCGGGGAGGTCGCACGTCGGATGGGTGAACGCGCCGCCGCCGCCGGCAGTGACGTACTGCGTCGGCCACGGCGCGCCGGCGGGCGGCGTGCCCGTCGCTTCGCGGAACGAGCGCTCGTAGCGGGCGTAGTGATGCGAGTCACCGCTGAGATGCAGCGGCACCCGCGCCTGCGTCGCATGGATCATCGAGGCCAGCTCGGCGAGCACGTCGAAGGCCGTGGGGTCGGCGTCCGCGTGGGTCCAGGTCGGGATGGGCGAGCAGATGATGACCTGGTCGCCCGGCTGGAGCAGCGTGGCTTGTCCCTCGAAGTAGCGCCGCTGGCGGTGGTCGAACTTGTTGTCGAGTTGGAGGTCGACGCCCCAGAGCCACCACGCCGGGTTGGCGTCGTCGACGTGGGGGCGGAGCGGGATCGACCAGTAGCTGCGGGTCTGCACCGTCTTCCATCTCCCGACACTCCGCTGCGTGCAGAACAGGTCGGTGAAGGTCTTGAGCCCGTCGTACCAGTCGTGGTTGCCGGGGAGCGCGACCATCAGCGGCTCGTCGGCCCAGTTCTCGACACAGGCAGATGCCAGCGCGTACGGGCCGACCGTCTGGTTCTCGTACTTCTTCTCGGTGGCGTACGGGTACACCTCGTCGCCGCCGAGCACGAGGATCCGCCCTCGCGGCAGGCACGGTCCGTCGGGGAGATCGAGTGAGGACTGGGCGACGGCGTGCGCGATGGCGAACGTGGCGGGGAAGGCGTCCCCCAAGTCGGCGACGTAGTCGATCCAGAGCTCGCCTGGGCCGTGGGCGAAGGGCACGGCCTCCGCCACGGCGGCCGCGTGCGGATCTGCGGGGCCGAGCGCGGGCGCCGGCGGCGCTTCGACGGTACGGGCGTCGGCCCACCGGCCGAACAGCATCGAGACGCCAGCCTGGTAACCCGTCGTCGCGAGCAGCCGCGGGTCGAACCACGACACCATGCGCCGAAGAAGCGCGAACGAGTCCGGCGCGGCGGGTCCGTCCCCGAGGATGACCCGCGCGCGCAGCGCCTTTGCCTGTCGGGTGACCGCGGTCAGGAACTTCGGATCGTCCCAATAGCCGCTGTGGCCGCAGGGCTTCCCGTCCCGGACGTCGAGGGCGGCGACGTTGTCCAGCAGGGGCGTGACCCGGTCGTGCGGGCCGGGCGGGATGCCGAACAGGTCCGCTCGGCGCGTGACGTTGGTCCACTTCCGGTAGCGGGCGAGGGTCTCGGCCACGTCGGTGAGCAAGGCCGGCCCGACCTGGCCCGGGAACATGCGCGGGTACAGCGCGAACAGCGGCGACCCACAGGTCACGAGGGCCATGCGATCGAGGGCGGCTTGGTCGCGGAGCCCGGCGAGCGCGCTGAAGGAGATGACGGAGCCTTGGCTGTGCGCGGCGATGACGATGCGCCGGTTGTCGGCTCCGAACTCCGACAACGCCCGCAGCATGTGCGATTGCATCTCCGGCACCGCCCGCTCCGACTCGGGCGGCACGCCGAGCGGATGGAAGCGACGGGGCCAGAACCCAAGGATGTCCCAGGTGCTCGTGAGCGGCTGACGCACGAGGCGGTTTGTCCACCTCCACGGCACCGCGGCGGCGATCGTGCCAAGGACGGGGACGGCCACGGCGAGGATGCCGACGGCCCGCATCAGGAACAGGTCGATGCCGCCGCGGTAGACGAGACCGTTGTCGGGCGTGAGCCGTAGCAGTGACCCCGTATCCCGATGGAGGGCGACGGTCACCAGGATCGTCGTCATGATCGTGACGCCGGCGATGCCGACGAGCGCGTCCAGATGTTCGACGAGGCTTCGCAGCAGCCGGTTCGTGCGGTAGGTCCTTTCGGCGTCGCCGCCCAGCGCGTCGACGTCGTCGGGAGGTGCGTTGTTGCTGTCCCACCGCACGAAGACGCCGAGCACGACGAAGATCGCGACGGCGATCAGGATCGCCTTGATGTACGCGGGCATCAGCTCGAGCTCGCGGTACTGGCGGATCGGGATGGGTCCCGAGTTGGCGCGCAGCAGCGCGTCGAAGCTGCCGACGGCCGCGGTGAACAGCGATACGCCGATGCCGGCGAGTGCCGGCGCCCGCAGGCTGTTGATGACCCACGGCCGCAGCACGTGCTTGATCCAGCTCGCGAGCCCGGAGGTGTGCGGCGGGGATCCGGCCCGCTGCGATGTGCTCCCGGCGGCGGAGACCAGGAGAAGGACGAGCATGAGGAGGATCTGGAGCCCACCGATGACGAGGAAGGGCCGCCCCAGGTAGGGCTCGGCTTCGGCGACGACTCGGGTGTCGGGGTGAACGGTCGCGTTCCAGCCCCGGAGGGCGAGACCGCCGAGGATGACGACCGCGACCGCGCTGTGCGCGACGAGCAGCAACAGGGACTCGGTGGGATGGTCGAAGAAGCACGACGACGCGAGGGTCTCCTCGTCGGTGAGCCGTCGTCGCTCGCGGGCCACCCCCGTGCCGCCGAGGCGCCCGCGGAACTGCTCGAACTCCTTGCGGTTCACGCCGGCCTGAAAGAACACGATCGACGTGACCGCGGCCGCCGCGAGGAAGCCGAACAGGACCCGGGTCCCCGGAGCGTTCGACAGCACGCCCATGGCGGCGGCGATGGCCGCGACGACGACGGGCAGGATCACGTGCCACAGGCGCCGCCCGACGTAGATCCCCACGAGCCCGAGGACGATGAGCGCGATGAGGAGCGGCAGGCGCCAACCTTCGTGCTCGTAGGGCTCGTGCCCCAGCCGCTCGATAGTGATCGTCTGGGCGAAGATGATCACCATCCACAACGTCCAGGTGATCGTGAGCGACACGCCGATGATCGCGATGAGCACGCGGCACACGGCGGCCGCCACACGCCGGAGGTAGGTCGACCCCGGCGGCACCGCCCACCCCGCCACGTTCACGAGCGTGAACGGCAACAGCACCAGCCAGGCGCCGAGCTTCCACGGTCGGTGGCGACCCCACAGGTAGGTCCACACCTCGTGGGGGGTTGACTGCTTGTTCCGGTCTCGCCAGAGTCCCTGGGACGCTCGCCGGCGGTCCTCCAACGTGGTCGACGACGCCTCGTCGGCATGGTCGCGGTACACGGGCTCGGGCCAGCTGTCGTCCCCGAGCATCTCGCGGGTGGTCGACCCTCCGACACCATGGACGCGCAGTTCAATGATCCGCGCGCCGGGCAGGGGCGCGGCGTTCACGGCGCGCCGAACAGCCAGCGCCAGCCCCGGATCAACTGCAGGGCGAGCAGCCAGGCGCCCCCGATCGCGAACACCATCAGCCAGCCGCGGGCGAGCAGGAACTTGCTCGTCTCGCGTTTGGCCCAGTCCCATGAGCACCCGTCGAGGTCGTTCCCGGTCTTGCCGCGGCATGGCCACGACTCGGGATTGGCCGGCGCGGACGGGGCGGGCAGGGGGCTCGCCTCGACATCGTCGAGCCACGCCACGAAGCTCGCCCGCAACGCCTCGTGGCCCCGGGCGTTCGGATGGAGGCTGTTGTGGATCCAGTTCAGCGGGTTGACGGACTGCTCGAGTGAGCCGAAGACGCTGTTCGAGGCGAGGAAGTTCACGCCAGCGTCGCCGGCCGGGCCGTCGCAGAGACGCATCCCGACGAGCGCGGCGGGCACCGTGTCGACCACCTCGAAGTTCGCGTCCGCCGCCGACGCAGCGATCGTGTCGTCGAGCGTCGAGGTGAAGCGGTAGAGGAACTCGCGCTCCTTGCGCGTGAACGGCGAGTAGCCGCACTTCGCGGCGGGGGCGATCGGAATCGGATAGGGCATGACGTAGATGGACTCCGTCTTGAACGCCTCCTCCACTTGGCCGTACGCCTTCTCGAGCTGCGAAGTCACGTACGACATGTTCTCGAGCCATGCCGGTCCGAGCTTCGAGCAGTCGACGGGCAACAGGCACACCCGGCCGATGGTGCCGAACAGCGCGTCGTTTCCACCGATCGACAGGAGAACGAACTCGACGCGGTCCGTCTTGCCGATCTCGCGCACGAGCTCGAGCTGTTCGTCGATCTCCTCGGTCTTCGCGCCCGAGCAGGCGAGGAAGCGCACGTGCTCCGGGATGTCGTCGCGCCGCTCGTTCACCAGCAGCACCGCGTAGGCCGTCGGCGCGCGCCGGCACTGGCTCTCGCCCGGCGTGTTGGTGCCCTCGAAGAACACCTCGGCGCCCTCTCCCGACATGAACGAGTCGCCGAGCGCGACGAACACCTGGCCCTCGTCGCTCGGCTTGAGGGCGTCGGGTTCGGGCACGACGCGCGTGCCGAGCGTCCACACGACCGCCGCCGCGGCGATGACGAGAACCACGTCGATGTTCGATCGCGCCGCGATGGCGACCATCAGGACGAGCACGGCGGCGCCGAGCGCCCACACGTACCCGGCGCTGAGCCCGACCTGGCCCACGACGATCAGGCCCGCCGCGAGCAGCGCCGCTCCGCCGATCGCCAGCACCACCGACTTGGCGGCGTTGAAACTCGCGAGACCCCGCAGCGTCAGCTCACTCAGGAGCGAGATCGCCGTAGGCATCAGGCCGAGAGCGATGAGCGCGACGAGGAGAGCCGGGCCGGCTCCGAGCGCGGCGGCGATCAACCCGCCCTCGAGAACCACGACCAACACGACAAACAGGCCGAACACCGGGAGCTTGGGAAGCTGGTCGAGGCGCCGGAGCTGCTCGAGCCCGATCCCCACACCGAGGTACATCAACGCCACGCCGAGGAGGCCGAGGCCGCTGTGGTTGCCCAGCACCGAGCGGGTGACCAGCAACGCCACCCCCAAGCCGACGAACGACGCGACCACGAGGACGCGCCGCTTGGTGGACGCCGTCGCCGGGTCGAGCCCCTGCTGGACGACCCGGTGAAGGCGGATCGCCAGCAAGCCGGTGGCGAAGATGGCGAGGGTGCTGATGAGGAGCGGGCCTTCGCGGGAGGCGAGGAACCACACGAAGCTGCCCGCGAAGCACAGCAACGAGACCACCACGCGGGCTAAGAACCTCTGGTCTGTGTCCATGTCCGCCTCCTGCTCCTGCATGCCGCTACGCCGTGGTTCCGCCGGCCGCGGTTGCGGCCTCCACGCTCTCCTTCTGCTTCTCGATCAACGCGGCGAGATCATGCAACGGCTTCGTCCCCGCGCCGATAATAAGGCCCGTCGCCAGGATCTCGAAGGTGCGCGGCGGGGACGCGATGCCGACCTGCTTGAGGAAGTAGAGCTTGAGCGCCGAGCTGCCGAGCAGCCCGAGCGAGCACGCCACCGCCCAGAGCACGATCGCCCTGTTGCCGGTGACCTTGGCGATCGCCCGGAGTTCTCGATCGTCGTCGGTGTCGTCGGGCCAACCGCAAAAGCCGAGCAGCGCCTCACGTTGGAGACCGATGGCGCGCTGTGGACCAGCGAACCCGACTTGTCGGCCCGGTAGTGGGGTGAGTCAGCGTGATCGCCGATCCGCTTCATGTAGTCGGCGACGTCGGTGAGGGGGCTGAGGATCTCGTACTCCCGCCAGCCGCCGGTCAGGTCGGCGAACTCACGTCATCGAACCAGTTCGTCGTGAGCGGCCTCCAGGGCACGTGGTGGCCGAGGGTTTGGCGGGCGAGAAGACCATGCCCGCCAAGGTCATCCGGGAACTGATCGACGAGATCCGGGCGCTTCGGCGCGAGCTCGGCGAGGGCGGGTCGTCGCCGCGCAAGCTCCCGACGCGGTGACCGGCCGCCGGCACACCA
>WNGB01007733.1_pt1 | contig 15419 bp, 12 predicted proteins | sample 5400681 | NCBI WGS metagenome assembly WNGB01 (sample SAMN13153367, study PRJNA577476) | soil metagenome | isolation source: 115 cm soil or saprolite under grassland replicate 2 | place: USA:California | collected 2016-06-15
GGACGGAGGCCACGCCCATCACCGCGCACGGCTCGAAGAGCGGCGCCGCTCCGGACCCGCCGGCGCCACCTGTGCCGCCGCCCCGGCCCCCGGTGCCGCTGCCGCTCGCGCCACCGCCGCCGATGCTTCCCGCTACGCCGCCGCTGCCGCTGGTGCCGCCGTCGCCGACCGCGGCCGCGCCGCCGCGACCAGCGGCGCCCGCGCCGCCACCGGCGCCGCCGCTTCCCGCGCCGCCACCGCCGCTTCCCGCGCCGCCACCGCCGCTTCTCGCTACGCCGCCGCTGCCGTTGGTGCCCCCATCTCCGACTGCTCCCGCGCCGCCGCGGCCCGCGGCGCCTCCGCCCGCGCCGCCGCGGCCGACGGTGCCCGCGCCGCCTTGTCCGCCGCTCCCGCTCGTCGAGTCGCAACCTAACAACGCGGCGTTCATTGCCAGCAGTAGCGCAGCTCCGGCGCGCGCGCGTCCGTACCGACCGCCCCAAAGAAAATCCATCGAACGCGATGCGCATCATACAGCCATTCTCCAATTTGAGACTGGCGGTGCCGGTGGAGGTCGAAGCGCTGAAGGCGGCGTAGAATCCAAGAAAGACGCCTGAGGGGAACGATGGGCACAAGTGTGTTCGTGCCGAGCGCGCTCGCGATGATCCTGTGGATGGCCACCGCCGCAGAGAGGCCCTTATCTTCGCCCCTGCCGGTCCTGACTGGCCGGGCCTTCACCGGCGTGGTTTTCCCTGCCGCGCTGGCGCGCCGCGAGCGTATCGACCAGCCTGAAGCTCGGGACTACTGGACGCCGTCAGCAGCTGACGTCGGTGAGATGGAGTCGCGTCTGCGGAGCGCCCTCGTGCGACAGCGACACGCCGACGATCGGCTGCAGGGCCGCTCGAAGGGAGGCTGGCGCGACTTTCACGTTTTCAGGTCGCATCACATCGGTCAGATTCTCGAGCACCTCGCCGCGTACCGCCGCCAGTACGTCGGGATCGTCGTGCAGGGAGAAAAACGCCTGTTCGTGAACTGCTTCCGCGGGGATCCCCAGCAGCACTCCTCGTGGCGCCAGCAGCTCGTCGATGTCGACGATGGCGGATTCTACTACTGGCGGATCCAGTACCAGGTCGACCGCAAGCGCTTTCTGGAGGTCGACATCAACTCCGACGCCTAGCGGGCTGCTCAAAAGTCTCGGCGTCACCTACGCGCCGCACGCCATGACAACCGAATCACCCAGACGCCGGCCAAGCGGAGTTCATCGAACGCGTCGGCAGAATGATTCAGGAACGGCGACCCCCGCGGGTCACTATCCAATTTGAGACTGGGGGTGCGGTGGAGGTCATGGCGCGGCGGGCGGCGTAGGCCAGCCGCCGCCTACCTTCCGGACGATTCCTTGATGGCAGCAATCGCCGCTTCGAGGGCGGGGATCACCGCGCGATCTTTCGGACGATCGGCGGCACGCTTGCTCGCGAGCACACGATCGATCGGAAGCACTTTCAGGATGAGGTCAGGGACCAACGCGAAGTCGATCGCGGCGGCGTACTCGGCGTCAAAATCGCGGAGGCCGTCGCACTTGAGGACGACGTCGATGTCGTTCAGCCCTGGTCCGGAGAACAGCGGTGGGTTGTTCCTCCACGCGAACACTGCACCGACCTTCCCCGCTGCCTCGGCGACTCCTGGGTGGGAGGTGGAGCGGAACCATAGGTCGAGATCCTTCGTGACAGCGTCGGCGCCCTGCACGACGGCAGCGCCCAGTCCGACCAGCATGAATGGGACCCCAGCGTTGGTCAGTTCGCGGAGGAGCTCGAGCTCCTTCTCACTTACTGGCAGGCTGTCCAAGTCGGGCACGCCTCAGGCTCCGCCGGAGCCGCTCGAGGGGCGGCAATGTCAGGTTGGAAAGGACGTGCTCCACATCCCCAGGATCCACGGCGTGCTTTTGCGCAACCTCCTCAGCGAATCGCCGCCTCGCGATCCGGTCCATCGTTCCCTGGGGACCCTCGGCATCTGCGGGATGCGTAAGCACGCCGAGATTATAGCGGGCGCGTCGGCAGAATCATTCAGGAACTGCGACCCCAGCGGGTCACGATTCAATTTGAGACTGGCGGTGCCCTGTGATTTCGTGGCGTTCTGAACGCGGATCGAGCGTGGGTCGCGGCGCGAACTGTGATGCGTCAGGGATGGGGCGGCGGCTGGAAGAGATATTCCTCGACGCGCATCTGCTCTTTCTCTTTCGCCTTGCGGGAAGCGCGGCCGGAGCAGATCAGGCCGACCAGGCCGGTGCAGGCGTTGGCGTAAGCGATCTCGCAGCCATATTCCGATTCGTTATCCGGCGCGCTCGCGTGGCAATCGCGCTGGCGCTTGGCGGCGGCCTTGCGTTCCTTGATGACGGCGGGCCACGGCCGGTGCTCGGCGCGGTTGCAGGCGTCTATGCGACAGGCCTCCGCGGGGCGGGGGGCCTTGGCCGGGGAGGCGAGGCACTCTTGGGCCTCGGCCGCGACGGCGTCGGAACGGTCGCAAGACCATGCTTGTTCGTCGCACCGCCATTCATTGACCTCGTCCGAATAGGACTCGAAGTAGGTCACACTCTCTTCGTCCTCCACCACTTCGGGGGTCGGCTGAAACGGCTTGGTGAGCTCGTCAAAGTCGGGCGCGGCGTGCTCATGCGTGTAAAGGTCGGTGTCGTCCTCGTCGAAGCTCGCCGCTTCGGCAGAGGCCGCGATGTTGACGCGCGTGTGGTTTTGCGTCATCCAGCTCCCGCCGCCGGTCCACGAGTCGGTGCAGTAGAACAGCTTCTTTGAGCAACCCTCTTCGGGGTTCAGCTCGCCGCAGGTTTTGCGTCCCGCTTCATCGGGAAGGTAGCCATGTTGGGGGTGAATCTGATGGAGGTTGAAATAGGCGTGACGCCGGCTGCGGGCGAATCGCGGATCGGTGAGGGCCTTCCCCTTCGATCCGAGGCCGATCACCTGTCGATTGATCGTCTCCGCAGAGCCTGTGTCTCCGAGGCGCTGTCTGCAGAGCGCCAGATCCGCGAGCGGTTCGGGATCCTCGGGAGCAAGCTGCGCCGCCTTCTCGAACTTGGGGCAAGCCGCTTCGAAGTTCTTCGCGCGGAAGAGCCTGGTTCCTTCGGCGCGCGCAGCGGCAGCATCGCTGATTGGCGGGCGGGTAGTCATGGACCGGGGGAACGCTACGGCCCCCGTCACCAGCGCGGCGACGATCCCAAGGACACCGAACTCGGACTGATGGCGGAAGCGCATCGCGGCCTCCGATTGTAGGGAAGGGGCGCGGGCGCGCCGGCAGAATCATTCAGGAACTGCGATCCCAGCGGGTCACGATTCAATTTGAGACTGGCGGTGCCGGTGGAGGTGGTGGCGGTGTCGGCGGCGTAGTGGGCACGGTGAAGTCGGTCGCCGCCCGGCGCGCCAGGAAAGGTGACGGCCTCGGTGACACCACCGCGGCGGCGCGGTGTTCCCGTGGTGTGGGGCTTGGCAACGGAACACACACGGAGACGACCAATGAAGACACCACTCATCGCATTCGCGGCGCTCGCGCTGGGGGCGGGCTGCCTGGACCCCGGGGAACCCGGGAACCTGGTCCCCAGGACGGTCACGGAGGACCCGATGTTGCCGCAGATCCAGGTCAACGGCACGCACCTGCACGCCGAGGCATTCGGGGACCCGGCGGCGCCGACGGTGATCGCGTTGCACGGCGGCCCGGGCGGCGATTACCGCAGCATGCTGGACCTGCGCGCGCTGGCCGACGACGGCTACCGCGTCGTGTTCTGGGACAACCGGGGCGCGGGCCTGTCCCAGCGCTACGACGCCAGCACCTACACGATGACCCTCTATCTCGAGGACCTGCGCCAGGTCGTCGACACGATGACGGCGCCCGGCAAGCCCTACGTGTTCATCGGGCACTCATGGGGCGCGATGTACGCGAGCTGGTTCATCAACGAGTACGGCGACGACGGCGGCCGACTCCTGGGCGCGGTCCTCAGCGACCCGGGCGGACTGAACAAACAGGAGGTGGACGCGTTCATGAAGCGCTACTTCGCCTCGGTCGCCTTCACGGGCGAGCAGTTCAACGACGCGCTGTGGTCGGGGCAGTTCCTTTCGGCCGACGACCACGCGCGCGCCGACTACCTGCTGATGACGATGGCGCTCCGCGGGGTCCCGGCCGAGCACAAGGACCCGTCGCACCTGCCACCCATGTGGCGCCTAGGCGCCGTCGTGAGCTCGGCGCTGTTCGATCTGGCCGACAAGGACGGGTTCGATTTCACGACGCACCTCAAGTCGTACCAGCACAAGGTGCTGTTCCTGCGCAGCGACCTGGACACAGCACATACGCTTGAGAGCCAGCAGCAGATGGCCGCGCACTACGCTGACGCCGACATCATCACGATGGCGGGTGCGGGCCACGAGATGATCTACGAGGCACCGTTGGCGTACCTGGCGCACACGCGTGACTACTTCAAAGCCATCCGCTTCGCGGGGGTGGCGCGATGATCCGGCGGGTGGGGATCACGACGGTCGCGGCCGCGGTGTGGGTGGCCCTGTTCGTCGTGCTGTTCGCCTTGCGCGCGCAGGCGCAGGAGGTGAACCTGGCGCGGCTGGACGAGGGCCCGGCGAACCGCGTCTACCTGCGCACTGGCGCCGAGTGGGCGTTCGTCGCGGGCGTGGGCTACGCGCGCACGGTCCCCGTCGGGCAGCGGCGCCTGGTGCTGCTCGGCGAGCTGACGGCGCCGTGGGCGGCGGCCGACGCTTCCGACTACCAGGCCCGCGTGGGCGCGCTGGTGCCTATCCTCATCTGGCGGGGCTGGCGGCTGGCGGGCTCGTTGGAGCCAACAGTGCGCGGCACGAAGAACGACCTCGGCCGCATGACCAGCCTGGGCGCGAACGCGGGCGTGATGGGCGGCTACTACGCGCAGCACTGGTTCGCTGCGGGGGAGCTCGGCTTCGACTACACGCTGACGACGCGCATCGCGCACTCGCAGCTCTACCGCGAGACCGTGTACGAGAACGCGCGCGATGGCTGGTACGTCAACCCCGGTGGGAACTACCGCCTGGGCGGCCAGGCCGGCGCCTCGTTCGGTCGCTACGATCTGGCCCTGCGCGCCGGCATCCTGCGCGACATGATGGGCGGCCAGCCGATGTTCCCGCTCTACGCGACGCTCGCCTTCGCGACCAGCTGGTGATCGCTATTGCGACTCGTGGCGCGCCGAGGCGCTGACCCCGGGCGGCTCATTGGCGATCGCGGCTGGGGCCCGTCGGCAAGATCATTCGAGAATTCTGCGACCCCAGCGGGTCACTACCCAATTTGAGACTGGCGGTGCCCGTGGAACTGGTCAACGCAGGCGCCGCGCGGGAGTGAGCATCCGGCTTTCAGTGGTGGCGCAGTCCGCGATAACGTCATTTGTCGGACTGAGATGCCGAGGTATGGGGACGCCTGGGTACTCGCTGCTCGATCGATGAAGGCACATCCTCGTCGGACTGTAACTCGGCCGGCGGATCTGAACTGGCGCAAGGGCGTAGTCGACGACCAGGAGCCACCGCGGAGTCAACAGCACAGCCTGATGCATGCCGCGAGCAACCATCGCACGCCGTGCTCGATCCCATCTGATCACGTGAGGATTCTGAACCGCCGCGAATTCCTGACTCGCCTCCCACGAAAGCCGTGCTCCCGTTTGCGTCATCCTGTCGATTTTCAGGGGCTATCCCCCCTGGAGCGGGGAGTTTCCCAGAGGCTTTCCCCCCTTCGGGGTGAAGTTTCCCAGACCCTTTCCCCCCTTGGTCGCCTGAGCGCGTGACCTCGCGGTACCGATGCCTCCAGCCCGTCTCGCGGGCGAGGAGGAATCGATGCCGTTCCGAGAGGTCACGATGCTGGAAACGAAAGAAGTCCTTCGACTGTGGCTGGGGGGCGTGCCGAAGAAGCGCGCGGCGGCCCAGCTCGGTCTCGATCCGAAGACGGTCCGCCGTATCGTGCGCCGGGCGGAGTCGCTCGGGCTGCGACACGACGCTGGGCCCGGCGCGCTCACCGACGAGCTGCTGACCAAGCTGGTGACGGCGCTGGCGGCGCGCCCCGTGGTCCCACACGGCGACGCGTGGCAACGCTGCGACGAGCACCGAGACTTCATCGCTAGCAAGCTCGACGACGACGTCCGACTGACGAAGATACGAAAGCTGCTCGAACGCAACGGTGTAGTGGTGCCGTACACGACGCTGCACCGCTACGCCGTCGCGGAGCTGGACTTCGGGCGTACAGCGGCGACGGTGCCGATCGCCGACTGTGAGCCCGGCGAGGAGGTGCAAGTCGACACCGGGTGGGTGCTGCGCCTGGAACCGGACCTGTGGGGCAAGCGACGGCGCACGCGCGCGTGGATCTTCACGGCGGTGCGGTCGCGCCACCGCTTCGCGTGGCCGTGCTTCGAGGAGACGACCAAGAGCGCGATCGAGGCGTGCGAGGCGGCGTGGGAATTCTTCGGCGGCGTCTTCCGCGTTGCGATCGTCGACAACACCAAGGCGATCGTGCGCAAGGCCGACCCGCTCGCGCCGCTCATCAACCCGACGTTCCTCGAGTACGCGCAGGCGCGCGGTTTCGTGGTGGACACGACACGGGTGCGCACGCCGACCGACAAGCCGCGCGTCGAGCGCGCCGTGCAGACGGTACGCGACGACTGCTTCGGCGGCGAGTCGATCCAGACGCTGGAGCAGGGCCGCGAGCGCGCGGCGCGCTGGTGCCGCCACGAGTATGGCGGTGCGCGACACACGCGCACCGGACGGATGCCGCTCGAGCACTTCGAGGCGGAGGAGCGGCCGGCGCTCGGCCCAGCACCGACGGAGCCGTACGACGTGCCACTGTGGTGCGAGCCGCTGGTCGCCCGCGACCACTACGCCCAAGTCGCCAAGGCCCTGTACACGCTGCCCACGCACCTCATCGGCAAGCGGCTACGTGCGCGCGCCGACCGCAATACGGTCCGCTTCTACGACGGCGCCGTACTGGTCAAGGTCCACGCTCGCAAGCCGCCGGGCGGGCGCGCCACCGACCCGAACGACTTCCCGCCGGAGAAGGTCGCCTACGCCATGCGCGACATCGCCTTCTTGCAGCGCCAGGCCGCCGAGCACGGCGAGGCCGTGGGTCGTTACGCCGGCGCGCTGCTCGAGGGACCGCTGCCCTGGACACGCATGCGCCAGGTGTACGCCCTGCGCGGCCTGGTCACTCGCTTCGGTGATGCGCGCGTCGACGAGGTGTGCGCCGTCGCCCTCGACGTCGGCATGCTCGACGTCAAACGCCTCGGCAAGATGCTCGCGCAGGGCCGCCGCCCCGAGCCCGAGCGTCTCGCGAAGGTGATCCCGCTGGCGCGCTACCTGCGCCCGGCCAGCCAGTACGCACTGCCGTTGCCAGACCCACCCAAAACCCAAGGAGACGACCCGTGAACGACACCAACTCGACAGATCTCAAGCCCCTGCTACGCCGGCTCAAACTCGGCCGGATGCTCGACACGCTCCCCGAGCGTCTGGCGGTCGCACGCACCCAGAAGATCCCTCACCAGGACTTCCTGGCGCTCGTCTTGGCCGACGAAATCTCGCGGCGCGACAGCCAGAGCGCCACCGTGCGCGCCCAGCGCGCCCACCTCGACCCAGCGATGCAGCTCGAGGCCTGGGACGATAGCGCGAAGGTCACCTTCGACCGGACGCTGCTCAACGAGCTCGTCTCGCTGCGCTTCCTCGACGAGCACCGCCACGTGACCATCGTCGGCCCGGTCGGCGTCGGCAAGACCTTCATCGCGCACGCGCTCGGCCACGTCGCGTGCCGGCGCGGCCACACCGTCCTCGCCCTGCGCGCCGACAAGGTGTGGAAGACGCTCAGACACTCGCGCCTCGACAACAGCTACGACGCTGAGCTGCGCAAGCTCGTCGCCGTGGACCTCCTCATCATCGACGACTTCGGGCTCGACGCCATGGACGCCACCGAAAGCCGCGACGCCTATGAGGTCTTCACCGAGAGGCAGCGCGCCGGCTCGGTCATCGTCACCTCGAACCGCGGCCCCGACGAGTGGCTCGCCACCTTTGCCGATCCCGTCCGCGCGCAGAGCGCGCTCGACCGCTTCACCAACAACGCGTTCGATCTCGTGATCGAGGGCGAGTCGTATCGGCCCCGTCTCAAGCCGACGCTGAAGAAGTCCCCTGGACAAAAGGGGCGCTCATAGGTCACTTATCCACAGGTCACGCGCATGGAACCAAGGGGGGAAAGGGTCTGAGAATCCAGGGGGGAAAGACCCTGAGAACCGACATCATCCAGAGCTGGAACGCCTGCTGAAGGTTCTCGGTCCAGGGGATCAGCAGGCAATTGTCGGCATCGATGGTGACGTCGGCCGGTAGCAGCGTCCGTAGGTTCCGTCGTGCGCGTGTTGGCGGCGCTGTCCACTCCTGCAGCAGTCGCGGTAGGGGAGGGAGGACTGGTGCCGGACGCCCGACCGCGAAGCTTCGCGACACCCCCGAGGGTCGAACGGCCCGGGTCAATACGTGCCAGCGAACCCCTGGGCGCTGCAGAGCTCGCTTCGCCGCCTCGCGCGCGCAGACGACGATCTCTGTCGCCAGGCCGGCGGTCGCTTCGAGCGCGACCGGTGCACCCTTCTCGAACTCGTTGTCGTGAACGACGATGTCGCCGAACTGGCCCTTCGCGCTGGCGAGCGCTGAGCACGTGGTTAGCTCTGCTCTCATTGCGTCCCAGAGCCGGAGATCGCCGGACCAGACGACGCTGAAGTCAGGCCTCGGCTCCGACGCGTGCGCTCGAGTGTCGCCGCCGACGGCCCCCGAGGCGATGAGCCCCGCGATCAGCAGCAAGCTGCGTGCGCACACCGATCATGAGGACAATACCTTGCTGCTCCGGTTCCCAAGATTGGTGCCGAACTTCAACCAGATCGGTCAGTTGGAAGTGCGTCGATGGGGCCGGAACGACAAACGCGCATCCTAACTACCTGAAGTGAAACGCGACCCCAGCGGGATTCGAAACGGATGGAGAACCGAATCGTTCCGCCGATTTGCAAAGTAGTCCGCTTGGGCCCGGCGTGGGCCCGAGACGCCGGACCGATCCCACCGGGTTACCAACCCGATGGGGTCGCCACAGTCGATCGACTGGGGGCCGCGGTTCAACCTGCGCGGCGAAACTTGCGCGCGGGCGTGGCACCCTGTTCTTCGTGCGTCTTGGAAGGAGCGGGGCCGTACCTCTTGTCGTGAAGGGCGCCCTTCTCTGCGTCGGTCCAGAGGCGGTCGAGGTCTTTGAGGCCGCCGGTCACGTCACGCGCCAGCAGCCCGAGACTCGAAAGCAGCTCGGCGCTGGGCTCGCTCCGTCCGCTCTTCACCTTGGAGAGATAGCCCTCGGACAGTCCAATGAGGCGCTCCACTTGGCGCATGGGGGCGTGGGCTGTGATCTGGTCGAGCAGCGCGAGCAGCGTGTTGCGGAGCGCCTGGCGGTACACACCCTCCATGGCGTGGTCGATCTTCCGCGCCATTGCGCGATCCATCCACTCGGCTCCGCAGTTGTCGCAGGTGGGGATGGCGATCGTCGCCGGGATCTCCAACTCCATCGTCCTGTGCTGCGCCTTCCGGCCCGCGCGAGCCAGAGGAGCGATCTTTCCGATGCCGCACTCGCGGCAACGCCTATCGATGTTGTTTTTCATTCGTTCACGCTTCCAGCTCTGATGTTCATGGAATCGTCCGCCATCAACGACCCCGGCGGCTCGCCGGTCCAGGCGCTTGCCAGCCCTTCGGTTTCACCTCGCCGCCGTTCGTCCGCAAGGGGCGTTCGAGAGGATGAAATGAGATCACCGCAACCTCCGGGACGGTCTCGTCTATGCAGATCTTCAGGTACCAACCTCCATCGACCACGACGCCATAGACGTCGCAAACGTCCTGGGTCTGAGCCGTGGAGTGGGCGAACGCCCTCTGGGTGAGCGAGGCGATGGTCGCCCGTGCGGTGTCATACGCGGATCCCCTTGTCTCGAAGAACTGGAGGGCACGGGTGATCTGAACCCACACCTTTCCCTCGGCGACCAACCCCTTGACGCGCTCGAGCGCCCAATGCGGAACGCGCGCCTTCATCCTGAGGAGATGATGGCATGGGAGTAGGTCCCATGCAAGCCGAGATAGGAGTGACTCCTACATCGGCGCCCCGGAGCGTGGTTAGTACGGCCCGCGCGATCGCGACCAATGTTGCGCACTCGCGCAAGCGAGGGTTTCGACGACTCGCGCAGAGCCTTTCTCCGTAGACGGGCGGTCGCCCGTCTGGCAGGAAGACGGCATGTCGGAACCAATGCGGTCAGCGAACCCGCCGGAGGCCACGAGCGAAGCCCTCGATATGCTCGTGCAGATCGCGGGACGGCGAACGCTGCCCCTCCCCGTCGAGGTTCTGGCTCGCCACGCGCTCGACCTTCCCGGCGATTGGGACTGGCCGGTGCGGCGGGCCGCGCTCGAGGCCCTCCTTCGTCGTCTGGCCTCGGCGAGATCGCAGCGGATCACAGTTGCCCGGGAGCCGCGACGCGGACCGTGGGGCCGGTACATCCTCGGGCGGGCGGACGTCGACGAGACCCTTCCCTACGATGTGCGTCTCTCATCGACGAAACCGGCGCGGGGCGCCTGTGACTGTCCCGATTTCTTGCGCGGCTCGCTCGGCCTCTGCAAGCACATCCTTGCGGTGCTGGACCATCTCGCGAAAAGGCGGACTGTGTTCACTCGCCTCTGCGGCGTCGGAACCAAGCCAGGCTCGCGTTACGTTCTCGCGTGGGAAGCGGCAGCGTCGGTACCCGGCCTCGTCGATCCGTTGACGGCCCTCTCGCTTGATCCAGGGTATGACGGCCGGCGGGCGACTCGCGCCTTATCCGCGACTCTTGCACCGGCCTTCCGTCCGTCGCGAACAGGAGCGCGGCGTCTCGTGTCCACCTTTGCAGGCGATCCGAAGGCTCGTCTTCGGCTCGTCGGCACGCTGGAGTTGCATCTGGGCGGAGCCCGCGCTGCGGTCGATCCGGCGGCGCGGGCGGTTCTCGCCGAGGAACGAGCGTGCCTCGAGCGCGTGCTGGCCCTTCGCGCGGCCGCTCCGCGTCTCGAGCGCGCGCTCCGTCGCGGCAAGCGGCACCTCTACGGGTTTCAGAAGGAGGGCGTGCGCCGGTTTCTCGCCGCGGGCCGCCTGGTTCTTGCCGACGACATGGGACTCGGGAAGACCACCCAGGCGATCGCTGCGGCGAGCGCGCTTTTCGAGGCTGGCCTCGCCCGGCGCGGGTTGTTCATCGTGCCCGCGTCGCTGAAACCGCAGTGGGAGCGCGAGTGGCACGCGGTGTCCAATGTCGCGCTCAAGATCGTTGAGGGAGGTGCGGAAGACCGGCGCGAAATCTACGAGTCAACCAAGCTGGGTCTCCTTGTGACCAACTACGAGCAGGTCGTGCGTGATCTCGACGTGATCGCGGTCTGGGCGCCCGAACTCGTCGTCCTCGACGAGGCGCAGCGGATCAAGAACTGGGCGAGCAAGACCGCGCTCACGGTGAAGCGCCTCAAGCCGAGGTTCCGGCTCGTTCTCACGGGCACGCCGATGGAGAACCGCCTCGATGAGCTCGCGTCGATCGTCGAGTGGGTCGACGATCGCGCGCTCGAACCGAAGTGGCGCCTCGTGCCCTGGCACAGCGTCTATGCGGACGGCGCTCGCGAGGTCGTGGGAGCGCGCAACCTGGACACTCTTCGCGAGCGCCTCGCGCCCGTGCTGCTCCGTCGTATCCGGGCGGATGTCCTTTCTCAATTGCCCGCGCGTCAGGACACGGTCGTTCCTGTGGATCTCACGGAAGAGCAGCGCGAGGCCCACGACGAGCTCCTGCAACCTATCGCAAAGCTCGCCCGGGCAGCGCAGCGACGACCGCTCACGCAGGCCGAGTTCCTGCGGCTGATGTCGTTGCTCCTCACACAGAGAGTGATCGCCAACGGGATGGCGCAGCTCAATTTTCAGTCGATTTGGCCCGCGATCCGTGACCGCTCTCCCACACCCAAGCTCATCGAATCGCTCGCGGCGCCGAAGCTCCTCGAACTGCGAGAGCTGGTGTCGAGCCTTGTTCTGACGCAGGGCCGCAAGGTCGTGATCTTCAGCCAGTGGCGTCGCATGCTCGAGCTCGCGTCCTGGGCCGTTTCCGATCTGTTGGCGGCGGACGGGCGCCGCGCCCTCTTCTTCACGGGGCGGGAGGGCGCCCGCCGCCGGACCCAGAACCTGGTGGACTTCCACGACGACCCGCGAGCGGCGATCCTGTTTCTCACCGACGCGGGCGGCGTGGGTCTGAATCTACAGAGGGCGGCCAACGCCTGCGTCAACCTCGAGCTGCCGTGGAATCCAGCCGTGCTCGAGCAACGGATCGGTCGGATTCACCGTCACGGCCAGAAGCGACCAATCGACGTCTACAATCTCGTCAGCCGCGGGTGCATCGAGGAACGCATCTCCGCTATCGTCGCGGACAAGCGTGCGCTGTTCAGGGGCGTCTTCGAGGGAGCCAGCTCGGAGGTCAAGTTCGATCGTTCGGGGTCACTCCTTCAAGTGCTGGAGCGCCTGGCGCCTGACGTCACGGACGCGCCAGCGGTCGACAGCGATCCGCTCTCGACGACCGCGAGCACCGATCCGGGCGCGACGGCTCCGCCGATCGAGGTCGAGGAGTTGGTGGCTGCGGCAGATCCCGGGAGCGGCGCCGACGACGTTCATCATTCGGCAGGAGAGGAAGCCGTGCGCGAGCTGTTCGCGGCCCTGAAGGTGGAGCGGGCAGCGGATGGCGCCGTCCACATCGAAGCACCACCTTTGGCGGCGCGCGCCCTCATGGCGCTGTTCGAGGGAATGGCGCGCCTGATGGAGTCGTCGTCTGGCGCCCCGCGTGCGGCGAGCTCGAACGCCTCGGAGTCCGCGTCGGGGGTGCCGTAGGCACCTCGAGTTGATTTCTTGGGCCCACGCTCGGGCCCATTCATTTGAGAAGGCATCGCGATTGTGGTTCGCGTCCTCGAGTGCGATCAGGCAACTGCCTGAATTCGCGCCAAAACACTTGCGACCCCATCGGGCTGTTCCTGACCTGATCCATTCGAGAGTCGCGCGAATTCAGCCACTTCGACGGAGCGCGCGTGGGCCCCGGCCCACAGACACCGGTCTAAGAATCCGAAATCATGGCGACCCCAGCGGGATTCGAAAGTGTAAGAGACAATATTAGACACCACGTGGAGCGCCCAAAAGGTCATCAGGACGAGGGCTTGGGTGAGTCCACGTCAGGTCACGCGGGTCCAAACTGTAACGAGTGTAACGAGGTCACCCCTAGGCTCGCGGCTGTCGCGAAAACGCGCTGCTCAACGGAGACTTTCCTCGGGTCATCGCAATATTGGACCGGCTTTCGGTACGCGCGTTGCGCGCAGTAGACGCAGACGTTCAGGAAGGCGAGGGGCGTCTATCGGCACGCGTTCTCAAGATCGGGTGATGGCCGGAATACGGTCGGCCTGGGGCGAACTCAGAATCCTTCGGAGTCGTCATCAGCCGTGATGACGGGGGGTGTGGCGGGGCGGCCTCGGCGCGGCTGGGACTTGGCGTGGGGCGAGAGCAGCCTGGCAATCACGGAGCCGAGAGCTGCAAGGTTTCGTCGGGATCGGGCTCGGGCGCATGCTTGAGCTCTGCAGCCTGGCGGACCGAACGGCGGCGGGCCGAACGGATGGCCGCTCTCTTCTTTGCGACCGTCTCGAGAGCGTCGATCACGGGCACGGCTGCAGCAATTGGCTCAGCCTTCGGCGCCAATGGCTCGCCCCGGGGGCCCGGGTCGTCCCTCTGTAGGACTGTAAAAACCGGCGACGGCAAATTGGGGAGAATTGACGTATTGCTAGACAGGTATCCATCCAGACGAATGACGAATTCCATTGGCTTATCGCCATATGTCACGTCGCTCGACAGAGGTGTCACGCCCAGGATCGTCCCGTCGGCACGACCACGGTGGCGCCGGCCGGATCGGAGTTGAAGTTCACACGGACCGTGGATGGTTTGCTCGGCGCGGCGGCGGCGGCCACGAAACTGCGGGCCTCGTTCCTGAACTTCATGCCGACCAAGGCCACCCCCGCTAGCACCAACCCCATCAGCAGCGCGGTGCGACCGCGGTGATGCGTAGGTGGGGGCTCTTCTTGGCGGACCCAGACCTCCCCGACGCTGTCGCGAAAAGTAGACGGCGCTTGGCCCAGCCCGTCGACATATTCAGGGTGCGAGGACGCACGAGTTGGCCGGAACTTCAGCTCCGTGCGCGCCATCGGTAGCGCGACCCGCAGGCGTTCCGTCATGTCCTTGGAAGTGTCCACGATAGGCTTCGCGGAGGCATAGCCTTCTGAATCCTGCAGCGCGTTCCGAAAGTCAGTCATGCTTTGAAAGCGATCTCCAGGAGCCTTGGAGAGGGCGCGGAACAGGATCATATCTAGGGCCGGCGACAAATCGGGCATGATGCTCCGCGCCGCGGGTGGCTGTACGCTGATGTGCTTGACCAGGATCTCGCCATAGTCTTCGGACCCGAAGGGGATCTTACCCGTCAGCATTTCGAAGAACATCACGCCCAACGCGTAGACGTCGGTGCGGTGGTCGATCTCGGCGCGACCCTCGCACTGCTCGGGCGACATGTAGTAAGGCGTGCCCATCACGGACCCGGCTCGGAATGGGTACATTGCCAGCTCATCGGCGTGGGTGAGCTTGGCCAGCCCGAAGTCGAGCACCTTGACGAAGTCCTGAACGCCGTCGCGCACGATGAGAAAAATGTTTTCGGGCTTGAGATCGCGGTGAATGACGCCGTGCTCGTGCGAGGCGCTCAGAGCATCGGCGATCTGGGCGGCGATGTTCAAGGCTCGGGCCGGGCGCAAGGCGCCCGTTCGCTTGATCGCGGCGGTCAGGGTCTCGCCCTCCAGGTACTCCATCATGAAGTAGCAGTCACCGGTCCGGGCGATCCCGAAGTCGGTGATGTCGATGATGTGATCGTGACCGATCTGGTTCACCGCCTTCGCCTCGTTGACGAACCTCGCGAACACCTCGGGGCTCTGCGCGAACTCCGGGTGGATCGCCTTGAGGGCCACCTTGCTGCCGATCACCGGGTGCTCTGCGAGGAAGACCGTTCCCATCCCGCCCGCTCCGAGGATCGCGGTGATGTCGTAATTCCCCACACGCTGGCCGACGTCGATCATCCCTCTGCAGGAATACGCCGACACCATGACTTAGACAATTAGGAACTCTTAGCTGCCACTGCGTCAAAACGGGCGATTCCAGCCACTATGCCGACCGTTAAGGCGCTTGATCCATATTAGTTTTTCAACTCGCGCGGTTGCAGTTCGTAGTTCCACTCGCCGTGGAACTCGTGAGGGTGCAAAGCAAGATCGCTCATTTGAGCTTTCGTGATCTCAACGCCGGTTCGGTATTTTCTG
>WNGB01009782.1_pt1 | contig 15417 bp, 8 predicted proteins | sample 5400681 | NCBI WGS metagenome assembly WNGB01 (sample SAMN13153367, study PRJNA577476) | soil metagenome | isolation source: 115 cm soil or saprolite under grassland replicate 2 | place: USA:California | collected 2016-06-15
GTGAAAGCGGGCGGGGCTTCCGTGGCCCCTATACGATGGACGTCGCCGCCGGGCACCACGAGGTCGAAGACGGGGGCCCCCGCGCCGGTCACACGCTCGCGAAGGAGCCGCACAGTGTACGGAACACGTTCCGGGGCCGGCATCGCCGCAAAAAGGTAAGACGAGCGTTGCGGGGGTGTCAAGGTTATTGACCCTCGGTTGCCGACGGGGCTACTCTCGTCGGAGCCGCCCGCACTCCCGCGGGCGGCATCCACGAAAGGCCGCCATGCATTGTCCGCGCTGTCGCTTCGACAATCCGGCTTCCGCGCGCTTCTGCACCCAGTGCGGGGCGCGCCTTCAGCGGCAATGCCCCGGGTGCAGCGCCGAGCTGGGGGAGGGCGTGCGCTTCTGCAGCCAATGCGGGCGGCCGGTGGAGACGGCGCCACCGATCCAGACACGCTTCACGTCGCCCGAGGCCTATACGCCGCGGCATCTCGCGGAAAAAATCCTCACCGCCCGCACCGCCCTCGAGGGCGAGCGCAAGCAGGTGACGGTGCTGTTCGCCGATCTCAAGGGCTCCATGGAGCTCCTCGCCGATCGCGATCCCGAGCAGACGCGCAAGCTCCTCGATCCCGTGCTCGAGCACATGATGGACGCCGTCCACCACTACGAAGGCACGGTGAACCAGGTCATGGGCGACGGCATCATGGCCCTCTTCGGCGCGCCCCTCGCCCAAGAGGATCATGCGGTGCGCGCCTGCTACGCGGCGCTGCGCATGCAGGAGTCGGTCCGGCACTATGCGGACGAGGTCCGTCGCGCCGAAGGCATTCCCGTTCAGATTCGCGTGGGGCTGAACTCGGGCGAGGTGGTGGTGCGATCGATCGGCAGCGACCTCCACATGGACTACACGGCGGTGGGCCAGACCACCCATCTCGCCGCGCGCATGGAGCAGATGGCGGCGCCGGGCACGGTGCTGACCACGGGAGCCACGCTGAGCCTCGTCGAGGGCTGGGTGGAGGCGCGCTCCCTGGGGCCGATGCCCGTCAAGGGGCTGGAGGCGCCCCTCGAGGTGTGCGAGATCGTGGGGGCGGGCGCGGCGCGGTCACGGCTCCAGGCCTCGGCCCGCCGTGGTCTCTCGCGCTTCGTGGGGCGGACGCCCGAACTGGATCAGCTCCGCGAGGCGCTCGAGCGCGCCGCGGCCGGCCGGGGCCAGGTGGTGGCGGTGGTGGGAGAGCCCGGGGTGGGCAAATCACGACTCTTCCACGAGATCATCAGCGCCATGCCGCCCACGGGGTGGCGGGTGCTCGAGTGCCGGTCCGTCTCCTACGGCAAGTCGACGCCGAATCTGCCCGTCGCCGATCTCCTCAAGGGCTATTTCCAGATCGAGGGGCGCGACACGGCGAGGCAGATTCGCGACAAGGTCACGGGGAGGCTGCTCGCCCTCGACCCCGCGCGCGAGGCGACGCTGGCCCCCCTCCTCGCCCTCCTCGACGTTGCGGTGGACGAGCCGCGATGGCAGAGCCTCGATCCGTCGCAGCGACGGCAGCGCACGCTTGACGCGGTCAAGGCGCTCGTGCTGCGCGAAAGCCAGGTGCAGCCCGTGCTCCTCGCCTTCGAAGACCTGCAGTGGATGGACAGCGAGACGCAGGCGCTCCTCGACAGCCTCGTGGAAAGCCTGCCCCTGGCCCGCATCGCGCTGCTCGTCAACTATCGGCCCGAGTACACGCACGGCTGGGGCAGCAAGACCTACTATGCCCGCATCCGGCTCAACACGCTTCAGGCCGACGGCTCCGCCGAGCTGCTCGACGCGCTCCTCGGCGATGATCCCGGCCTCGAGCCCCTGAAGCGGCTGCTCGCCGCGCGGACGGGCGGCAATCCGTTCTTTCTCGAGGAGAGCGTGCGCACGCTCGTGGAGACGGGCGCGCTCGTCGGCGAGCGAGGCGACTACGAGGCCCTGGGCGCGCTCGATTCGATTCAGGTGCCGGCGACGGTGCAGGCCATACTGGCCGCCCGCATCGACCGGCTGCCCCTGACCGAGAAGCGGCTCCTGCAATCGGCCTCGGTCATCGGCAAGGACGTGCCGCTCGCCCTGCTCCAGGCGCTCGAGGAGGTCCCCGAAGAGGAGCTGCGCAGCGGGCTCGCGCGGCTGCAGGCGGCGGAGTTCGTGTACGAGACGAGCCTCTTTCCCGATCTCGAGTACACCTTCAAGCACGCCCTGACCCACGAGGTCGCCTACGGCGCCCTCCTCTACGAGCATCGGAAGACCCTGCACGCCCGGCTCGTCTCGGTCATCGAGCGGATGACGCCCGGGCGGCTGGCCGAGCAGATCGATCGGCTCGCCTATCACGCCCTCCAGGGCGGGCTCTGGGAGAAGGCCGTGCTCCTCTTCCGCAAGGCGGGCGCCAAGGCGGCGGGGCGCAGCGCGTACCGCGAAGCGGTGACGTGCTTCGAGCAGGCCCTGGGCGCCCTCGGCTATCTCCCCGCGGGTCGGGAGCGGAGTGAGCTGGCCGTGGATCTCCGCTTCGATCTTCACAACGCTCTCATCCCCTTGGGCGACGTGGGGCGCATGGCCGATATGCTCAACGAGGCCGAGCGCGAAGCCGAGCTCCTTCAGGACCAGCGCCGGCTCGGCCAGGTGACGGCGTACATGACCCAGTGCTACTGGTGGACCGGCCAGCCCGAGCGCGCCGTGGAGTCGGGACAGCGCGCCATCACCATCGCGCAGGCGCTCGGGGACCACGCGCTCGAAGGGGTGGCGACCCAGCGGCTCGGCCAGGCCTACGCGAGCCTCGGGGAGTACCGGCGCGCGGTGGAAGCGTTCAGCCGGCACCTGGCCAGGGTCGAGGCCGAGGGGTCGCACGGACGCTCGGGGTCGGCGAAGCTCCGCTCGGCCGCCAACCGGGCGTGGATGGCGTGGTGCCTTGCCTATCTCGGGGATTTCGCCGAGAGCGATGCGCACGCCAAGGAGGCGGTGCGGCTGGCCGAGGCGGGCCAGCACGATTTGAGCCTGGCCATGACCTACTCGGGAGCGGGGCGACCCTATCTGATCCGGGGCGATTTCCCCACCGCCATCTCCTGGCTCAACCGGAGCGTCGAGATCTGCCGGCGCTCCAACCTCGCGCCGCTCTTCCTGCTCGTGGCCTGCGACCTGGGTCAGGCCTATATGCTCTCGGGCCGGGTGCCCGAGGCCGTCGCCCTCCTGGAAGAAGCCACCGCCCAATCGGCTGCGCTCCGGCTCATGCCCACGCACGCCTGGAACGTGACCATGCTCGCCGAGTCGTACCTCCTGGCTGGTCGGCTCGACGATGCCACCCGAGAGATCGAGCGGGGACTCGGCATGGCCCGGGCCAACAGGCAGCGGTGGCTAGAGGCGGAGGCATTCCGGATCCAGAGCGAGGTGCGGGCCCAGGCCGTCCCCCCCGACCTGGCCGGGGCGCTCGCCGACGGCGAGCGCGCGGCGAGCATAGCCGGCGAGATGGGGCTCCGGCCGCTTCTCGGCCGATGCCACCTCGCCTTGGCCCGGTTGGGACGGCGGGCGGGAGATGGCGGGGCGGAGCAGCACCTCGAGCGGGCGACCACCCTGTTCGGCGAGATGGACATGCGCTTCTGGTTGGAGCAGGCGGAGGCGGAGAAACAGGCCTTCGGGGGGACCTCCAAGGCCTGAGTCAGCGGCCCGCTCCCTGTGGGATAATCGGCTGTGATCTGGCGCGGGTCCCTCTTTCGCAAATACGCCGTCCTCTTCGTCGTCCTCGTGAGCGGCGCCCTGTTCACCAGCGGCGCCCTCGAGATCTATTTCTCCTACCAGGAGAACAAGGAAGCGCTGGTGACCCTCCAGCACGAGAAGGCGCTTGGGGCCGCCGCGCGCATCGAGCAATTCGTCAAGGAGGTGGAGCGCCAGATCGGCTGGACCACCCAGCCCTCCATCGTGGCGCCGGCCGCCGCCATGGAGCAGCGCCGCGCCGACTATTTCCGGCTGCTCCGACAGGTGCCCGCCATCACCGAGGTGAGCTATCTCGACGCGCAGGGGCGCGAGCAACTCCGGGTGTCGCGGCTGGCCATGGACGTGGTGGGGAGCGGGACATCGTTAGCCACCGATCCGCGCTTCCGCGATCCCAAGGCGGGCAAGACGTACTTCAGCCTCGTCTACTTCCGCAAGGAATCGGAGCCCTACATCACCATCGCGCTGGCGGGCAGCGGCTCCGCCTCCGGGGTGACGGTGGCCGAAGTGAATCTGAAGTTCATCTGGGACGTGGTGTCGCAGATCAAGATCGGCAAGGCGGGCCACGCCTACGTGGTCGACTCCCACGGCCACCTGATCGCGCACCCCGACATCAGCCTCGTCCTCAAAAAAACCGATCTCTCGTCGCTGGACCAGGTCAAGGCCGCCCTCGCCGTGGCCGCGCAGGGCGCGGGCATGCCGAGCATCGCGCGCGACCTCGAGGGGCGCCAGGTGCTCTCGGCCTCCGCTCCTATCTCGCCGCTCGGCTGGGCCGTCCTCATCGAACAGCCCCTCCTCGAGGCCTTCGAGCCCATACGCTGGTCGATCTACCGCACCGTCGGGCTCGCGCTCTTCGGCGTCCTGCTGTCCGTCCTCGCCAGCCTCCTCCTCGCCCGCCGCATGGTGCGACCGATCCGCGCCCTGACGGAAGGGGCGGGGCGCATCGGGGCGGGCGACCTCGGCCACCGCCTCGAAGTGCGCACGGGCGACGAGATCGAGACGCTGGCCGAGCAGTTCAACCGGATGACGGGTCACCTCCGCGAGTCCTACGCCAACCTCGAGCAGAAGGTCGAGGAGCGGACCCGGGAGCTGTCGGAGGCGCTCGAGCAGCAGACGGCCACGAGCGAGATCCTCCGGGTCATCTCCGCATCGCCGAATGACCTGACGCCCGTGTTCGACGCGCTCCTCGAGAGCGCGGCGAGGCTCTGCGATGCCAGCCTGGGGATTCTCTTCCTCTACGACGGCGAGGCGTTCAACGTCGTCGCGCATCGGGGGGCCACGCGTGCCTTCGCGGAGGCGATGCAGAAGCCTCGGCGGCCCGGGCCTCACACCGGGCTCGGGCGCATCCTCAGCGAAAAGGGGCCGGTGCAGATCGAGGACCTGAAAGAGGACATCGCGTACCACGAGCGTGACCCGCTGCGCATGCTGACGGTGGACAAGGGCGGCATGCGAACGTGGCTCGGCGTCCCCATGCTGAAGGAGGGCGAGGTGGTCGGCGCCTTCGTCATCTATCGCCAGGAGGTGCGCCGATTCAGCGACAAGCAGGCCGCTCTCCTCACGACCTTCGCCAATCAGGCGGTCATCGCCATCGAGAACGTGCGACTGTTCAAAGAGCTGGACGTCCGCAATCGCGACCTCACGGAGACTCTCGAGCAGCAGACGGCCACCGCGGAGATCCTGCGGGTCATCTCGAGCTCGCAGACCGACGTGCAGCCGGTGTTCGAGACGATCGCGGAGAACTCGCTGCGACTCTGTGAGGCGACCTTCAGCACCGTCTTCCGCTTCGACGGCCAGCTCGTCCATCTGGAGGCGCTTCGCAACATCTCGCCAGAAGGGGCGGCGGCCATTCGCGCGGCCTTCCCCATGCCCTTGACCCGCGCCGGCGCCTCCGCCCGGGCCATCATGACCCGGAGCATCGTCCACATCGCCGACGTGCGGGAGGATGCGGACTATGCCCTCCAGGGCTTGGCCCAGGTCGCCGCCTTCCGGAGCATCCTCTCCGTGCCCATGCTGCGGGACGGGCTGCCCATCGGCACCATCACGGTGGCGGCGGGGCGGACGGTGCCGTTTCCGGAGAAGCAGGTCGCTCTCCTCAAGACCTTCGCCGACCAGGCGGTGATCGCCGTGGAGAACGTGAGGCTGTTCACGGAGATCCAGGAGAAGACCCAGCAGCTCGAGATCGCCAACCGGCACAAATCGGAATTTCTCGCCAACATGTCCCACGAGCTGCGCACGCCGCTGAACGCGGTCATCGGTTTCTCGGAAGTGCTGCTCGAGCGGATGTTCGGAGAGGTGAACGAGAAACAGGACGAGTACCTTCAGGACATTCTCTCGTCGGGCAAGCATCTGTTGTCGCTCATCAACGACATCCTCGACCTGTCGAAGATCGAGGCGGGCCGCATGGAGCTGGAGGCGCTGCCCTTCGACCTCCCCGCGGCTCTCGACAACGCCCTCACCCTCATCAGGGAGCGCGCGTCGCGCAACAGCATCGGGCTCGCCGTCAACGTCGACCCGCACATCGGGGAAGTGGTGGCGGACGAGCGCAAGGTGAAGCAGGTGCTGCTGAACCTTCTGTCCAACGCGGTCAAGTTCACCCCGGAGGGAGGCACCATCACGATGAGCGCGGCCTTGAACGACGGCATGATCGAGATCTCGGTGGCCGATACCGGCATCGGCATCGCGCCCGAAGATCAGGCCGCGGTGTTCGAGGAGTTTCGCCAGGTCGGCACGGACTACGCGCGCAAGCGCGAGGGGACGGGGCTCGGCCTCGCCCTCGCGCGCAGGCTCGTCGAGCTCCACGGGGGGGCGCTGACCCTCCAGAGCGCGCCCGGCAAGGGATCGACCTTCACCTTCACCATCCCGGTGCGTGCGCATGGCCGGTGAGCTGATCCTCATCGTCGAAGACAACGAGAAGAACCGGCGGCTCGTGCGCGACGTGCTCCAGTTCAAGGGCTATCAGACCATCGAGACCGAGACGGGCGAGGAGGGCGTCGAGCTCGCGCGCTCGCGCCATCCCGCCCTCGTCCTCATGGACATACAGCTGCCCGGCATCGACGGCATCGCCGCCCTCAAACGGCTCAGGGAAGACCCGGCCACCCGCGCCATCCGGGTCATGGCCGTGACCGCCTCGGCCATGACCCAGGACAGGCAGAACATTCTCGACGCGGGCTTCGATGGCTATCAGAGCAAGCCCATCAACGTGAAGGCCTTCCTCGAGGCGGTTCAGGAGATGCTCGCCCGGTCATGAACGATCCCGCCCGGATCCTGGTGGTGGACGACACCGCCCACAACGTGAAGCTTCTCGCCGACGTCCTCGGCGCGCGCGGCTATGCCGTGAGCACGGCCTCGTCGGGCAAGGAAGCGCTCGACAAGGTGGCCACGGATGGGCCGGATCTCGTCCTCCTCGACGTGGTCATGCCGGAGATGTCCGGCTACGAGGTGTGCAAGGCCCTCCGCGCCGACCCGGCGACCATGCGGCTCCCCGTGGTCATGGTCACCGCCCTCGATCCGTCGCAGGAACGGGTCAAGGGAATCGAGGCGGGCGCCGACGACTTTCTGACCAAGCCCATCAACCAACCGGAGCTGCTCGCCCGCGTCCGCTCGCTGCTGCGGGTCAAGCAGCTCTGGGACGAGCTGGCCGAGCTGAACCGGACCCTCGAGGAGCGCGTGCAGTCTCAGGTCGCCCAGCTCGAGCGATTGGGTCGGCTCAAGCGTTTCTTCTCGCCTCAGCTCGCCGAGGCCATCGTCACGGGCGGGGCCGAGGATCCCCTCAAGAGCCACCGCCGCGACATCACCGTGGTCTTCCTCGACCTGCGCGGCTTCACCGCCTTCGCGGAGACGTCGGAGCCCGAGGAGGTCATGGGGGTGCTCCGCGAATACCACGCCGAGATGGGCAAGCTCATCCTGGAGTGGGAGGGGACGCTCGAGCGCTTCACCGGGGACGGCATGATGATCTTCTTCAACGATCCGGTTCCCGTGCCCAATCCCGCGGAGCGGGCGGTGCGCATGGCCGCGGCCATGCGCCAACGCGTCGCCGAGCTGGCGGTGGGCTGGAAGAAGGCCGGCTTCGAGCTCGATTTCGGCATCGGCATCGCCCATGGCTACGCGACGCTCGGGGCCATCGGATTCGAGGGGCGACTCGACTATGGCGCCATCGGCACCGTGACGAATCTGGCCGCCCGTCTCTGCGCGGAGGCCCGGCCGGGCCAGGTCCTGCTCGCCCAGCGCGTGATGATCGCGGTGGAGTCCCTCATGGAAGCCGAGCCCGTAGGCGACGTATCGCTCAAAGGGCTGAGCCGCCCCGTCAAGGTCTTCAACCTGGTTCGCCTCACCGCCCCCCGCTAAGCCGCCGCCCCGTCCCGTCTCCCGGCCCGCATCGCCGGGCTCGAGCGCGCGCTCGAGCCCATGCGGGCCCGGGGCGGAGTCTGGTTCGCGCGCCGCGACCAGATCGCCCCCACTGGATCGACCGGTTCGGCCGCGCCTAGCACTCGCCCTGGGCCCACCGGATCTGCTCCACCGTCTCCGCGCCGGAGACGTGGACGAGCAGGATGGGGACATCCACGATTTCCGACATGCTGCCCCGGCGCGCCTGATGGCGCGCTTGCGCGGGAGCGGGCCCAGCCGCTAGACTCGGCCGTCATGGCCGATTCGCCGGGCGATCTCCTTCCCGGGCCGCGCGTCCTCCTCGGTCCCGGGCCCACCATGGCCGACCCGCGCGTGCTGCGCGCCATGGCCACGCCGCTTCTGGGCCAGTTCGATCCGGAGTTCACCGAGGTGATGAACGAGGTGATGGAGCTCTCCCGCGTGGTCTTCCAGACGCGGAACGAGCGCGCCTTTCCCGTGCCCGGCACTGGACGCGCCGGGCTCGAGGCGGCCATGGTCTCGATGCTCGAGCCGGGCGACCGGGTCGTGGTCGGGGAATGCGGTCGCTTCGGCCTGCTCATGATCGAGATCGCCGAGCGCTGCGGCGCCGACGTCGTGCCCGTGGGCGCGGAGTGGGGGCGGGTCATCGAGCCCGATGCCATCGCGCGCGCGCTCGCGGGCGGCCGGACGCGCATGGTGGCCATGATCCATGGCGAGACGTCGACGGGCGTGCTCCAGCCGTTGGCGGAGATCGGACGGCTCGCGCGCTCTCACGACGCGCTGCTCATGGCGGACGCCGTGGTCACGCTGGGCGGCTCCGAGGTGGCGACGGACCTGTGGGGCGTGGACGTGATGGTGGCGGGGACCCAGAAGTGTCTGTCCTGTCCGTCGGGACTGGCGCCCATCACGTACAATGCCCGCGCGGAAGCGGTGCTGGAGAAGCGGGCGAGCCGCATCCGGAGCAACTACCTCGACCTCCTCCAGCTCCAGCGCTACTGGAGCCCGGCGCGCTACAACCATCACACGGCGCCGACCTCCATGGTGTTCGGCCTGCGCGAAGCGCTCCGCGCCGTCGTCGTGGAGGGTCTGGACGCGCGCTTCGAGCGTCACCGGCTCCATGGCGCCGCACTTCGTGCCGGACTCGCCGCCATGGGGCTATCGCTCTTCGGCTCAGAATCGGGCGAGCGGCGGCTGCCGTTCATCACGCCGGTCATCGTGCCCCCGGGGGTGGACGAGCTCGCCGTGCGCCGGCGCCTCGTCGAGGAGTTCGGCATCGAGATCGGCGCGGCCTTCGGCCAGCTCCAGGGCAGGATCTGGCGCATCGGCACCATGGGCTACTCCGCGCGCAGGCAGAACGTGCTGCTCTGCCTCACCGCGCTCGAAAGCGTGCTGAGAGCCGAGGGCTTCGACTCGTCACCCAGCGCGGGGGTGGAGGCGGGGCGCGCATTCTACGCGACGGCCGGCATCACCGATGGCCAGATGGGAGACAACCTCGGCGCCAGCGGCATCGGCGCCACCTAGTCAAATCCCCTCTCCGCCGCCTCGGGGGAGAGGGCAGGGTGAGGGGGCGGTTCGAGACCAACGAACATCACCATCACCACCCTCACCCCGGCCCTCTCCCTGGGAGGGAGAGGGAGTAGAGGAGAAAAGCTATTTCCAGATTCGTCACGGTGGGGGCGGCACAGCTTGGCCCGATCCGGCGCGCGGATGCGCGGCCCCAGGTGATCAAGCGGCTGCTCGATCTCCTGCATCAGGCCAAGGCGCACGGATGCGATCTCGTGGTCTTTCCCGAGCTGGCCCTGACCACGTTCTTCCCGCGCTGGTGGATGGAAGACCAGCGCGAGATCGACACCTTCTTCGAGCGCGAGATGCCGGGGCCCGAGACGCGTCCGCTCTTCGACGAGGCGCGGCGTCTCGGCGTCGGCCTCTGTCTCGGCTATGCCGAGCTGACGATTGACGGAAACGAGGTCACGCGACGCTTCAACACGTCGATCCTCGTGGATCAGGGCGGGCGCATCATCGGGAAGTACCGCAAGATCCACCTGCCGGGGCACGAGGAGCACGAGCCGTGGCGGGCCTTCCAGCATCTCGAGAAGCGCTACTTCGAAGTGGGCGATCTGGGCTGGGGTGTCTGGCCGGCCTTCGGCGGTCTCATGGGCCTGTGCATCTGCAATGACCGGCGCTGGCCCGAGACGTATCGCGTGATGGGACTGCAGGGCGTGGAGATGGTCCTTCTCGGCTACAACACGCCCGTGCACAATCCGCCGGCTCCCGAGCACGACTTGCTCGCCAACTTCCACAATCGGCTCTCCATGCAGGCGGGGGCCTACCAGAACGGCACCTGGGTGGTCGGCGTGGCCAAGTGCGGCCGGGAAGAAGGCTGCGACATGATCGGCCAGAGCCAGATCATCGCGCCCTCGGGAGAGACGGTGGCCATGTGCACCACCCTCGGCGACGAGCTGTGCGTGGCGCGCTGCGACCTCGATCTGACGCGGTCCTACAAGGAGACGGTCTTCAATTTCGCCCGGCACCGCCGCCCCGAGCACTACCGCCTGATCGTGGACCGCACGGGGGCTATCCCGCCCGCCTAGACCTCGGTGCTACACTGTCCGTCATGAGCGACTTCGAGGCGGACTACGGGACGCACACCGGCATCAGGGCGAGGCTCGACGAGTTCCCCTTCGGCGTCGAATTCAGTCTGGAGCCGCTCATACGCTACTGGGAGACCGATCTCGCCGTCGACGATTGTCTTCTCGGCTCGGCGGCCCGGATCGTCCTGGAACGCGTGGCCAAGGTACCGGCGCTTCGGGGGCCGGCCACGCTGGACATCGTGCGCGAGAACCAGGACCTGATCGATGCCCTGATGATCGCCGTCTTTTCTCCCACCTTCCAGGAAGAAGGCTATGCGGCGGCCCTCCTGCCCTTCAAACTGCAGACCTTCTTCGCCACGGACAACTTCGAGCGCTTCCTGACGAACCACGAAGGATTCCTCAAGGGACGCATAAACGCCGACGCCGCCCTCCTCGCGAAGGTGCGCCTCATTCACGCGTACTCGCTCATCCTGCAGCGGGTGTATGGCGTCGAGGGCGGCATCGAGTTCCCGTGGATCTCCATCGTGGAAGACCCGGAGACAGGGCTGGAGCGCCACTTCAAGCTCCTCCTCGAGACGCGCTTCCTTCACGTGGACGTGCTCGGGGAGGCCCCCGTACTCACGGACGAGACGCGCCGGCGGATTCGCGCGCTCACCCTCGATCCGGTCGCCCTCATGGAGATCCTGCCCCCGGAGAAGTTCGTGATCCGCGGCTTCTCGGTCATTCGGGCCATCGAGATCACGGAGCAGGAGGTGCTCTCCTCCATCGAGCGCGATCTAATCGAGAAGGAATCCATCGTCTCCACCGACCGGTTTCAGACGCTCCAGCAGAAGCTCCGCGCCCTCCTCCGCCGGCCCGAGATCGAGCTGGGGATTGCCGCCATCGAGGGCGACCGAGTGCTGATTCTCAACTTCGGCTCCCGGTTCGAGCACTCGTGCATCTTCGCCGACTCGACCCACGCGCGAGTGGGGGACTTTGCCGGCTCGCTCTACGAGCGGGCGGCCCTCGAGCGGCAGCCGGTCTTTGTCGAGGACCTCGAGACCTATCCGAACCGCACGCGCGTGGAAGAAGGCATGCTGGCCGCCGGCTACCGCAGCGTCGTGGTGGCCCCTCTCGTGTACCAGAAGGGGATCATCGGCAGCCTGAAGCTCGTGTCGCCCAAGCCCCGGTCGCTCAACGTGGAGTTCATGCCGCACCTGCTCCAGATCCTGCCCCTGTTCGCCATGGCGGTGCGGCGAAGCATGGACGAGCTGAGCAATCGCATCCAGGCGGTGATCAAGGAGAAGTGCACGGCCATCCATCCCGTGGTGGAGTGGCGGTTCCGCAAGGCCGTCCTGAACAGCATCGAGAGGCCTGGGCCCTCGAGCGAGTCGGCGGCGGGCGAGATGGAGCCCATCGTCTTCCGCGACGTGCACCCGCTCTATGCGTTGGCGGACATCCGCGGCTCGTCTACCCACCGGGCGTGGGCGATCCAGGTCGACCTCCTGAGCCAGCTCGGGCTCGCCCGAGGCATTCTGGAGGCCGCGCACCGGGTGCGGCCCATGGCCATCCTCGACCAGCTTCGGCACAAGGTCGAGACGCAGGCCGCGGCCATCGAGGTGAGCCTGCGCACCGGGGACGAAGCCGGCCTGGTGGCGTTCCTGCGCGCCGAGATCGAGTCGCTCTTCAGTCATCTCGAGACGTACGGCCCGGAGGTGCGGGAGCGCATCGAAGCCTACCGCTCGGCCATCGATCCGCAGCTGGGATCGGTGGGGACCAAGCGTCGGGGCTTCGAGCAGAGCGTGGGCATGCTCAACGAGGCGATCTCGGGCTATCTCGACGCCGAGGAGCGCGCCGCCCAGGACACCTGCCCGCACTACTTCGAGAGGCAGCGCACGGACGGGGTGGACTACAGCATGTACGCGGGCGCCTCGCTCCTCGAGGACGGCGACTTCACGCCGCTGCACCTCAAGAACCTCCGGCTCTGGCAGATCATGATCGGCTGCGGCATGGCCATCGCCGCCGAGCGGATCAAGCCCCGGCTGCCCGAGCCGCTCGAGATCACCAGCCTCATCCTCGTCCAGCACGCGCCGCTCGCCATCAGCTTCCGCTTCGACGAGAAGCGCTTCGACGTGGACGGCGCCTACAACGCGCGCTACGAAATCCTCAAGAAGCGCATCGACAAGGCGGTGGTCAAGGGCTCCACGGAGCGGGTGACGCAGCCGGGCAAGATCGCCATCGTCTACTCGCAGGCCAGCGAGGCCGCCGAATACCGCGACTACATCGCCTATCTCCAGGCCCAGGGCTATCTGCTCGACGAGGTCGAGAAACTCGACCTGGAGGACCTCCAGGGGGTCTCCGGGCTCCGGGCCCTCCGGGTGACCGTGAATTTCGCGAACGCCCGGATGGAGCCCGCGCCCCAGATCCAGGTCGCGGCCCGCGCCGACCTCTCCGCCGCCCGCTAGCTCGCCGCGCCTGTCGCGTTCTTAGCGCCCCTCACCCTGCCCTCTCCCCCTCTGGGGGCGAGGGGATCGACTCCCTCTTCCTCACCGAGGGAGAGGGCCGGGGTGAGGGTGCCGCCGCATTCGCGAGTAACTTTCGAGTACTATTGGGCCTCGACGGTCAACCTTCACTTCTTCCCAGGAGGACGCTCGCGATGGCGAAGTTGAAATTCGGCGCCTGGATCCCGACCTATGCGTGGAGCGGCGGCAAGAGCGACCCGAAGAACGTCAAGCGCATCCGGGAGTCCATCGAGAAGTGCGACGCCGCCCTGACCAAGAAGGTGAAGATCGCCACCGGCATCCTCGTGCTCCCCGTGCGCCATCCCGTGGTGCTGGCCAAGGAGATCTCCACCCTCTGCCATCTCTCGGAGAACCGCTACATGTTCGGCGTCGGCCCGGGCTGGTACGCCCGCGAGTACGAGGTGACGGGCTCGCGCATCGAGGAGCGGGGGAGACGCACGGACGAGATCATCGAGGCGGTGACCCTCCTCCTGACCAGGCCCAACGCGTCCTATCAGGGCAAGTACTACCAGTTCAACGACGTGACCATCGAGCCGCGCCCGCCGAAGATGCCGCCCATCTGGGTCTCGGGAGGCTCGCGCGTGCCCGACCCGACCGACCATGACGTGCCCGTGATCGCCACCACGGTCATGGACCGCATCGTGAAAGCGGGGAACTGGCTCTCGCGCTGCTCGGGCAAGCAGGAGTGGGTCAAGCGCGACTGGGCGCAGCTCCACCGCCACGCCAAGGACATGGGGAAGGATCCGAAGAAGCTCGTCTTCGGCCACTGCAACTTCACCCATCTGGTGGACACGGCCAGTCACGACAAGGCCGTGGCGCAGTCGAAGGCGCCGTTCCTTCGCGCCATGGGCACGCACCGGAGCTACGAGCACCTGCAAGAGTGCTACATGGTGGGCGGCATCGACCGCATCAACGCGCGGATCGACGACCTGCGGAAGTCGGGGCTCGAGTACCTCGTGCTCGGCCCGGTCACCGACGACCCCAGGCAGATCGACCTCATGGCCAAGAAGGTCGTGAAGCACTTCAAGTAGCCGCGCCGTGGGAGCGAAATACGTCGGCGCCATCGTCCGGCGTCAAGAGGATCCGCGCTATCTCACCGGGCGCGGGCGTTTCGTCGAGGACATGTCGCCGCCGGGGTGTCTGCACGCCGCGGTGCTCCGGAGCCCCCACGCCCACGCGCGCCTCGTGGCCATCCGCACGGAGGCAGCCCGCGCGTGCCCGGGGGTGGCCGCCGTCTTCACCTCCGGCATCCTGACAGCGCTCAAGCCCATTCCAGAGGCGGGGGTGGCCCCGCTGCCTCTCGAGGCCCGCGTGGGCTTCCAGCTCCGCTCGGCGCGGCAGTACCCGCTGGCCCGCGACAAGGTGCGCTACGTGGGCGAGCCCGTGGCCCTCGTCGTTGCGGAGAGCCGCTACGCCGCCGAGGACGCGCTGGAGCGGATCGAGATCGACTACGACCCGCTGCCCGTGGTCGTGAACGTCGAGGCCGGCCTTCGACCGGACGCGCCGCGCATTCACCCGGACTGGCCCGACAACCTCGCGGTGAGCTTCACGGCCGAGGTCGGCAACACAGAGGCCGCGTTCCGGAACGCTCCCGTGGTCATCGCGGAGCGCATCGTCGTGCAGCGCTACGCGGGCATGCCGCTCGAGCCTCGTGCCGTACTCGCCGTCCCTGACGGGCGCGACCGCAGCATCACCGTGTGGGCCTCCACGCAGATCCCCCACCTCGTGCAGAAGGCGTTGGTCAACCAACTCGACCTCCCCGCGCACCGCGTGCGGGTGGTCACGCCCGACGTGGGCGGAGGGTTCGGCACCAAGTGCTCCATCTATCCCGAGGACATGCTGATCCCGGTGGCCGCCATCCGTCTTGGCCGACCCGTCAAGTGGGTGGAAACGCGACGGGAGCATCTCCAGAGCGCGACTCATTCGCGGGAGCAGCTCCACGACGCCAGGCTGGCCGCGACGCGCGACGGGGTCATCCTCGCTCTCGACGACCGATTCCTCCTCGACCAGGGTGTCTACAATCCCTGGGGCATCGTGCAGCCGTACAACACGGTCGGGCACATGCTCGGCCCCTTCCGCATCCCCAACGCCCGCTTCGAGGCGAAGAGCGTCGTCACCAACAAGACGCCGCATGCGCCCTATCGTGGCGCCGGGCGTCCCGAGGCCGTCTTCGTGATGGATCGCATGGTCGACCGGCTCGCGAGGGCGGTCGGGATCGATCCCGCAGAGATCCGCCGGCGCAACTTCATCCGCGCCGACGAGATGC
>WNGB01009939.1_pt1 | contig 15415 bp, 18 predicted proteins | sample 5400681 | NCBI WGS metagenome assembly WNGB01 (sample SAMN13153367, study PRJNA577476) | soil metagenome | isolation source: 115 cm soil or saprolite under grassland replicate 2 | place: USA:California | collected 2016-06-15
CCGGCGCAGCTCACGGTGGTTTGAAGCCTCCCCCTGCAGGGCGGCTTCAGAGGGCCGACCCTCCATCTCCGATGCAGCCAGCTTCAGTTCGGTTCGATCTTCTACATCGAAACCTCCTTTAGCCTTCGCGGCACACCCACTCGCAGTCCTTGACGTCGGTTTTTCGGCCTGGCACCTGCTTGATGTGCCGGGCGTTGACCAGCAGCATGGTGAACGAGCTCTCCAGCACGTTCCACATGCTGGTTTCCAGTACACGCCCGTGCTTTCGAGCGCAACGTGTGTCACCCGCTGTGCCATCAGCCAGTCGGCGAGTTCGAGGAGATCCGCGGTCATCGTATTGAACGTGCGGATCTCCTTGTGCGGTTGCTTGCCGGGGTCCAGGCACAACAACGCACGCGACCACGGTTTTTTTGTGAATGTCGAGCCCGCAACAGCACTCGTACACCACTTCCATCGGACGACCTCCTCCGGTCGCAATCGGTGACCAGGTGGGGCGTCCCGCAAATCACAGATTTTGCTGTGCGTGCTTCCCGAAGGAGCAACAGTCGGCGGTGCCTCAGGAACACCCAAGTCAGTTTTTCAATCGGGCTCGCGGCACCAAAAAAGAAAGAGCACGACATTCTTCGACCCGGTCACCGCCGCCAGGATAGTCGCCGACGCTTACTTTCATGACGCTCGGTGGCGGCGCCGCGCGCCATCAGTGTTTTTCAACTGCGGCCAGCGTCGTTTGACCCAGCGCTGAATCGCCTCGTCGTCGCGTTCGGTCGCTCGCCGAGCCGGTCGCTGCCAGCTCCAGTTCAGGCCATGGCGCAAGATGTACCAGACGCGCGCTGGGTGGTACGACACACCCGTCACACGCTCGATCACCTCAGCCGCACGTTTCAGGGTCCACAGGTCGTTGGGGTAGCCGTTGGCTTCGGCGCCTTTGAGCAGCTCGCCTTCGACCCGCGTGAGTTGTTCGCGACTCAGCTTCGGCAGCCGCCCCGCACGACCTGCGCCACGCAGTCCATCTCGACCGGACCGACGCCACGCGCCGCGCCAATCCGACACGATCTGATGACACACGCCCAACCGACGCGCGATCTCGGCAGGACGGACACCTTGCTCGAACAAGTCCGCCGCACGCATCCGGCGTTCTTCCATACCCGCAAAGTCGCGTCGCGGCCGAACTCGTCGCACACCTGCCTTGGTCACTGACCGCTTTACCGGAACATTCGTCATGTGCCAGTTTTGAACGGATCGCTACCTCTCCGGTAGGGTCGATCGGCGGGCTATTTCGCAATCCTGTTTTTCGTAGACCGACTGTCGGTCTGATAATAGGGACAGGCCGCCGCGGCGGCCAGGGCCCGCGTTCGCGTGCTTTGAAAGCAGCGGCGACGCCAGCCGTGCGATTGCTGCGCTGAGTGGCTCAGCGCAGCTCAACGTACGCGCGGAATGCGGCGGCGGCCACCGGTGCCAGGAGAGCGGCGGCCAGGTTGCGCAGGGTCGCGGTGTTGAACGGCCACTCGGAGATGGCTCGAAGCCGCTTTTCGAGCACTGCCCAGCTCGCCGCTGCAGCGGCGAGGGTGGTGGTGTTCGGCTCGTCGGCAGCCATTGCTGAACGTAACGCAGCGTGAGCCGCCGTGAGTTGTCGAGTGACCTCACCCAGCTCGAGCCGCTTCATGCGCGCGATCAGCCGATGGCTCTCCCACATCGACAAGAAGAACAGGCCTGCGGCAGTCGCACTCATGAGGACGTAGATGGTGAGCGATCGCATGCCGTACGTGCGCAGCACGTCTTCTCGCCTCACTCGCCCGCCTCGTGTCCAACACAGGTCACAGGTTGTGGTTTGCAAAGACAGCACACACTACATCTTGTAGCTCGCGCGGCTCACGAATAGGTACGAGTTTCACCTCTATTGCGACGTCTAGTTTCCAGAGGATCGTCGTGGGCTTGAAGCTGAGTTCAAAAACGCCTTCCTGGAGGTACCCCCCGCCGCCTGCGTAGCAGCGTTTTTTGACCAGTGATTGGACAGAACGGTCCTCGCCCTCGAAGCGGGCTTTCAGTTGGCGGGCGCACGACTCGTAGATCGGCTGGTTGGCGCCGTCGGCGTCGGCCACCGACGTCAAGGTTGGCCCGTACCTCGACGATACCGACGGCAAAACGGCCGACTGCGTGCCGTCCCAGTGCGCGGGAATGGACATGACGAGCTTCAGATTCGCGTGCGCGTGGGATGCACACCGCGGCACACGCAAACACGAGCATCGCAAAGCTCATGAGGGGGTCTGACGGCGCCTTATCCCAGACGAGGGGTCCGTGCGGTTCGGAGAGGTGGCAGTGCGAATTCGATGGTGGGTGTGTAGCGGTTGGTTGAAGAGCGCTGTTTGAGCGTCGTTCATGATGTTTTCCTCCTGCAGTTGCAAAGGTGATTTCGCGAACGTGCTGAACGAGCCACCGGCAATGCGGCTAACTTTGAGCATCACCGGAGCAGGCTACTGGTTGTCGTATGCCCAAGCGGGGCGATCGATTGTGTGAACGCGCTGTGGACCACATACGCCACCGAGATTGACGTCGAGGAGCCGACGGCAGTCCGCAGCGTCTCGAACGTGTCGGCTCCACGAACATCGTGCCAGCGACCACGCCTCAGGCGAAACGTTCCGATCCGTTGCGTACGCAGAAAGCCTGCGGAGACCTCGCCGGCGATATCGGCGGGATCACCCGTCTCAGCCAAAAGCTCCTGCGATGGACGAGATCCCAGCTCGGCTGCTCGCGAGCTCTTTCGCCAACGCGCTGGAGGCATGGATTGCTCCACCGCAATGGCGGTCTGGACAGCCTGCTGCTGGAGATGATGGCCATGGACAGTGACAAGCACGCGCGGGCTGCTGCAGTTCGTTCAGCGGCGGCTCGAATCGAGAGCCAACTCCTGAACGCACTACCATCTACGTCAACGATGCGGGTCCTGATTGCCGACGATCACCCGTTGTTCCGCGATGGCCTGCACAGCTTGCTCGAGGCGCGCGGCATCGAGGTGGTCGGCGAAGCCAAGAATGGCCGCGAGGCCGTCGAGCAGAGCGCTCGCCTTCGTCCTGACGTCGTGTTGATGGACCTGAACATGCCCGTGCTGGGCGGCCTCGATGCCACGCGATTGATCAGCGCCGAGCAGCCCGATCTCAAAGTGGTGGTGCTGACTGCCTCCGAAGACGATGCCGACCTGTTCGAGGCAATCAAGAGCGGCGCTCAGGGTTACCTCTTCAAGAATCTCGACTCTGCCGAGTTCTTCGCCCTACTCGAAGGGGTCGCACGCGGCGAGCCAGCGCTCACGCCTGGGCTTGCCCGTAAGCTGCTCGGCGAGTTTGCTCGGCCCGCGGCACCGACCCAGCCGACCCATGCCGACGAGACGCAATTACTCACCGACCGCGAGCGCGAAGTACTCAACCTGCTCGTGCAGGGCATCACCAGCAATCGCGAGCTGGCCGAGCGGCTAGTGGTCAGCGAGAACACCGTGAAGTACCACCTGCGCAACATACTGGACAAGCTGCACGTGCAGAATCGCGCCCAGGTCGTCGCCTACGCGGTGCGCCACGGCAACATAGACGCCTCAGACCGCTAGCCAAACATTGGACCGCGCCGACGAGCGCGAAGGGCTACCACCTGCTCCAGCAGCTCGTCGCGAACGGCCTCGATCGCTTCCTCCTGCCCCTCCTGGGCACGCCATCGAAACAGCCGCAACCCGCTCGGATCGCTAACGCCCGCCAAACAGTGGCCGCGACGAGCGGACCAGGCGCGTCCACCCATTCTCGGTTATGCGGTTCGACTGGGAATCGATAACGACCCAGGCGTCGCGCGGCGTAGCCAATCCTGCGACTGCGAGGCGACTGCTGGTTACCCGCCCGCCGCGATGCCGACCAGATCGACCGCTTGCGTCTGCTGGTTGCGCTTGAAGCAGACGCCTTGCCATGCAGTGTCGACCGTACGCGTGGCGTTGCCGATCGAGACGCGCACGGCGGGATAACAGGGGCCTTCGACTAATACGGTTGCGGCAGGTAAGGCGCGAAGAAGCTCGATGAACTCCTCTTGCCGCGTGCCGAGGGTCGCACGCTCCTCTAGGAACGTTCGATAGAGATCGTGGAACTGTACCAGTTCGTGGCGACCAACGGAATTCAGCGTTCCCAGGCGGTGCCTCTGCTGCAGCTGCGCCAGACGCTGCTGGACGCGGCCCAACTGCTGCGTCAACTCGACGCCTCGCGCCCGCACCTGCTGTGCTTCGGCGATCAGCGCCGGATCAACACCCACCAGCACTTCAGTCGCAACCCCGCGGACTGACCCGAGCTCGCGCGCTTTGATGAGCTCGCGTGCGACCAGACGACCACCAATGATCGAGCCGTGGACGCCCAGCACCTCGACTACCGCGCCCGATTCGACGGCGCTGTGGACGATGCCGTCCGAGGCGTAGACGTTGCCGCCGGCCCGCACGGTCGCGAATTCGATGAATTTGGCGCGCACCGTCCCGACCGCTGTCACGCTGCCGTGGCCGTCCCGTCCCTGGATGCCATAACGAACGCTGACGTTGCCACCAGCCTCGACATCGCCGCCAGCCATGCTGCCCTGAATCTCGACGTCGCCGCTCGCTTTCACTCGGTAGCCGCGTTCGACGCTGCCGCCAATCCTCACGCTGCCGACGAAGTCGATGTGGCCCGTGCCAGGCCCGACATCGCCGCGCACGTGGTAGACGTTCGACACGCTGATGGTGTCGCCGACAAGGACCGCGTGGCCAGCAACGGCTGCGAGGATTTGCCCACCGTCGTCGCTGAAGTGCGTTCCGGAGCCGGCTTGCACGCGGGCTGGTTTGCCCGGTCGGGAAGGGATCGGCTCACCTCGCACATTGATGCCCGGCCCGCCGGCTGTGGGCGCCGCGCGTGTGGCCAGCACCTCGCCCTCCGCGACGTTGTGCACCAGGGCGAGGTCAAACAGGCTCACCTGGCCGTCATCGTCCACTCGCGGGCGTCCGGCCACTGCCAGGAGGTTGGGCGCATACGTCACAGTGCCATCCTCACCGGCAACTGGAGGCTGGGCTTTGGCTACGACGACCGGGCTGCCTGGCCTCTGGAGGGCCAGCTCGACTTGGCGTTCAGCAACCCCGACCCGCACGTTCGCTTCGGCCAGCTTTGCCAGCGCGGCTTCGAGCGTGGGAGCGGTTTCGTTGAGTTCGAGATTGGGTGGTCGGAGTTCGAGGGTGGCCAGCAAACCGTCAGTGGAGACGGCGATCACCAGCCGTGACACGGACTGGTCAACCACTGATTCTGAGGTCTGCGAGCTCACTGGGGTTCCCCTACTCGAAGAATCGGCGGTTGGTGCCCATTGCATTACTACCCGCGCGGGTAGGACACCGACCATTCCATGGGGTCGGGTGTGCACGGCTGGACGCGACGATGCTGGCACCAGCACGCACACAGTCGCGTTGAGGTCAGAAGAGTTCGGCTTGCGACGGCTTGGCGCCACACTCGGCAGTCTGTTCGGTTCGCTCGCTCTGGTATGCGTGCAGTATTTGATGGCTGGCGCGGCGGCGCCGGTGTCGGCCGCGACGCCGACCGTGGTGTTCGCAACAGTGCGCGAGTGGAGCGTCCAGCCGGCCCTCGTGCACGTACCCGACAGCAACGCGATGCGCGCGAGGGCGATCGAGGTCCGGAGGGCAAGTGCGGCGCCTGGCCTACCGAGCCAGTGGCAGTGCGGCCGCCCACTGCGCGGCCCAGTCGGTCGAACATGGCCACTTTTCGCCTTTTTTCAACCAACGTCCCGAGGTTGGCAGTGTAGTCGTGCCGCGCAGTGGCCTATCCCGTGGGGTGGTCAACACGTTTCGATCCAGCGCTGGTGCACGGCGACCTGCTCGTAATCACCTGGACCTGCTCTCGGTGCGGGCACACGAACTAGCCGTTCGGGCCGCCGGGCTCAAGCGTGACCGAATCGCGGCTGGCATCCCCGACAACTGAGCCGGCGTCCCGCGTAGCGTCAACGAAGCGATAGCCCACGCCGCGTTTCGTCTCGATCCACCGACCAGTGCCCGCTCGCGCGAGCTTCGAGCGCAGGCGGTTGATAAACACCTTGAGATACTTTGTGGTGGCTCCGTACTCGCGGCCCCACACGTGGTCCAGCAGCTCCTCGCTGGTGACCACCTCGCCGGCGCGCCGTACGAGGTGGTGGAGCAGCTGGAACTCGAGCGGCGTCAACGCCACTGGCACACCAGCAACGGTCACTTCCTGTTTGCGAAACGACATCGACAGGGGACCGGCCTGAAAGTCGACCTGCCCGTTGCCCGGACGCAAGAACGCGCCACGCCGCAGAACCGCGTTGATCCGTGCCGCCAGCACCACCGCACTGACGGGCTGCACGACGTAATCGTCGGCGCCGAGCTGCAGACCGAGGATCTGGTCGGCGTCTGCGTTGTTGTCCGCGAGCAGCAGCACTGGCGCGTCGGAGACCCGCCGGATCTCGCGCAGAATGTCAAAGGCCAAACCGTCGGGTAGCGCCGTCGCCAGCAGCACCACGTCTGGTCGGTGTCTACGAAACAGCTGAAGGCCGCCTTCTCCTGTCCCCGCGCACAACACCTGCGCGCCGCTCCAGGGCTGCCGAAGTCCTTCACTCAGGCTCCGCTGCATCCGCGGATCGGGATCAACCACCAGAACCTGCATATATATGCGCGTCCATTCAGCGTCAGCCAGGGCACACGTGAGCCCAGGTTCGCGCTCGTACAGCGGCAGCGTGGTGCGCGTTCGTTGCCGGCCACGTAGCGCCGGGTAAACGGATCGTGGACACGCGCGTTCTCGGGTCCGCGTGGCAATCCCCCATCCAGCCCACGGAGGACCGCAGCATGTCCATCAGCAAGCCGCGATCGTGCTCCGGGATCATGCACGGCCAGGCAGCAGCAACTCGCGTTCGGCGCCGCGTTTACCTACCGTTTACCTGGGAGCCTCTTTTCGTGCGGTGTCTCGCCCTACCCTGACAGCGCGCGTCCGCCGCTATCGGGGGGCGATAGTCGCCGTGTACATCGTCTCTGGGCGCAGCTGGGCATTCATCCGGGAGAGTCGTGTGAATGACGCCGTTGCGCGAGAGACTTCCCGCAGGACGTTCCTTGCGCAGGTCATCGGCGCGTTCGTCGCCTTCCTGGCCACGCTGCTGGGCATCCCGGCCATCGGCGCGGCTGTGGGACCGGCACTCAAGCGGGAGGAGACCGAGTGGCTATCCCTGGGTGGTCCCGATACCTTCCCGGAAGGCGTACCGAAGGCAGTGAACCTCACCGTAGTCCGTCGCGACGGCTGGATCGAGGCGAACGAGGTGAAAGGTGTCTGGGTCGTGCGTCAGCCAGGCGATCAGTTCACCGTCTGTAACGGGCGCTGCACGCACCTTGGCTGCGCCTATAGCTGGCAAGCGGACCAACACCAGTTCGCCTGTCCGTGTCACGCGGGCGTGTTCGGTGTAGACGGGAAGGTCCTGGCCGGCCCCCGCCACGAGCTCTCGACAGTCTCGATGCGCGCACCGACGGCGGTGAGCTGCAGGCCCGGTATGAGGATTTCCGGCTCGGTACTTCCGACAAGCTTCCTGCGTGAGAGACGCCGTCCCACCCCAGCCGCACCCCCGTCGGGACCTGTACGGCTGGTTTCAGGAACGGCTGAATGTCGAGGCCATCTGGCAGGCCTTGTTCATTCGCAAGATTCCCCATGGTGTCAACCTGCTGTACACGCTCGGCTTCGCCAGCCTGGCCCTGTTCCTGGTCCAGGTTGTCACCGGGACCATCTTGGCACTGTATTACTCGCCGAGTCCGGACCACGCGTATGACAGCATCGAGTACCTGATCACCCAGGTCCCATTCGGGCAGGTGATCCGCGGGATCCACCACTGGGGTGCCAGCGCCATGGTGGTGGCAGTGCTGCTGCACATGCTTGTCACATTCGGCATGGGTGCCTACAAATACCCGCGCGAAGTGACCTGGTGGGTCGGCGTGCTGCTATTCGCCATCACCTTCGCCTTCGGTTTTACTGGCTACCTGCTGCCCTGGGACGAGAAGGCCTACTGGGCCACGACGGTGGGCACCAACATGGCCGGCACGGTACCGGCCGTCGGCGGCTTCGTGGAGGGCGTGCTTCGCGGCGGCAGCCAGCTTGGAGCGCTGACCCTGACCCGCTTCTTTGCGTTCCACGTGCTCGTGCTACCGATGGCGCTCACGGGTTTGGTGGCTGTGCACCTGTTCCTGGTGGTCTGGCAGGGCGTGAGCGTGACGCCTGGCCTCTGGGACACAGCTCTCGCCCGTCTCCGTGGTCCGAAGCGGTCGACAGTACCCGGGATCGCGGTCGAGTACCACGCGCTGTACGACGATTTCAAAGCGCGCGGACGGCGGTTTTTTCCGGACCTGATCGTCGAGGACGCCATCGTCTCGACGCTCGTCATCTTGATCGTGATCGCGCTCGCGGTCCTGTTCGGCACGCCGCTTGAGGGCCAGGCCGACCCGACCAACACCGGCTATGTGCCCAGGCCTGAGTGGTACTTCCTGTTCCTGTTCGAGCTGCTGAAGTATTTCCCCGGCAACCTCGAGTGGGTCGGCGTAGTGGTTCTGCCTGGGCTGTTTTTCGTGTTCCTGTTGCTGCTGCCGTTTCTGGACCGCGGCCCGCGCCGCTCGCCCCGATTTCGGCCGATCAGCACGACTCTGGCGACGCTGTCGGTCATCGCCATCGCCCTGCTGACCTGGCGCGCAGTGCAGACGACTCCGCCAGCCTTGGCTGAGGATCGCGGCGAACGTCTGACGTCCACTGAAGTCGTAGGGCGCCAGCTCACCGGTGCGCAGGGCTGCACCTCGTGTCACATCATCAATGGCCAGAGTGGCACCCGTGGACCGTCGCTCGACAGCATCGCACTGCGCCGTGGCCCGGCGTACATCCACAGCTACATCGAAGCCCCCAGGGGCCTGAATCCGAGCGCGACCATGCCTGGCTTCCTTCCCCCGCTCACGCACGAGCAGGTCGAGGACATCACGCGCTACTTGCTCACGTTGCGCTAACCATCAGCATGATGCGAGGAACGGCGGCAACCGGCTGGGGGCTTCTGATCGCAGGTCTAGTCGGGGGCGTGCTGATCGCCATCGGGCTGTATGTCTGGGACAGCGGCGCGCGCACGGCCGAGGCTGCGCTACGGCCACCGCCGGTCGCTCCACTGGCAGTTGCCACTCGGACCCCGGGCGGGCCCTTGGTCGGCGGGTCGCCGATCGCGACACAGGCCAACCCTAGCGATGGACTGCCGGCGGGCGACCCGGACTCCGGGCAGACAGCCTTTGCGGCCCAGTGCAGCTCCTGTCATCCGGGTGCCAACGCCGGCATCGGTCCGGCCGTGTACGGGCCGCAGTTCGCAGAGCGCTATCCCGAGGACGGGCCATTCGAGGCGGTGATCCGCCAGGGCAAGGGTGGCATGCCTGCGTTTTCGGCGGGCCAGCTCGCCGATCCGGACCTTGCCAACATCATTGCCTACCTGCGCGGACTTAGCTCCGGCGCCATTTCCCCGGAACCAACCCCCACCCCACGCCCGCGTCAGAGAGGCGGATGACCCGTTCGCAACAGAGGGTGAGCGCTCGGGACCCTCCCTGATGTCGTGCCGTTCCCTGCCCGGTGCAGGGACCCGGCTGGGTCGTGGGATCCTGCCGCGCCCAGGTTTGGCCAGGCTGGCGCTCGGCTGGCCGTTCCCAGAGAAAGGAGATAATCCTCTTGCCGCGAGTCCTTGGACGTTGTGCATTCCTGGCGCTGGCCGGTCTGGCCGCTGTCGCCGGGTGCTCGCAAGCGCCACCCACGCCTCCGACCCTCGCGCCCGCGGCGACGACGGCGTCCCCGGCGGCGGTGCCGACCACGGCCCCGACGGTAATCGCCAAACCAGCCGTTTCGCCGTCGCCTGCCACCGCCGCCTCGCCGGTGGCGGCACCGTCGCCAGCGGTCAAGCCCGCCGCTTCTCCGGCCGCCTCCCCGGCGGTCGCGGCTGCCGCCTCGCCGGTACCGCTGAACCTCCCTCAACTGAGCGCTATTCAGCCTGGACTGGGTACGGTCATGATCGAGTACGGGCGCCGCATGGGCCTACTGTGGTTCGCCGATCAGGCCGACAACTGGGACCTGGCTCAGTACCAGCTGACCGAGATGCGCGAGATCCAGGAAGTGGCCGAAACCACCCGTCCGGCCCGCGCCGCCGCGCTCAAGTCGTTCGAGAGCAGCTTCCTCGACCCGCTCGAGGAGCAGATCAAGGCTAAGGACAAGACCAAGTTTGAGTCGGCGTATAACTCGGCCATCCAGGGCTGCAACTCGTGCCATGGCTCGCAGACCAGCGCCGATTGGCCGCAGGGCTTCGCGTTCATCAAGGTCCAGGTGCCCAGCAAGAGCATCTGGGACATCTACAAGTGGGACGGCCGCTAGGAGGTGAAGACGCTATGAACCGACGCTACACAACCCTCGGAGCGGGCGCCGCGGCGGTGGTACTCGGCGCGCTCCTCATCCTTGCCAGCCAGGTCGCGGTGATCGCCGCGCCGAGCGCAGCGCCCGCCCCGCAGGCAGCGGCGACGTCGACGCCGCTTACGCTGCAGCAACTGAGCGACATCCAGCCCGGCCTGGGCACGATCATGATTGAGTACGGACACCGCATGGCTGCGCTGTGGTTTGCCGGGCAGGCCGCCAACTGGGACCTGGCTCAGTACCAGCTGACCGAGATGCGCGAGATCCAGGAAGTGGCCGAAACTACTCGTCCGGCCCGTGCCCCCGCGCTCAAGTCGTTCGAAAGCAGCTTCCTCGACCCGCTCGAGGAGCAGATCAAGGCTAAGGACAAGACCAAGTTTGAGTCGGCGTACAACTCGGCCATCCAGGGCTGCAACTCGTGCCACGGCTCGCAGATCAGCGCCGATTGGCCGCAGGGCTTCGCGTTCATCAAGGTCCAGGTGCCGAAGGACTCACTGGAAAGCATTTACGCGTACACACCATAGAGATGTGCACTGAGTCGCGGGAGTCTTGTCTGTCAACGCCGACTTCACCCGCATCGCTGGGCGCGGGCTAACTTCCGGACGCTCAGCTCGGTGCCCACGCTGGCGGCGCCCCTTCGCGAACAGGTCGTCAGCGTGGGCCCGGGTGCGCCAATCTGGTAGCGGCCCCTGTGGCAGGGCGGCTTCAGCCCTGGAGCACCCTCCGCACCTTGCGCGAGCTCAGCCGGCCAAGGCGCCAACCAGGCGCATCGTCACCGCTGGTGCGAGGTCGAGACCCTGCTGATACGCCCAGTCCAGACCCCGTTGGACGTCCTCCGGATCGCCTAGCAACTCCATCTCGATGCAGCCGTGCGTGTCACCGATGTTGGCGCGTCGGACGTTGGTCACAACGTTGAACTGCTTGCCAAGCTGGTAGATCACCGGCCGGTGCAGGAGCTCAGGCGGATACGTGAACTTGACGCGTGTGGTCGCCATGATCTCCACCCCCACTTCACGGAATCTTTTCAACCCACCCACAGTTCGGGCAGGCGAGCAGTTGGATCGAGCAGGAGCAGCGGACACGTGTCCGACTCCGTCGGGAAACGAAACTGCCATGTCCGCTCGCCCGACCCACGTATGAGCCAGGTGGCGCCCCGACATGCCGGCGTGCGTCCGGCGACGCGGTCAGGGCAGGTCCCCCACGCGTCAGGCCCGTTGCATGTGGCCGCCTTGGGATCGGCGAGTAGCTGGTTCCGCATTCCATTTATCCCAGCACGGAAGGCCCGCGCGTACCACACCCCGGCGGGTAGTCCTTAGCCCACCTCAGCGGGTAGTAAGGGCTGCGTGTGACCGGGCACCTGGCCCGAAATCGCTCGCACGTAATGGGCCCCCGCTCGAACGCCTACCCCATGGGGTTGGACCAGACCACCCCGCGGGGCGTGGTGGCAGCGTCCTGCCGCGCAGACACTGGTGTTCAAGGAGACAGCCATGCGCAGCATCCTCATCGCCCACCGCGACGTCGCTTTCTCGAACCAGCTCACGGCCGACTTGCGCAGTGCGGGCTATCACGTCATCGACTGCCCAGGTCCATGGCCGCCCGCCGAGCGCTGTATCCGCTGCGACAAAGGCTACTGCCCGCTCACCGAGGGCGCTGAGCTCATGATCTACGACCCGTTGCTGACCGCGCTTGATGCGCAGGGCAAGCGGTACAACCTGGCGGTCGACTCGGCGCTGGCGCATCCGGACGTACCCATGCTCCTCGCGTGGGGGCCGAACGAGGTACCCGATGCGGGCACGCTGCGCGCGATTCAAGCTGAAGTGCCGGACGTCCGCGTGGCCGCTCATGTGCCGGCCGCGCTGGTGCGACAGATCCACAACCTGCTGCCTCCGCCAATGCGCCAATCAAGGTGAGCAGAGGAGAAGAACTCGTCCTCGAGCCATTGACCGCACGGATCCACTGATCAGCGACGCGGCAGAACAGGGCATGGTTCACGTTGGCCGCGGTCTTGGCGACACTGCCCTACGCCCAGCGATCGCGCCGATCGCAGCCAGCGCCGGCGCCATCGCGGCACCGACGACGCCGAACGTCAGCGGAAACTCCGCTATCGTGCGGCCATCCTGCTTGATCGAGATCTTGCGGATGCTGCCTGGATCACTTGTTTGATCGCGTCGATGACCTGCGAAGTGGACCTGCAGTCCCAACAGCACAAGCAACAACCACTTGGACATGCTTGAAGACTCGCAGTTGACCGCTGCAGCACTGGTAGAGACGCCGCCGCAGCAGCTCTGGATCGGTCCTGGACAAATAGACGGTGATCGCCGCGGCGCAGCCGGCGAAGACAACGAGGTACAGCCACGCTTGCCAGTAGTCCAGCGTCCACGCCGGACCAAAGACGGCAATGCTCAGGACCAGGAGCAGCTGCGCGAAACCTAAGACTGCGCGCGCCGCCACGCTTGCTCTCGCTGGCATGTCAAACGTCACTTACCAGACGAACGGGACCAGCCGAAAGGGCACCTGGCCCATGTATTCCGTGTAGCCACGCAGCTCCTTCGAGAGCAGTCGTTCCTCGTCGAGAATCCGCCACACGAGAACCGGGATCGTTAGCAACAGGACCAGCAGTCCCAGCCACCAACCGAGCGCCAGCGGCACGCCAATGACCATGATGAGGATGCCTCCGTACATCGGATGGCGTGCAATCGCGTAGGGGCCGGTCGTGATGACGCGTTGGCCTTCCTCGACTCGAATGTTGCACGCGCCGTCTGCGTTTTCGCGACACACCAGCAGATTGACGAACAGGCCCAGAGCGACGAGGGACGTCGCCCAGGATCGAAATCCAGGCGGGCACCGGTGACCACACGAAGCGGTGATCCAGTGCTGAGAACACAACCACTCCCAGCAGCCCCAGGAAACCGAGCGAGATGATGATCTTCTGTGCAGTCCCCTGTTCGGCCGCTGGCGCAACCTGCATGCGACGTTTCAGCAGCGCGGGATCGTTGATGGTTAGGTAGACGCCAATCGCTGTCGTCGATCCGCAGAAGACCGCTATGAACAGCCACGCTTGCCAGTAATCAATTGTCCCCGCCGGCAGAAACACCAAGGCAGCCAGGCCAATGATGCCGTAACGGTCGTGCTCTTGGTGCGAAGCGCAAGGTTGTCGCGAGCCATCGCCAGGTTTCTCCTGTTCCGAGCTGTAGCAAGGTGCACTGCCGAGCGTAGGAACGCACCAGCCAAGCGATAGCCAGCTGCGTTGGCTCGGCCTACTTAGCGGTCAAGCGACACGCAGCCGCCCTCCCCTTCTCAGTCCTGGGGGATTGGCAGCGGTCCGAGTGGGTCGAGGACCGTCACCGGGCAGACGTCGGAGTCGCTCCGGAACACGAAGCGCCAGCCGGCTGAGCCCGGGGAGTGCCAGGTGGCGCTTGCGCAGGGGCGTTCGGCCGTGTTCCGGTCGCAGCAGCCAAAGGCATCGGGACCACTGCACTGGGCGGTGACGCCAGGCACCAGGATCTCGCCCGATGGCAGCTCGGCATAGCAGGCGGCGCTATGGGGAACGGGGACGGTAGTCATGGCGGCATCCTCCTGTCAGGCAGTCAATGCAAGCGCTCGAGTTTCGATGCGATCGGCGGCAGGTTCGGCGATAGGCACTACCAGGACGGGCACGCGACTTCGAGCGACCACCGAGTCGGCCACGCTGCCAGCACCGCCCCGACGGCGGCTCGCCATCACCACGAGGTCGCCCAGCCCTTCCGCCACCGCCCAGGCGATCTGCGCGGCGACATCGCTCGCGATCCACACCTCGCTGGTGACTAGGAATGCGCTGCTTGCGTATTCGCCTGCGAGCCGCTCGAGGTCGTTCTTGGCGTCGTAGCGTTTGGCGGTGGTGTCGACGATGCGGAACAGCACGAGCTGGCTGTGGTAGGCCTGCGCAAGTGCGCACGCGACTGGCAGGGCGATCGCTGATTCGGTCGTGCCGTCGAGCGGCACCAGGATGCGGTCGAGCATGGCTGTACTATCCGCCCGGGTGCGTCGGGTGTCCCGACCTGACAGGGTGGTTTTGGTCTCGCGCACAGCCCACCCCATGGGGTAGGCCAGCGAGCCAGGCCGCGGCAGCACGTTTACGGTCCAACTGCCACGCGCCTGACTCGCGTCGTCGGCTTAGCTTGCCGCCGTCGCGGCTACGCCACGACCAACTGGCTCGTCGGCACCGCGTAACGTGGCCGGCCGCACGAGTACCACTGGCACACCGCTCGAGTGGACGACCTGGCCGGCAACGCTGCCGAGCAACATGCGCAGTGCGCCAGCTCGGCCGTGCGTGGCCATGATGATCGCGGCCGCGCCACGCTCTTCTGCCTCAGCAGCAATCTCGCCGGCTGGATCGCCCCGGCGCACCGTCCGAGCGACCACGGATTGAAATCCGATTTGGCTCGCAGCTGCGTGCAGATATGCCTCCGCTTCTGTCTGCAGGCGTTCCGATTCAGTCTGGCTGTGTGGCACGCCGATGCCCTCGGCGTACACGATCTGACCTGGCCTTGGCACGACCGAGACGAGCGCCAGGGAGCCATTCAACTCAGCCGCGAGCTGCCTTGCGACCGAGAGCGCCGCTTCGGCTAGCTCGGAGCCATCCAGCGGCACCACGAGCACCGGATGGGGTTGCTCGAAGCGCTCGACTGGCCGTGCGCCCGCGGTCGCCCGAACGACGAGAACGGGAACGGAAGCGCGACTAATGACGGACTCCGCGATGCTGCCGTGTAACCACCGGTCAGGACCACTGCGGTCGTGCGTGGCCATGACCACCAGGGTGGCGTTGCGCAGCGAAATCTCCTCGATGATCCAGTCCGCGGCCGAGCCGAATGCCACACCCGTTTCCGCGGCAAGACCGCGATTGGCGAGTTGCTCGGCGAAACCGTCGAGGTAATGCTCCGCGTCCGCGATCGCTGGCATCGACTGCGTGTGCTCGGCGCGGATGA
>WNGB01007738.1_pt1 | contig 15413 bp, 12 predicted proteins | sample 5400681 | NCBI WGS metagenome assembly WNGB01 (sample SAMN13153367, study PRJNA577476) | soil metagenome | isolation source: 115 cm soil or saprolite under grassland replicate 2 | place: USA:California | collected 2016-06-15
GCCAGCTCGTCGGTCACGGCATGATGGAGCTGGGCCACGATCTCGGGGTTGTTCGGGCAGAGCCGCTCGGTTCCTTCCGGCAGCTTCTTCGCCAGCTCGAGCACCCGCGTATAGCCGCGGCCGTACGTCTCGATGAGCGTCTCGAGCGTCTCGCGGCGGAGGCCGCTCGCGGCCATCTCCTCGGACACGTCCATCCAGACGAGGGCCTCGACCTTCCCCGCGGCCTCGTCCATGCCGTCGAGAGTCCGCCGCGCCGTGCGCGACGGGGCCCGCCGCCCGAGGGCGCGCATCACCCGGTCGCCGACGTCCTCGGCAAGGCTCCGGAAGCACGTGAGCTTGGTCCCGGTGACTGAGAGGAAGCACCCATCGGGTCCCTCCGGAATCACCTTGTGCTGGCGCGACACCTTGGACGCCGAGGCGCCGTGCTCGAAGGAGAGCGGGCGGACGCCCGCGTAGGTATACGCCACATTGTCGAGCGCCACCCGGCGGTCCGGCAGCACCTTGGCGACGGAGGCGAGCAGGTAGGTGACTTCGTCTCGCGTCGCCCAGAGACGGTCGGGATCCCCGTCGAAGTCGGTGTCCGTGGTCCCCACCAGCGAGAAGTCGCGCCACGGGATGACGAAGATCATCCGCTCGTCCTCGGTGGGGAGGTACACGGCGCGGTCCGTCATGCGTGGCAGAAGGCAGTGGATGCCCTTGGTCGTTCGCAGGATTCGGGGCCGCTCGCCAGCGATCCCGGCCATCTCGCGGAGCCGGTCCACCCACGGGCCCGCGCAGTTCACGATGACCCGGGCCTTGACGGCGTGCACGCGCCCCGTGAGCAGGTCGCGGACGCGGACGCCCTCGATCCTGCCCTCGCCCCGCACCACCTCCTCGACCTCGCAGTAGTTGTATGCCCGCGCCCCGTGGCGGATCGCGGAGAGCATGTTCTCGAGGCAGAGGCGCTCGGGGAACAGCAGCAGGTCGTCGACGTAGTAGCCGGCGCCGCGCAGGTCGTCGGCCTGGATGCCGGGCTCGACCGACAGCGCTTCCACCGGGCGCATGACCCGACACCGGTCGGTGGCCTTGCCCGGCGTGAGGAGATCGTAGAGCCACAACCCGATGCGGACGACGACGAGCCCGCGCTTGGAGCCTCCGTAGACCGGGACGAGGAAGGGTAGCGGGCGGACCAGATGAGGAGCGAGGCGCTCGAGGGTCTTCTTCTCCCGCAGAGACTCGCGCACGAGCCCAAAGTCCATCAGCTCCAGGTAGCGCAGCCCGCCGTGGATCAGCTTGGACGACTTGGAGGAGGTGCCCGACGCGAAGTCACCCTTCTCGAAGAGCGCCACCGAGGCGCCGCGCAGGGCCAGGTCCCGCGCCACGCCCGCCCCCGCCATGCCGCCGCCGACCACCACGGCGTCCACGGCCGCCCCGTCCAGGCCCACCAGCCGGCTCATCCGTTCATCTCGCCTCAATGTGGAAGTTGTCGGTTAGACAGTTGTGGCCTCTTCGCCCTTCGGGCTCATCGCACTCAACGCTCGATCAGCTCCTCGACCGATCCTATCACGTGATCAGGAGCGAGCGCGGCGATTCGTGGGTCTCCCGGTCGCGTGATGCCGCTCAGCACCAGGATGGTGGAGAGCCCGAGCCGCTTGCCCATGGTGACGTCGGTCTCGATGCGGTCTCCCACGATCACCGACTCCTTTGCCGAGACCCCGAGGGCGGCGAGCGCCACCGCCAGGATGATCGGCGACGGCTTGCCGACGATGGCCTCCACCTTCTTGCCGGTCACCGCCTCCACCGCCGCGATCATCCCGGCGCAGTCCGGGATCTCGCCGCCCTCCACCGGGCAGGTTCGATCGGGGTTGGTGGCGATGAGGCGCGCGCCGCCCTTGGCCGCCTGCAGCGCGGTGTTGAGCTTGGCATAGCTGAAGGTGCGGTCGAAGGCGATGACCACCCAGCGCACGCGCTCGTCATCGCGCACCTCGAAGCCGTGGGCGCGCATCTCGGCCAGCATGGGCGGCTCGCCGATGACGTACACGGGGGCCCCCGGGTCGATGCCGCGCAGATAGCGCGCCAGCACCAGCGAGGAGGTGATCACGTCGTCCGGCTCGGCGGGGACGCCGAGCCGCGTGAGCTTCTCCGCGTAGTGGGCGCGGGTCTGGAGCGGCTTGTTGGACAGGAAGGCGACCCGCCGCCCGGCGGCGCGCAGCGCCCGGATGACTTCGCCCGCCCCCGCGATCAGCCGCTCGCCCAGGTAGACGGTGCCGTCGAGGTCGAAGAGCCAGCCGCGGTAGGGAAAGCGGATCCGCGGCATTCTAGACCCCCTCCGAGAAAAAGCCGATGGGCCCTTTTCAGCGGCCTGCCAGGAGCGGCGCCACCGCGGACTGCGCGAGGTCCAGAAGCGGCGCCGGCAGCACGCCGAGCTGAACCACCCCCCAGAAGGCCACCACCAGGGCCAGGCATCCGGCGAAGGACGGCACCGCGACGGTCGGCGCGCCCGCCTCCGCCTCGCGCATGTACATGTACACGATGAGGCGGAGGTAGTAGTAGGCAGCCACGGCCGAGTTCAGCACGCCGATCACCGCCAGCCACACATAGCCCGCGCGCACTGCGGCCCCGAAGAGGTAGAACTTGCCGACGAAGCCAGCGGTGGGCGGGATCCCGATCAGGGAGAGCAGGAAGACGGAGAGGGCGAGCGCCATCATCGGATGACGGGTGGCGAGCCCGCCGTAATCCGAGAGCCACACGGCCTCGCGGCCGCCGCGCTCGAGCAGCAGGATCACACCGAAGGCCCCTCCCGTCGTGAACGTGTACACCAGGAGGTAGAAGAGCACGCTGCCGTTGCCGAGCATCCCGCCCGCCACCACGCCCACCAGCATGTAGCCGACGTGCGCGATCGAGGAATAGGCGAGCATGCGCTTGAGGTTCTGCTGGGCGATGGCGATGACATTCCCCACTGTCATGCTGAGGACCGCCAGGACCCAGAGCAGCGCGGACCAGTCGAGCTGGGCCGCCGGGACGGCGGTCAGCAGGACCCGGAGGAGTGCCGCGAAGGCCGCCGCCTTGGAACCGGTGGCGATGAAGGCCGTGATCGCGGTCGGCGCTCCTTCGTAGACGTCGGAGGTCCACATGTGGAACGGCACCGACGAGATCTTGAAGCCGAACCCGACCAGCAGGAGCCCGGCTCCGATGACGAGCAGCGGATCGCGCCCGGCCCCGGCCGCGACGGCGCCGGCGATCTTGTCGAGGTTGGTGGAGCCGGTGGCGCCGAAGATAAGCGCGATCCCGTAGAGGAAGAAGCCCGACGCGAAGGCGCCGAGCAGGAAGTACTTCATGGACGCCTCCCCCGCCTCGATCCGGCCGCGGAAGAAGCCGGCCAACACGTAGAGCGACAGCGACATCGTCTCGAGCGCGAGGAAGATGACGATCAGGTCGGTCGCCGACGCCATCAGCAGCATGCCCACGGCCGAGAACAGGACCAGGATGTAGAACTCGCCGGACTCCATCCCCTGCCGGCGGAGGTAGTCCATCGAGAGCAGGAGGACGAGGCCGGTGGCGTAGCCGATCACCAGGCTGAAAAAGAGCGCGTAGCCGTCCATCGCGACCATGCCGCGGAATGCCCGCGCGTCCGTGCCCCACATCCGGAGCGTGAGGATCAGCGACACCACCACGCCGGCCAGGCCCACGAAGCCTAGGTGGTCCTTCCGGTCGCGCGGGGGCAGGAGGTCCAGGAGCAGCGCGACCACGGCGGCCACCGACAAGACGAGCGCCGGCCCGATGGCGCGGAGGTCGATGGCGGGGAAGACGAGGGCGCCGGTCATCGACGTCGCCCAGATCTGGATGCCATCGGTTTGGCGGTTGGGCCTCTTCGCCCGTCGGGCCCATCGGCGCGCCCGCTTACCCGTGCCCTCGTGGCGCCTCCGGCGCTCATCGGATCACCATGGCGGACGCGGACACGGCCGCCTTGGTCTGCACCTGGGCGATCAGGGCCTGGACGCTCGCTTCGGTCATCCCGGTGAAGGACGCGGGGTAGACGCCGATCCACACGATGACGAGCAGGATCGGGAGGAGGACGGCCCACTCGCGCGCCGACAGGTCGGGCAGCCGGCGGTTGGCCTCCTTCGTGATCACGCCGAAGAAGACGCGCTGGTACATCCACAGAAGGTAGACCGCGGCGAAGATGATGCCGGTGGTGGCGAACACGGCCAGCGTGCGGTCCACCTGGAAGGCGCCCAGTAGGATCAGGAACTCGCCCACGAACCCGTTGAGACCGGGCAGCCCGAGGGACGAGAGGCACACGATCAGGAAGAGCGCGCTCAGGGCCGGCAGCGTCTTCCAGAGCCCCCCGAACTCGGCGATCAGCCGGGTGTGCCGCCGCTCGTAGAGCATCCCCACCACGAGGAAGAGCCCGCCCGTGCTGAGCCCGTGGTTGACCATCTGGATGATGCCGCCCACCAGGCCCTGCGACGTCAACGTGAAGATCCCGAGCACCACGAAGCCCAGGTGGCTGACGCTCGAGTACGCCACCAGCTTCTTGATGTCAGGCTGCACGGTCGAGACCCAGGCGCCGTAGATGATGCCGATGACGGCCAGCAGGAAAATCCACGGGGTGAACCTCAAGCTCGCCTGGGGGAAGAGCGGCAGGCAGAAGCGCAGGAAACCGTAGGTCCCCATCTTCAGGAGCACCGCGGCCAGGATCACGCTCCCGGCCGTTGGCGCCTCCACGTGCGCGTCGGGGAGCCAGGTGTGGAACGGAAACATGGGCACCTTGATGGCGAAGGCGAGCGCGAAGGCGAGGAACAGGAGGTCCTGGGCGCGGCCGGCGGGCAAGATGAACTGCGCCAGCACGGGCAGGTCGAACGTGTAGGCGCCGGTGGCGGCCCCGTGCTGGAAGTAGAGCGCCAGGATGGCCACCAGCATGAGCAACGAGCCCGAGAGGGTGTAGAGGATGAACTTGATGGCCGCATAGACCCGGTTGCTGCCGCCCCAGATCCCGATGACGAGGTACATCGGGATCAGCATCGCCTCCCAGAAGACGTAGAAGAGGAAGAGGTCGAGCGCGACGAAGACGCCGAGCATCCCCGTCTCCAGGAGGAGCATGGTGATGGCGAACTCCTTCCAGCGCGACTCGATGGCGTGCCAGGCCGAGAGGAGGGTGAGCGGCATGAGGAAGGTCGTGAGCAGGACCAGGAGGAGGCTGATGCCGTCGATGCCCACATGGTAGGAGATGCCGAGCGAGGGCATCCAGGCGCGCTGCTCGACGAACTGGTAGCCGGCGCTGGCCGCGTCGAAGCGCAGGTAGAGCGGCACGGAGGCGAGGAATGTCGCCGCGGTCACGGCGAAGCCCGTGGCCTTGACCAGCTCGGGCCGGCCGCGAGGCAGGAAGGAGACCAGCAGAGTCCCCAGCGCCGGCAGGAACGTGACCACGGTGAGGAGCATGGCCTTATTTGTCTTGCATGGATGTCACAGAAGACGGTCGGCGGCCGGGCCTCTTCGCCCCGGCGGGGCTCATCGGGGCGGCGATGGTCATCGCCTGCTCAGCACGAAGGCGATCACCGCCACGGCGCCGACCAGGATGCCGAGCGCGTAGTTCATCACGAAGCCCGTCTGGATGCGGCGCATCCCCTGAGCCCACCCGGTCACCAGGCGCGCGACGCCGTTGACGATCCCGTCGATCACCTCCAGGTCGAAGGACCGCGCGCACCACTCCGAGAGCCGGTAGAGAGGCTGGATGAACAGAGCGTCGTACAGCTCGTCCACGTAATACTTCTTCAGGAGCAGGGCATGGATGGGATGCTTCGCGACGCCGATGGTCTCACCCCTCACCGGGCGGAGCCCGTACATGACCCAGGCGAGCAGGACGCCCCCAACCGCCACGAGCGCGGAGATGACCAGGAGCGCGAAAGCGACCCCGCCGCCGTGCTCGGTCTCGTGCAGCGGCAGCACGGGCGCGAGGAACCGCGCGAAGGGCGTGCCGTGAGCGGACGGAATGCCCACCGCGAGTCCTGCCGCCACGGTCAGGGCGGCCAGCAGGACGAGGGGCACGGTCATCACCGCCGGCGATTCGTGGACGTGATGGGCGGCTTCCTTGGACATCCGCGGGCCGCCGAAGAAGGCCAGGAAGACCAGCCGGAAGGTGTAGAACGCGGTCATGAAGGCCCCGATCATGAGCACCGCCCACAGCACGCGGTGCCCTTGGTGGAAAGCCGCGCCAAGGATCTCGTCCTTGGAGAAGAAGCCGGCCAGCGGCGGCACTCCGGAGAGTCCGAGGGCGCCGGTGAGGAAGGTCAAGGTCGTGATCAACATGCGCGGGGCGAGCCCGCCCATCCGCCTGAGGTCCTGCTCGCCCTTGAGGCCGTGGATGACGCTCCCGGCCCCGAGGAAGAGCAGCGCCTTGAAGAAGGCGTGGGTCACCAGGTGGAAGATGCCGGCCGCGTAGGCGCCCACGCCGACGCCGGCGAACATGTAGCCGAGCTGGCTGATGGTCGAGTAGGCGAGCACGCGCTTGATGTCCGTCTGCACGAGCCCGATGCTCGCGGAGAACACCGCGGTGAGCGCCCCCACCCAGGCCACGACTTCGAGGCCGAGCGGCGCCATCTCGAACAGCTTGTGGCAGCGCGCGACCATGTAGACGCCGGCCGTCACCATGGTGGCCGCGTGGATGAGCGCCGAGACCGGCGTCGGGCCTTCCATCGCGTCGGGCAACCAGGTGTGGAGCGGCAGCTGGGCCGACTTGCCGCAGGCGCCCATGAAGAGCAGGAGCGCGATGGCGGTGTAGGTGCCGGCGCCGATGCTCGTGTCGGCCTTCGCAAACACCTCGCCGTAGTTGACGGTGCCGAAGGTGACCCAGATCAGCATGATCGCGAGGCCGAACCCGAAGTCCCCCACCCGGTTGACGATGAAAGCCTTCTTCCCCGCGTCGGCCGCCGCCTGCCGCTCGTACCAAAAGCCGATGAGCAGGTACGAGCAGAGGCCGACGCCTTCCCAGAAGACGTAGAGGAGCAGGAAGTTTCCGGCGAGCACCAGCATCACCATGGAGAACACGAACAGGTTCAAGTAGGTGAAGAAGCGGGCGTAGCCGGTGTCGCCGTGCATGTAGCCGATGGAGTAGAGGTGGATGAGGAAGCTCACCCCGGTGACCACCAGGAGCATGACGGCGGCCAGCTGGTCCACCTGGGCGGTGACGGCTGTCTTGAAGGGGCCGGCGCTGATCCACGGGAAGAGATCCCCGGTCCAGGTCTCGCCGTGCCAGACACGCGCGAAGACCGCGCACGCGGCCACGAAGGAGAGCGCGACCGCGGGGACGGCCACCCAGTGCGCGCGGCGCCCGATGGAGCCGCCCAGGACGGCGTTGATGACGGTGCCGAGGAGCGGGAAGAGCGGAATCAGCCACACGACTAGCGGCATGGTTGTGCTTTCAGGTACAAAGCCCGCATCACTCTATAAGATGGGACCAGGGGTGTCAAGGACAGGGGGCCGTTCACAGCCGTTCGGGGGGCGTCTCTCAGCGCGGGTGAAGCTCGAGCGCGGCGATGCCAGCCCTGGCGACTTCCACGTCCTGATCTCCGGTGCCACCGCTCACGCCGATTCCTCCGAGGCAGTGCCCATCCACCAGTATCGGGAGGCCCCCGATGAACGCCGCATAGCGATCCGGCCCTGCGGCCAGGGTCAGCGCTAGGGCGCCAAAGTCCGAGAGCTCATTCCCCGTGGACCCGACCTTGGCGGTGGGCAGGCGGTTGGAGGCCGCGGCAGAGGCCTTGGCCTGAGCGATCCTGATCGTGTGGCGCTTGCCGCCGTCCATGCGGATGAACTGGAGCAGGTTGCAGCCGGCGTCCACGATGGCGATCGACATGGGAATGCCGAGCTGCCGGCCCTTGGCGACGGCGGCGGTCATGACCGTGGAGGCGCCCGCCTCAGTCAGGCACAAGGTCGATTCGATGTGGTTCATGCAGAGCCTCCCTGCAAGGCGGATGGCCGGCCGAGTTCCGCCAGCCGGGGGTCCACGAAGCGGAAGTAGACGAGCGGCACCAGGTAGAAGAGGAGCAGATGCCCCGAGAAGAGGCGCGCCGTCACTCGATGATGCGCGTCGTACTCCTCGCCTGACACCTCGCGGGGCTCCGCACCCGGTAGGCTCAGATAGAACCTCCCGCCCGAGGCCGTCGCCGTCACGCTTCCCGCGAGCGCCAGCGAGAGCAGGAAGTTCACGAGCACATACAGGACCAGGGCGAAGGTGAGCCAGCGCATGGGCTCCGGGACGGGAGACGCCAGCGCCCGCCAATCGTAGATCCGCAGGCGGCCCCATGGCCGCGTCGGCGCCCCCGCGCGGCGCAGACGCGCGACCATGGCGACGAGCAACACCAAGGCCCCGGCCAGGAGCAGCAACGCCGGCGCATCGCCCAGGAACGGCGGGACGGGGGCGAAGGTGGCGAGGTGAAGCGCGGCGGCGGCAACGAATCCCGCCGTCGCCGATCCGAGGAGCCGCCGGGAGATCACGCCCTCTTCTAGCACATTCTTGACGCTCGGGCGAGCCGGCCTTGGTATCATGACCCGGTGGCACGCTCTCGCTTCCGGCTCCGGCCCGCCTTCCTCCTCGTCCCCGCCCTCCTCGTCGTCGGCGCCGTTTCATATCTGGCATGGCGCCAGAGCGTGCCCGGCGTCCGTGCCGAGCTCTCTCCGCCTCCGAAGTTCATCGGGCTCAAGACCCCGCTCACCCTGGACCTCCGCGCCACGCGCGGCGGCCTCCGATCGGTCGAGGTTCGGGTCGTTCAGGGCTCGACCCGATTCGTCGTCGCTGAGCAGGCGTTCTCCGAACCCGCCGTCAACGAGCAGCGCGTGCAGCTCACGGTGGCCGGCAAGCAACTGGGGCTTCGAGAGGGCGCGGCCACGCTCGAGGTCAGAGCGCGCGACGGCTTCTGGCGGCCGATCCGCGTGGACGACCGGGCGGTCGTGAGCGCGCCCGTGAGCATCGATCTGACGCCGCCGTCGCTGGAGGTGCTGGCGGCGACGCACTACCTGCATCAGGGCGGCGGCGGGCTGGCGGCGCTGCGCGCGAGGAGCGCCGCGCGCGCCGGCGTCAAGGTGGGCGACGCCTTCTTCCCAGCCTACCCTGCTGGCGAGGCCAACAGCGGCCTCGCGGTGGCGCTCTTCGCCCTGCCGTGGGATCTCCCGGACACGACTGCGATCAGCGCCTGGGCCGACGATGAAGCCGGCAACAGTGTCTCGCGGCCGCTGCCCTCGGAGCTCAAGCCGCGGCGGTTCCCGGCCGGCACGGTTGATCTGACGGAGCAGTTTCTCTCGGCCAAGCTGCCGGAGCTGTTGCCGGAGCGCGGCGCGATCGCGCGGGATCAGTTCGTGGCCGCGTTCCTCACCGTCAACCGGGACCTACGCAAGAAGGCGGAGGACACGAAGCGCCGGCTCGGCGCCCGCACCCAGCCGCGGCCGCTCTGGGACGGCGCCTTCGTTCAGCCCCGCAATACCAAGGTGTTCTCCAACTTCGCGGAGAGCCGCTCCTATCGCTACAACGGCCGGCAAGTGGATACGGCCGTGCATCTGGGCTACGATCTGGCCTCGGTCAAGCACAGTCCGGTGCCGGCGGCCAACTCGGGCGTGGTGGTGTTCGCGGGACCCCTTACCATCTACGGCAACACGGTAGTGGTAGACCACGGCCTCGGGCTCCAGACCCTCTACGGCCACCTCTCATCCATCGAGGCGAAGGAGGGCGATCAGATCAAGCAGGGCCAGGAGCTGGGCCGGACCGGGACCACCGGTCTGGCCGTCGGCGATCACCTCCACTACGAGGTGCTGATCGGAGGCGTCTCCGTGACTCCCGTCGAGTGGTGGGACCACCGCTGGATCCGCGACCATATCGGCCGGCCGCTCCGCGAGGCCAACATCCCGCTCTTGCAGTCGGAGTTCCCCGCGGACGACGGCAACGAGCGGCCGGCGGCGCCGACTAGAAAGCGCCGTGCTCTAGGCCCAGCGAGAGGTTAGCGCCTCTTCGCCCTAAACAGGGTCAAAGAAGCCGGCGCAGGGTGGACCAGCGCAGCAGCTCCCGCGGCGGGACGAAGTCGCCGATCACCCCCATGAGGGCCTCGAGCAGCGCGGGGCGGCGGGCGAGGGCATGGGCGACACGGTTGGCGAGACGTCGGCGCGCGATGATGAACTGAAGGGCGCGCGTGATCCGTTCCTTGTCGCGCATGGCGGCGCGGCGCGCGTCCGCATAGGCACGGAGGGCGCGCGTGGACACATCGTCGCGTGCGAGCGCGCCGTGAGCGACCTCGACGAGCAGCTCGGCCGAGTGGAGCGCGGTATAGAGTCCCTCACCCGTGAACGGATCATAGAAGCCGGCAGCGTCCCCGGCCAGCAGGACGCCGCCGTGGCGCGGCTCCATCACCCGATAGGCCAGCGGCCCCATGGCCATCAACCGCCCCTGGGGGCGCATGCCCCGAAGGCGCGGGATCAGGTGGCGGAGCTGCTTCAGCCGCGCGTGGAAAAATGTCTCCAGCCGGCCCCGGAACGGCTTGGCATGGGAGAGCGGCACCACGAGGCTCAGGTTCACCAGCCCGGGGGCCACGGGGTTCAGGATGGAGTAATCGGGCGGATCGATGTAGATCTCGCCCATCTGATCGAAGCCGTCCAGCCCCTCGACGTCCTGGATCAGCGCCAGGCGCTTCAGCGGGTGGGGACGCACGAGTCCCAGCGAGCGCGCCACGATGGACGCCCGGCCGTCGGCGCCCACGACGAGCCGGCTCCGGACCTCGAAGGGCCGGCCCAGGGCGTCCGCCCCCTCGACTCCCGTCACCTGATCGCCCTCCACCTTGAGGCCGGTGACCCGGTGGCGCTCGCGAACGTCGACCGGCAAGCTCCTGGCGCGCTCGAGCAGGATGCGGTCGAAGACCTCGCGCGGGATCGCCATGGCGTGATCCCGGTATCCTCGCCACGGTCCCGCCGTCGGGTACGCGCCGCGAAGGACCGTCCCGTCAGGCGCCACCAGGCGCATGCCGCGGAGCGGCTGGGCACCGGCCGCGTCCACGTCCTTGAGCACGGCCAGCCGGTCGAGCATGCGGGCGGCCTCCGGTGACAGGTACTCGCCGCAGATCTTCGGGCGCGGGAACCCGGCCTTGTCCAGGAGCACGACCGTCACGCCGCGCTCGGCGAGGAGGATGGCCGTCGCGGTCCCCGCGGGGCCGGCCCCGACCACGGTGACATCCACGCGCTTCATGGCTTGGCTCTCACCGTGCACTGCCTCACGAGCCACGGATAGCGGAACACGCGCACATCGAACATCCCGGCCTTCTCGCACAAGGCCCGCACCTCGCCGGGCGTGTACGAGCGCAGCACGGACAGGGGCCCATCGTGCCGGGCCATGCGGTTCCTCGTGAGCACCCGCGTCGCCAGCCAGACGAGGACGTAGGCGGCCCGGCTCCTCACCAGGTCGTTCACGACGATGCCCACCCGCGCCGCCGCGTCCATCTGCACGAGGTAGCGGACGGCGTCCTCGGGCTCCAGGTGATGCAGGGTCAGCGCCGAGATCACCACATCGACCGAACGGGGCCGAACCGGCAGCGCCAGGGCATCGCCCTGAAGGAGGACGATCTCGGGATACCGGACGGCGGCGCGGCGCGCGACGGCGAGAGTGGGAAGGTCGCGGTCGAGGGCGAGGATCCTGACGCGGCGCCCGGCCCGACGCGCCCAGCGCGCGAGGGTCTTCGGGATGTCGGCGCCTCCTGTCCCCACGTCGAGGATGGTGAGCTGCCGATCGAGGGGAAGACCGGCGGTGAGCCGCTTGACATGAGCCAGGGTGATGCGTCGGCCGCCGAAGAGCGCGTTCAGCCGCGCGACGTCGGCGAGACTCTGCGAGAGGTCCGCAAAGGGCGCCGGCCGGTCGAGCATCTCGACGGCATCCTCGGCCCGTGACAGCGGCGGGAGCAGTCGCATCTTACCAGCGAAGCAGGGCGCCCTCGGCCGCGAAGCCCGGCCCCAGCGCGATCATGAGTCCCCAGTCCCCGGGGACGGCCTCGCGCGCGCGGAGTAGCTCGTCCAGCACGAACAGCACGGTGGCAGACGACATGTTGCCGAAGTGCCGGAGCACGCGACGAGAGTGCGCGATCTGGCTCTCGTCGAGCTCCATCAGCCGGCGCGCCTGCTCGATGACCCGGCGGCCCGCCGAGTGCAGGACCCAGTGCTGGATGTCCTCCTTCTTGAGCCCCTGGGAGCCCAGCAGGACATCGGCCATCTCCTTCATCATGGCGGCGCCGATGCGGCGCACCTCCTTCGAGAGCACGACCCGAGGACGGCCGCCCGGGTACTCGAACCCCATGGCGGAGAGATGCTCGGGGCGGAAGAGGGTGCGATGTTCGATGATCCCCGGCCCCTCTCCCTCGGTGTTGAGCGCGACGGCGCCCGCGCCGTCGGCGAAGATGGCGTGGGCCACCGCGCTTTCCATCCGGTCGTCGTCGTAGTACGCCGCCGAGCACAGCTCCACGGCCACCACGACCGCGCGATGGTGAGGGAACGCCTTCAGGTGATTGTGCGCCTGCTCCAGCGCGACCATGGCGCTCGCGCAGCCGGTGTCGCCCACGTGGACACGCTGGATGCAGGGCTTGAGCGCGAGCTCCCGGATGAGATGGGCGTCGAGGCTCGGGCAGAGCCGCCCCGTGCAGGTGGTCGTGGCCAGGAAGTCGAGGTCCGCGGGCTCCCACCCGGCTCGCCCCAAGACGCGCCGCACCGCGTCCGCGCCGATCTCGATCGCGCCCCGGCGGAAGCGGTCGTTGAGCTGATCCACGCTCTCGTCGGGCGTGAAGGTCTCGGGGTCCATGTACAGGTACCGCCCGTCGATCTGGCTATTGGAGAAGAAGCCGGCGCGCTGGCCGTCGTAACCGGCCATGCGGAGCAGCGCCGCCTGCTCCCAATGATAGGGCGGAACGGCGGTGGCGCTGCCAACGATCCTGGGGGTGCTCATGGCCGCAGGATACCCTCAGCCTCTTGCCTTGTCCACCTGACGCGGGCAATATCGGACGCGTCGTGAACTCTCATCAGCGAAGGAGCCGCCGATGCCGCTCTACTCGTTCGAAGGCAAGTCGCCGCGCATCCATCCCACGGCGTTCATCGCGCCCACCGCGGCCATCATCGGCGATGTCACCATAGAGGAGAACGCCTCGGTCTGGTACAACGCCGTGGTCCGCGCCGATTTCTCACCCATCGTCATCCGGCGGGGCGCCAATATCCAGGACTGCGCGGTGCTCCACGTGACGCCGGCCAATGGCGTGGAGGTGGGGCCGGGCGCCACGGTGGCTCATCTCTGCCTGATCCACGGCGCCGACATCGGAGAGGAAGCGCTCGTCGGCAACAGCAGCACGGTGCTGGACGGCGCCAGGATCGGCGCGCGCGCCATGGTGGCGGCCGGCTCGCTGGTCACCCCGGCGACGCAGATACCGGACGGGATGCTGGCGCTGGGAACACCCTGCAAGGTCAAGGGTCCACTCGCCGGCACCCCCGCCGAGCACTGGGTGAAGGTCAACCCGGCGGGCTATCAGGCGCTCGCCCAGCGCCATCGCCTGGGAGTCGAGCCCGCGTGAGCCTCGGCCGGCGCCTCGGCGACTACTTCCCCTTGAACCTGGGCGGGCGCTTCTCCTTGAAGGCCTGCACCCCCTCCTTGTGGTCCTCGGTCTCCCGCACGACCGCCATGTGAGAGGAGACGAGGTCGAGGTGGGTGCGGAGGTCGAGTCGCATTGACTGGTAGACGAGCCGCTTGATCATCCGGATCGGCACCTGGGGGCCGTCGGCGATCCGGCGGGCCAGCGCGTAGGTCTCCTCCGCCAGCTTCTCCCCCGGTACCACGCGGTTCACGATGCCGAGGCGTAGGGCTTCGGCGGCGTCCACGAAGTCCGCGGTCCAGAGCAGCTCGAGCGCGCGGGCGGTGCCGACCAGTCGTGGGAGGAAATAGGTGTCGCCGTCCCCTGGCACGAGGCCGACCCGCACATAGCCGGTCGAGAAGCGCGCGGCGGCGGAGGCGACGCGGACATCGCACATCAGCGCCATGCCCATCCCCGCGCCGACCGCCACGCCGTTGACCATGGCGATCACGGGCTTGTCCATGACCTCGAGCGCCTTGGGCACGCGGTGAACGCCCTCCCACAGCCCGTTCTTGTGATCGAGGGGAATGGGGGCGCGGTCCCCCATGCGCGCCACGTCGCCGCCCGAGCAGAAGGCCGTGCCCGCGCCCGTGACCACCACGACGTTGACGTCGGGATCGCGCTGGGCCTCGCCGAGCGCCCCTGCCCAGCGCTCGATCATGGGGCCCGTGAACGCGTTCAACTTGTCCGGCCGGTTGAGCGTGAGCGTCGCGACGCGGTCCTTCACCTCGTACAAGAGCTCGCTCGTCTCGGTGGTCACGGTTGTCTCCTCCCTCAATCCTTGGGCAAGCCGAGCACGCGCTCGCCCAGGATATTGCGGAGGATCTCCGAGGTGCCGGCCCGGATGCCGCTGCCGCGCGCCAGGAGGCAGTAGAACTCCCACTGCCCTTCGTCGGGCGCCCACTCGCTCGGACCCTTGATCTGCGAATAGGGACCGATCACCTCCGTGGCGACCTCGGCCAGGTCCTGGTCCACCTGGCTCCAGAAGAGCTTGGAGGTGGAGCCCTCGGGCCCGGGCGGCCGGCCCCTGAGGATCCTCGTGAGGCTGCGGTAGCCGTTGAGCTGCAGACACCGCTCGGCGATCGCGAGGCTCGCGATCTTCTGCCTGAGCACCGGATCGCCCGCCGCCGTGTGGCCGTTCCGCTTGGTCCGCTTGGCGAGCGCGACCAGCCGCTCCAGCGCGGTCCGCAGGCTGATGTGGCGGATCATCGTGAGCACGTCGCGCTCGTAGGCCAGCGTGGTGAGCGCCACGCCCCAGCCTTCGTTGACCTTGCCCACCACGTTGGCGGACGGGACGCGCACGTTTTCGAGGAACACCTCGTTGAACTCGGCCTCGCCCGTGATCTGCCTCAGCGGTCGAATCGTGATCCCCGGCGTCTTCATGTCGATGAGGAGGAAGGTGATGCCCTTGTGCTTGGGCAGGGTGGGATCGGTGCGCACCAGGAGGAAGCCCCAGTCGGCGACGTGGGCCATGCTGGTCCAGACCTTCTGGCCGTTGACCACGTAGAAGTCGCCGTCCAGGACCGCCCGCGTCTGCAGGTTGGCGAGGTCGCTCCCGGCATCGGGCTCGGAGAAGCCCTGGCACCAGATCTCCTCGGCGGTGAGGATCTTCGCGAGGTGGCGTTCGCGCAGGGCGGGCGTGCCGTGGGTCATGAGCGTCGGGCCCAGCATGGAGAGCCCGCCGCGGTTGACCGGCTGCGGCGTCGCCGCCCGCGACATCTCTTCATAGAGGATGATCTGCTCCATGATCGAAGCGCCGCGCCCGCCGTACTCGCGCGGCCAGTCGATCCCTACATA
>WNGB01018709.1_pt1 | contig 15412 bp, 12 predicted proteins | sample 5400681 | NCBI WGS metagenome assembly WNGB01 (sample SAMN13153367, study PRJNA577476) | soil metagenome | isolation source: 115 cm soil or saprolite under grassland replicate 2 | place: USA:California | collected 2016-06-15
CCCACACGCGAAGATTCCGTTCTGGATCGAGAAGGTGCAGAAGGTGCCCGTAGAGCGTCAGCTCAAACAGGAGTTCGGCTTCCGGACCGTCGCGGCGGGCGTCGAGAGCTCGTTCCGCAAGGACGAAAAGACGGCGGCCGAGTCGCTCATGCTCACCGGCGATCTCAACGTGGCCACCGTCGAGTGGATCGTCCAGTACAAGATCTCCGACCCGTACAAGTACCTCTACAAGCTGCGCGACGTGGAGCAGACCTTCCGCCTGATGGCCGAAGCATCGATGCGCACGGTCGTGGGCGATCACAGCGTGACGGAGCTCTTGACCGTCGGGCGCGAATCGATCGCCGCCAAGGCCAAAGACCTGCTGTCGAGCCTGTGCAAGCTCTACGACAATGGCATCTCCGTCCAGCAGCTGGTGTTGCAGGACGTGGACCCGCCCGAGTTGGTCAAACCGTCCTTCAACGCCGTCAACCAGGCGATTCAGGAGCGCGAGCGCGCCATCAACGAGGCGTGGGCCGAATACAACCAGGAGATCCCGCGCGCCCGCGGGCTCGCTGAACAGAAGATTCAGGCTTCGGAGGGTTACGCCGTCGACCGTGTGAACCGGGCCAAAGGCGACGCCCAGCGCTTCGTCGCGCTCGAGGAGCAGTATCGAAAGGCGCCGGAGGTGACGCGCACCCGCATCTACCTCGAGACGCTGACCGCGGTGCTGCCGGCGGTAGGACGCAAGCTGATCTTCGACGAGCGGGCCAAGGGCATCCTGCCGCTGTTTCCGCTCGGGCCCACGCAAGAAGCGGCCAGCAAGGAGGCACCGTGAGGCCCCGGTCGGCGATCGTCGCCGGCGGGCTCGCCATCGTCGGCATCGCGACCTTGTCCTCCACCTTCTACACGGTGTCGGAGACGGAGCAGGTCGTGATCACGCAGTTCGGCCAACCCATCGGCCAGGCGGTCACGCATCCCGGGCTGCACGCCAAGGTCCCCTTCGCGCAGGACGTGAACGTGTTCGAGAAGCGCTGGCTGGAATGGACGGGGAACCCCAACCAAATTCCGACCCGCGACAAGAAGTACATCTGGGTCGAGACCTACGCGCGCTGGCGGATCTCGCACCCACTGCTGTTCTTTCAGCGCCTGCGCGACGAGCGCGGCGCCCAGTCGCGGCTCGACGACATCATCGACGGCGACACCCGCAACGTTATCGCCAACCACAACCTGATCGAGGCGGTGCGGGCCAGCGACCGCGCATTCGAGAGGGCCGACGAGGTCGAGGACGTGATGGAGACCGAGGCCACCCGTCAGGCCGAGCTCGGACGCTACAAGATCACGCGCCTCATCCTCGAGCGCGCGTCGCGCGTGATGCCCGACTACGGCATCGAGCTGGTCGACGTCCAGATCCACCGTATCAACTACATCGAGAGCGTGCAGGCCAAGGTGTTCGACCGGATGATCTCGGAGCGCAAGCGCATCGCTGACCGCCACCGCTCGGAGGGCCAGGGCAAGAGTGCCGAGATCCGGGGCAAGAAGGAGCGCGAGCTCAAGGTCATCGAGTCCGAGGCCTACCGCAAGACCCAAGAGATCATGGGACGCGGCGACGCCGAGGCGACCGCGATCTACGCCGCCGCCTACAACCGGGATCGGGAGCTTTACCGGTTCTCGCGGACGATGGACACCTACCGGGCGACGGTCGACAAGAACAGCTGGCTCGTCCTGTCGACCAGCGCGGACCTGTTCAAGTACATGCAATCGGTGGGCGGCGGGGTCGTGGGCGCCCCGCGCGCGGCAAAGCGGTGATGGCGGCGGCGGCCGAGACCGATCCGTACACCGTGCTCGGGGTCGCCCGATCGGCGACACAAGCCGAGATCAAGACCGCGTACCAGACGCTGATGGGCCGCTACCACCCCGATCTCCACCAAGGCAACCCGCTCGCCGATCTCGCCACCGAACGGGTGGTCGAGATCAACCGCGCTTACGCGCTGCTGTCTGCCCCCGCGCAGCGCGCGGCCTACGACGCCGGCCCCAGCGGGCGCCCGCCCGCTGGGGCGCCGTCCCGCGGGGAAGCGTCGATGTCGATCAAGCCCGTCGTCACGGCGGTGGTTCTAATCGTCGCGCTGCCACTCGTGTTACGGGCGGCCGTCGCCGCGATCCGCGGCGTCGGGGGCGCGCTCGGCGGCGGGCAAATCGCCGCGCTCGTGGTCGTTGTGGCTGTGGTGGTGGTGCTGGCCACGCTGCGCAGGAAGCGCCGTCGCTAGCGGTTGATAGCCGCGCGACCGGGAGCCGGAGCTCGTCGCGCGCCCATCGGGGGTTCGAGTCCCCGTCCTCGCTGACGCTCGCTAGCGCTCGCTGCGCGAGGGGCGGCTGCCGCCCCCCGCGGGCCCCCCACCAGAGCGCGACGAGAGCCGCACCCGGATCCGAGATCCGGGCGCGGTCTCCGGCGGGCAAAGCCCGCCTTCGATCAACTACGGCATGACGCAGACGACGCCGGTGGCGATCTGGCCGCAGGCGAGTCCCGTGTTGCAGGTGCCGGTCGCGATCGTGCCCGAGCCGCAGCACGGCTGTCCCATGGCGCCGCACGCCTGGCAACGCGCGGGCGTCGTCGTCCCCGCCGGATCGATGCAGCGGAGGCTGGCGATGTCGCAGGTCCCTGCACCGCCGCCGGTCGCCGGGCAGCAGAGCTCGCCGGCGCCGCCGCAGGTGGTGCAGGTCATGCCACCGTCGGCCGTGTTGCACGCGCCGCCCGGCTGGCAGGTGTCGCCCGGGCAGCAGGTGGCGTTGAGCGCGCCGCACATGAGGCAGATGTTCGGGCCGGTGCCGGGCGGGTTCGCGCAGCCGAGGCCGGTGCCGCAGGCATTGCCGGTCGAGCAGCACTCCTGGTTCTCGCCGCCGCAGGGCCGGCAAGCGTCGCCACCATCGCCGGCCTGGCAGGATAGATTGGCGCCACACTCATTCGCGCCGTTGCAGCAGGCCTGGCCCGAGCCGCCGCAGGGCTGGCAAGCTGCGGGCGTTGTGGGCCCCGGCGGGTTCACACAGAGGAAGCCGGTGCTGCATCCACCGTTGCCGCCGGTGCTGCAGCACGCCTGACCGGAGCCGCCGCAGGGCTGGCAGGCCTCACCGCCGTCGGCGCCGGCCTGACAAGCGAGACCGGCGCCGCAGGCGACGATGCCGCCCGTGCCCGCTCCCTGGCAGCACGGCTCGCCGACGCCGCCGCAGTTTGCGCACACCGCCGGTGTAGCCGTACCGGGAGGGTTTGAACAGCCGAGGCCCGCGTTGCAGGTCGAGCCGGGGCAGCACGCCTGCCCATCGGCGCCGCAGAGCTGGCAGCTCTGGCCGCCGTCGACCGTCTGGCAAGAACGACCCGACTGACACTCGTTGGCCGCGGTGCCACTGCAGCAGGCTTGTCCGGTCGCGCCGCACGCGCTGCAGGTGCCGGCCGTGCAGATCGCGCCCGGGCCCGTGCAGGTGGTGCCTGTGCCGCCGTCGACGGCGCCGCAGCAAGGCTGGGTCGCCGCACCACAGGCGGTGGTTCCGTTCTGGCAGGAGCCGGCCGTGCACATGCCGCTGGTGCCGGAGCCGGTGCAGGTGGCCCCCGCCGCGGTACAAGTTCCATTGTTGGCGCCGATGCAGCAGCCGCCGTTGTTACAGACGCGCGCCGCGCAGCAGGGCTGACCCGGAGTCCCGCATGCGGGGGGGGTTGTACCGGCCGCGCCGCCAGTGCCTGCGGTGCCGGTGGTTCCACCGCGACCTGCGGTGCCCGTGGTTCCACCGCGACCCGCGGTGCCCGTGGTGCCAGCGGCCGCGCCGCCCGTGCCTGCGGTGCCGGTGGTTCCACCGCGACCCGCGGTGCCCGTGGTGCCAGCGGCCGCGACCCGCGGTGCCCGTGGTGCCAGCGGCCGCGCCGCCCGTGCCTGCGGTGCCGGTGGTTCCACCGCGACCCGCGGTGCCCGTGGTGCCAGCGGCCGCGCCGCCCGTCCCGGTCGTGCCGGCGGTCGCGCCCGCAGTGCCGGTGGTGCCCGCATTCGCGCCCGCGGTGCCGGTCGTGCCGCCTCGGCCCGCGCCACCGGTGGTGCCCGCAGTGCCCGTCGTGCCGCCTCGGCCCGCGGTGCCCGTCGTTCCTCCCTTGCCGGTTCCGCCGCCGTCTCCGCCGCAACCGGCGAATCCGATCAACAGCGCCGCGATTCCGAATCGAACGACAACCGAAGCTGGACGATTTGATTTGTTCATGTCGAATCTCTCCACGGGCGTTAGTGTCGGGCTGCGGACGCGAGCATCACCACTAATTGGGAGTGGCGTCCAGAAACAAAATTCGGCTCAGGTTTCAGCAAGCGATCTGTCCTGCCGGTACTGTTTTCTGGCGTTCCGTCATCACGGAGACAGGATTCTGGTCATCAAAAGACGACGGTCATCGGTCCGCATGGTAAGGGGAGCCGCATGTCTCAGCACACCGCCACCATTCAATGGACAAACACGTCGCCCGACTTCATGACCGGCCGTTATTCGCGCGAGCACACCTGGCGTTTCGACGGTGGCCTCAGCGTCCCCGCGTCGTCGTCGCCGGCGGTGGTGCGAGCGCCGCTGTCGAACCCGGCCAACATCGACCCCGAGGAGGCGTACGTCGCCTCGATCTCGAGCTGCCACATGCTCACGTATCTGCATCTCGCGCGGATCGCGGGCTTCGCGATCGAGAGCTACGAGGATCAAGCCGTCGGTGAAACGGTCAAGAACGAGCGCGGCGTGCCGTGGATAGCCACCGTCGTGCTCGCGCCCCGCATCGTCTATGGCGGCGACAAGCGGCCCACGCCCGAGGACGAGGATCGCCTGCACCATCAGTCCCACGAGCAATGCTTCGTCTCACAGTCGATCCGGACCGAGATCACCGTCAAACGGCAGGACTAGAAAAAGACTCGACCTGAAGGTTTCCCCGTCGGTCTCAAGTTTCAGTCCCGCCCGCGTTCCCAGCTAGGTTAGTCTGCACCCACGGAGGGTTGTCGAATGGTCACGAACCTGATCCGCCTTAAGCTGGTGTTGACCGCGATGTCGCTGGTGTTCGTGGTTTCGGCCGCGAGCTGCGGCGGCACAAAGACCGAGCCGCCTAGGCCCGAGGACGCGTTCCTTGGCCGCTGGGAGATCGTCGACATCTCCACGACGTCCTTCATGCTGACGTGCCCGAACGTGGCCGGGCAGGCCTATCTGCAGTGGGTCCACCTCGTGTTCGAGCATGGCTCCGTCACCGACCTCAACGAGACGGGTGGCATCAACGACCAGTTCGGTTGCACGCCCTTCCTGGGCTACAACGTGAACGGCGACGTCGCGTCGATCGTGAATCCCGATCCTTACCTCGGGGGGCCGCCGGCCTGCGACGCGCTCGCGTTCGACAACACCGGCGCGCCGGTCGCGCTGCTCGAGTTCAGCCCCGACGCGACCTGGAAGTTCACGTTGTCGGCGCCGGTGGCCAACAAGCCGCCTCAAGGCGTCCTCAGTGGAGCTGCGACCGTGACACCGTTCGTTCCAGATGCGTCGGGCAATCTGGCGCCGCAGCCCGCTTGCGCCTACACCAGCGGCACCGGGGGCGACGCGTTCATTCAAGTAACTCAGTCCTGAAGGGAGGGCCTGTGGAGGCGCGTACCGCGCCAACAAGCCGAGAATTTTCCCGATCTCCGCGGGTTTTGCTGGGCTATCCTTGCGCCGTGGCGCGCTTTGTTGGTGCCGCTTCGATCGCGATCGCCGCGGTGGCCGTGTCGGGCTCTGCTTGGGGCCAGACATCGCTGCAGGAAGTCACGCGTGCGCCGACCACGTCGCCGAGCTCGAAGTGGCAGGAGAAGTTAGCGGGCTCGACGGCGGAGCTCTCGACCTACGTCGGTTCGGGATCGTTCTACGCGACCGGCTACTACAACCCGTACACGTCGATGGCGGTATTCATCAAGCCGTCCTACGACCTCGGCACGCGTTACAAGCTGGCGCTGCGCGCGCGCATCTACGCCGAGACCGAGCTCAGCACGCCCGATACGCCCAACGGGCGGCGTTTCTATCCGTACGATCCGTGGCTGTGGCTCGCGGCCGACAACCTGCACACCTTCGAGCGTTCGAAGATTCGCGTCGGCGGCATGGTCCGAACGATCTTTCCGGTCTCGTACGAGAGCCGGTACGAGCATACGATCGTGGCGCTCGGCACCGGATTCAACGCCAACCGCGACTTCGAGTTCGGGCAGGTCAACGACGAGGCGCGGAAGTGGTCGTTACACCTCACGTACGGATTGTCGTTCTACAAGGACCTCCAGACCAGCAACTTCCGCGGTAGCGGTCCCGGCGACACCACGGCCTGTCTCGCGCCACCGACCGCGGGCGCGCCCGGCGTTTCGGGCGGCGGCGGACCGGTCAGCGCCGGCTCGGATCACTGCGGCGGCCCCGCCAACACCAACTACGAGTTCGTCCAAGGTTTCATCAGCGGGCTCGAGCACGGCAAGTGGCGGTTCGGCCTGTCGCTGCTGATCCAGAACAACTTCAAGTACGCCTTCCCCGGTGACGCGCTCACGCCCGCGGCCGCCGTCGACCGCGGCCGCAGCGATCTCACCTGGGGGATCGCGTCGGTCGGCTACCAGCTTCGCCCCCATCTCGCGCTGTCGGTCGGTGTCTCGAGCCGCCAGCCCGCACTGGACGCGCGCTATCGCTACCCGCGGTTCCCGTTCTGGGACCTGTCCGGTGGAGCGAGCACGAACAACTTCTCGCAGCTGTTTCTGTCCGTCAGCGGGAGTATCTAGGAGGAAACCATGTCCGCCATCGTCAACCATCGCCGTTCCCGCGTCTTGGCCGCCGCGCTGGCCGTAGGCCTGCTCCCTGCGTGCGCCGGTCAGGACGACATCGACCGCACCCAGCTCGACAAGGTCGACAAGGCGATCTTCATCAATGCGGACGGCACACCGCGGACGTTCTATTACCGCCAGACGACGGTTGGCGCTCCCCCAACCAGTGCATATGCGTTCGAGGGGATCATGGGCGAGCTCATGAAGGTCCGCTTCCAAATCCTCGAGCAATACCTCATCGGCTACCGCGCTTTTGACTACGCGCCCGGCTCGCAGAACGATTTCACCGGGGGAGCCAACAACTCGGACACGCCCGTCCTCGTGTTTGCGATCACGTCGCATTTCGACGTCAAGCGTGAGTACAACGCCGGCACCGGCGAGGAAACCAACGTCATTGTCGAGAACACGACCGACCGTGACTGGAACCAGCGCCAGTTCATGCGCGTCGATTGGTCGCAGAACATGACCGAACCACCGGAACCCACGGATCCTCTGGCCTCGTTCTTCGACGCGCGCAGGCTGAGCACGGGCTTCTCGATTGGCGAGGGCGACGACGCTCTCATCAATCCGAACCGACCCATCATCACGAAGGACTACGTCGACTTCACGTTCAACCAGATCCGCACCCCGGACTACAACGCGTGTCTGAGGCTGTTCGACACCTGGGACGATGCGGGGCCGTGGAGCTGCGGGCCCGCAGAGATCACCTACCGCAACTCGCTCCTGCCAGTGCCGACCTCGGAGTACGAGCCGCTGTCGTTTCCGGATCGCGAGGTGCTGATGGGCGACGACGGCAAGCCGCTGCGCTATGCGTACGACCCGAACGTCGTGTGGCCGGACCCGAACGATCCGACCGGGGCGACCAAGGTTCGGGGAAAGTACGTGGAGTGCACGCCCGCGGCGCTCGCGGCGGCCGGTCTCACCGGCGACGACTGCAGTGAAGCCGCGATGGACCAGTTCTCGAAGTTCGGGTTCTTCCGGACCGTGCGGCCCACCTACAACCGGCTGACCGGCGCGGTGGAGGAGGGGCGACAGTATCTCGCCAACCGCTGGAACATCTGGCAGGAGACGATCGAAAAGGACGGCAAGGGTGCTCCCATGCGGGACGCCAACGGGAACCTGGTTCGTAAGGCGATCAAGGACCGCACGCCGCGCAAGATTGTCTACTACCTGAACCCCGAGTTCCCCGACGACACCGCGCTCGTCGACGAGGCGAAGCGCGTCATCGATCACTGGAACCAGGCGATGAAGGAGACGGTCGCGGCGCTGAAGTTCCCGTTCGTTCCGCGCAACGTCGGCAAGGTGCCGACGATCACCCGCTTGCGCGCCGATGCGGCGGCGGACCCGTCGCCCATCTTCGAGCTGCAGCCCAACGGCTGCAGCATCGCGAACGTGCAGGACTACGTGATGAAGCACCCCGACGTCGCCCGCACGGTGTCGAGCCGCGTGTCGAGCGAGAAGCTGGACCTCGGCGCGGTCGACAAGGCGCACCTGCTGCAAGCGTGCAGCGCGCTGTCGGCGGTCACCGAAAACCTGAAGGACGGCGATCCGAAGAAGTTCGTCTGGCAGCGCAACGGAGACCTTCGGTACTCGTTCCTGTACTGGGTCGACCGGCCCCAGCCGGGCGGGCCGCTCGGCTACGGACCGTCGTCGCAGGATCCCGAGACCGGCGAGATCATCTCGGCGTCGGCGTACATCTATGGCGCGTCGTTGGATGTGTACGCGAAGTTCGCGGCCGACAGCGTTCAGCTGGTGAACGGCAACCTCGATCCCGACGACCTCTTGTCGGGCAAGACCATCAGCGACGTGCTGCGCGAGACCAAGGCGATGAGCCAGGCGCGCCAGCAACAGAAGCTGACGCCGGAAGCCAGCAAAGCGATGAGCGACAAGCTGCGCAGCCTGGGCACGACGCGTGAGAAGCGACTGGTCAAGGTGGCCGCCGGCATCGACGACCAGATGATTTCGCGCCTCAAGGGGACGCCAATCGAGAAGCTGCTGCTCAACGACGACGTGCTGCCGGGCCTGTTGCCCGGGTACAAGCCGGGCGACACGCCGCCGGCAGACGCGTTCGAGCGCGCGATGGCCAACCCGTGGTTCTCGTCGCAGGCCGCCGAGGCGCGCCGCGACAAATTCCAGAAGCTGGCCATGGGCGGTTGTCTCTACATGGCGGAGTTCGCCGACGATGCCATCCTCGGTACCGCGATCGAGATGTCCGCGCTGCCACCCGCGGAGTTGTTCAAGCAGCTGCGGGTCGCGATTTTCCGCGGCTTGGCCGATCACGAGGTCGGCCACACCATGGGCCTACGCCACAACTTCTCGTCGTCGACCGACGCGTTCAATTACAACGACAAGTTCTGGCAGATCCGCGGCAGCGGCCTCAGCGAAGAGAAGCAGGAGGAGATGAAGCTGTCCGAGTATGCGTACGCGTCGGTCATGGACTACGGTGCGCGCTTCAACAGCGATGTGCAGGGGCTTGGCAAGTACGATACCGCGGCGATCCGCTTCGGTTATGGCCAGCTCATCGATCTCGTCAGCAATGCGAACAGCGCGAGCTCGCTGTCGAGCGCCATCTTCTACGACGATTATTCGACGTTGCCCAAGTTCGTCGGTGGCGTGGACAAGATGGACAACGACGCCACCACGGTCGTGTCGTACACCGACAGCGCCAACTTGATGCGCGACCAATTCAAAGACGTCAAGAACAACGGCGGCTTCTTCCTCGTGTACCCGGAGCGGCCATACAAGTTCTGCGGCGACGAGTTCGAGGGCAACTTCGACTGCAAGACCTGGGATCGCGGGGCCAACCAGCGCGAGATCATCGGAAACGTCGACGATCAGTTCCGCAACTACCACGTGTTCAACGCGTACAAACGCGGGCGGACCAGCTGGGAGATCGGCGACTACCTGAACCGGCTCGAGTCGCGATACTTCAACCGCTATCAGCAAGCGTTCCAGTTCTTCTACTTCTTCGGCGACTTTCTGGATGGCACCGGTCTCGGCGACGACATGAAGCTGGCGTCGATGGAGGCGCTCAACGCGCTGGGCGCGGTGCTGCAGACGCCCGAGCCTGGCCTTCACTGCCTGACGGCGTACAGCCCAGACGTGCTGACCGTGCCGGTGGTCCCCGAGGACTGCCTGGCGGCGAGCCCGAAGCCGGTGCTGAACCTGCCCGACGCGAAGCCGTTCTTCATCAACTTCTCGGACGACTATTATTACCGGATCACGCGCACCGGCTCGCTGTACGAGAAGCTGGAGGCGCTGTTCACCCTGACCAGCACCGAGTCGCGGTTCTTCCGCGTCGACACGTTCGCGGACTCGAACCGGTTCTCGATCAACTTCTACCGGCTGTTCCGCGACGAGATGATCAGGCTGCTGTCGGGCATCATTCGCGATGACTCCTCGGTGTACGGGGCGACCTACCGCATCCCGCCGGGCGGGGTGACGCCGATGCTGATCCCGACCCCGGTCGTGGATCCCGACATGTACGGCGTCGCCGATCCGCCCGATCCGCCGTACAAGGGGCTAAAGCGGATCGAGACGCCGGTCAACAAGACGATTCGGTTCTGGGCGCTCGTGCTGTCGCTGACGCGGCTCGGAAGCACCTGGGATACGACGCTCGACTTCCAGAACTACCTCGCGATCGCGGTGAAGGGTGCCGACGACGACTTCACGCTCGGTTCCAACGTCACGATCAAAGAGTTTACCCACCCGATCACGGGCGTCATCTACCGGGCGCCGTCTTACGTGGAGGTTCCGACGGCACCCAACGTCGGCGCGGATCGTATTCCGCCGATACCCGAAAATATCGGCGCGGAGATCGTGGACGAGCTGAAAGCGATCGTCGGCGCGCCCGGAGTAGCGGGGGTGATCCCGGTTCGCCTCGGCGCCTACGACAACGGGCAAGCGTATCCCAACTGGTACACCGCCAAGGCGGCAATGGAATCTGCGTTCCAGCGGCAGCAGCAGAAGGAGTACGAAGACGCCAAGAGGTTGTTCGAATACATTGACTACCTAGTGAACTACCGCATCGACCTCATCAGCGACATCCGCGTGGTGCGGCGACAGATGCAACTCTTGGCGGGTGGAGCCCTTTAAGGTCCACTCCGGATCGTTCGACGCGATCCTGTTCGACAACGACGGCGTCCTCGTCGACACCGAGGGTTTGTACTTCCGGGCGAACCGCGAGGTGCTCGCCGGTGTCGGCGTGATGCTGGATGAGGCCGGTTATTCGGAGCTGTTCCTCAAGAGTGGGCGAGGGGCGTGGCATCTGGCGGAGGAGCGCGGTTACGACGCGGAATCGATCGCATCGCTACGTTCGGCGCGGGACCGACGCTATGCAGAATTGGTTGCGAGCACCGATGTCTTGGTGCCGGGGGTGGTCGACATGGTACGCGCGCTCGCAGAGAGCTACCGGCTGGCGATCGTCACCAGCTCTGATCCGGAGCCGTTCGCACTCACTCATGCGCGAACGGGGTTGCTCGGATTCTTCGAGCTCGTGCTGACGCGCCAGCACTACCGCAACAGCAAGCCCGATCCCGAGCCGTACCTGCACGCTGTCGCGCGGCTCGGGGCGGTGCCCGCGCGCTGTCTGGTGATCGAGGACTCCGAGCGGGGGCTGCAGGCGGCGAAGGCGGCGGGGCTCACGTGCTGGGTCGTGCCGTCGGGGCTCACCGCAGGTGGGTGCTTCGACGACGCTGATGCGGTGCTGCCTCACCTCCGGGCGGTCGGCGAGCAGTTGCTCGCACCACCGTGCTAGCGCGCCGAGCGTAGACCGGCTTTGCCGGTCAAAGCTCATCGCGGGAGGCTCGGAACCCTTTCAGGGTTGCGAGTGACCAAGTATGCTTGCGGGGTTGGAAACCGCGGAGTCGGCCGAGCCGGAGCGGCCGGCGGGTGTTCCGGCGCTCGGCACCTGGGACCCGTCGATCGGCAAATGGGAAGTGGCCCAGCACGACGCCCACGGCGTGCGCGACGGCGAGTGTCTGCGCTATCGGCCCGACGGGACGCTGTTCTCTCGATCGTGGTTCGTGGCGGGGATCGAAGATGGCCGGTTCGAGATCTTCCACCCCGACGGGCAGCTGGCGCGCGAGGGGAGGTTTGCGGCCGGTCGCCTGGACGGCGTGGTTAGCGTGTACGCCCCCGTGGATCCGACCAAGGGCGAGCCGCTGCGGAACTGTTGTGTTCCGCCCAAGGCGATGCGGCTCGACATCCGCTATCGCCAGGGTGATTACCTGGTCGAGACATTCTACGACCGCGAGGGCCGGGCGCTACTATCCGACGGGCGGCTTTGCCCAGCGCGGCCCGCTGGACTGCCCGAGCTCGCCGTATTCGACGAGGGACGCGAAGGCTGGACGATGCGCAGCCCGACCCTCGATCGGTTCTGGAGCGTGGAAGGCGCGCTGCGCGAGGAGGTCGAAAACGAACCCGACGGCGGTCGGCGCGTGCGCCTGCTCGACGATGCGGGCGCACTCGCGCAGGATCTCGGGTTCGGCCCCGATAATCAGCGCCGGGGGCGGTTCCTGCATCGGCTGTCGGCCGACGCGCCGGTCGCCTACGCCGACGCGCGTGTCCGCGAGATTCACGGTGGTTTCGAGCGCGGGCAGGCGGTGGGCGAGTGGACTTTCCTCGACGCGGGCGGCGAGGTTCTTCGAACCGTGGACCTCGGTGGTGCTCTGGACGTCGACGTCCTCGAGTCGTCACCCGCGTTCGGCGACGATCGCCCGGACTGGCCGCTTGCGCACCGGCTGGTCGGGCAGGGACGGGTACGCGAGGCGCTGGTGGCGGCCGCGCGCGCGGCCCGCGCAGGCGATCGCGACGCGCTGATCGGGTTCATCGCCGAGCACAGCGTTCGCTTGACCGCCGAGGGCGAGGCCGAGCGCGGAGATGCGCTGGCGCGCGCCGGCGACGTTGACCTCGCGGGTGTCCTCGTACTCGCGCCCGAGCGGCACATGACGCACCTGACACGGGCACTCATTCGCGTCCAGCGGGGCGATGAAGTGGGGGCACGCGCCGATCTCGCGGTGCTCGAGGGGCACTCGCAAGGCTCGGGGGAGTCGCTGCTCGAATACATCGGCGCCGTGTTTCGGCCGTTCGAGTTTTCGCCGCCGGCCGACATGCGGGACGCGGAGGCGCCGCCCGATGGCGTGTCCGTCGCGATCGCTCAGGATCTGGAGGCGGTTCGCCACCTCATGGGCATCTACGCGACGCGCATCGGCCACGCGCGCGAAGCGCTGCGCGCGTTGATCGACGACCGCGGTGAGCCAGCCGGGGCCGCCGACTGGATGCCGCCTGACCTGACGGGGTTGCTTCCCGACGGTCCGGTGGTGCTTCGGCGCGAAACGCTCGAGTGCGAGCCGGCGGAGGACGACGACGGCAAACCCGCCACCATCGACGTCGACGAGACTCTCACGCTCGGCGGGCTCGCCGCGCCCGTGTTGCTGTTGCTGGCGCACGCGGATTACGTCGCGCTCGGTTGGTTATGCTGGGCCGTCGGCCTCGACGCGGTGTTGCTTCCGGAGGCGATCCACGGCCGCGCCGATCTCGCGGCGGCGATGCAAATGGTGGTCAAGCGCCAGTGGCGCACGCGCGATCGGCTCACGACTGGCGGGTTGCTGGCGATGAGCAACGGCGTGCCTGGATTCACCTGGCGAGGGCTGGAGCTCGATGCGATGCCGGCGCACATCATCGAGATCGTCGCCGCCGAGTACCTCGCCGCCCGCTCGATGTTCCTTTGGCTGGCCAGTCCGGACACGCTGACGCCGTTTCAAGACGACATCCAAAGCGCGTAGCGCCCCCGCCTGAGGCTCGGACGCGGGTTGTTCTCGTCGGGTGTCGTGCAACGTCCGACCTGTGCGCGCTCGCGGGTCTGTAAGGGCGCGAGCGCTCGTGTTATTCTGATGATGCCTTAACTATCTTTTCTCGTGTGCGAGCTTCTCTTCATATGGCGGTGCGCATGAATCGTCTGGTTGTCGCGGGTAACGTTGTCGCGCTGGCCGTGCTGGTCGGCACCCTCGGCGGCGCCTGTCAGGGGCCGGACGAGTACTTTCGCAATGACGAGGGCGCCGGGGGCACGTTCGGCACCGGAGTCGGCGGACGCGCGGGCAGCTCGTCCGTCGGTACCGCGGGCACGGGTTCCGGAACTGCCGGCGCGGCCGGCACCTTCAGTCCGGTAGGCACCGCCGGCACCGGCAGTGCGCGCGGCGGCACGACGGGGAGCGCCGGGACGGCGGCCGCGGCCGGAACGACCGGCGCGGCCGGTCGTGGTGGGACGACGGGCAGCGCGGGAACGACGGGCGTGGCCGGGACGACCGGCGCGGCCGGTCGCGGTGGGACGACGGGCAGCGCGGGAACGACGGGCGCGGCCGGGACGACGGGCAGCGCGGGAACCACGGGCGCGGCTGGGACGACCGGTACAACCGGTCGCGGCGGCACCACGGGCTCGGCGGGGACGACGGGCGCGGCGGGCCGTGGCGGGACGACGGGGACGGCCGGCGCGACGGGCGCGGCCGGACGAGGAGGAACGACGGGAACCGCGGGGACGACTGGCGCCGGGGGAACCGGCACCGCCGCGAACTGCGTGGACGCGATCAAGCTGATGGGATACGCGTTTTCGCCGGCGCCACCGTGCAGCGCGTGCAAGGACAACCAGACCGACCTGTCTGCGAAGTGCGAGACGATGATCGATTGTGTGGCGCAGAACTATCCGTGCTCGGGCAACTGCCAGACCAACTGCCTCAACATGGTCGGAGGCAGCGGTGTGCTCTCGACGTGTGTCAACGCGCTCGTGACCGCGTCCTGTAACTGACGGACGCAGTCGTCGGTCGAGCCGTCAATCGGTCGCGAGATCGATGACCGGCTCCCAGTGCGGCTCTACCTGAGTGGACCGCAGGTCGGGACGCGCGACCTTGGGCGCCGCGTGAGCGTTCTTCACCGCCGCCGTGGCGGACGTCACATGCGTCTCGGCCGGGGCGCTGGGGAAGGAGGGGCGATTGAACGAAGAGTTGGAAGTCGAACGGTACATGCCGGGACGTAGGAGCAGGATTCGGGCCAGGCAGGGACGACCCGCAGAGCCCCGAGTTGCCTGGAGTTGCCGCGGTGCGGCTGCGCAGCGCGCGTAGCAGTTGTCACCGCGCGGGGTGCGGTTTTGCCCATGTTGCGCGAGCTAACTGCGCAGCTGCGCAGCCGCTATTCTCATCCCTGTGACATCCGCCGCCTGGCTTCTGGCCGGCCTGCTCGCGACGGACGCCGGTGCGCCCGACGCGGCAGCGTCCGCCGTCGCGCCCGACGCGGGCTGTGCGCCCGACGCGGGCGCGTCCGTCCTCACGCCGCTCAAGCTGGGCCTCGTCGCCAAGCAGTGGCAGGCGCAGCGCTTCCCCTCCAGCGGCGCCGCGGCCGCGATCGGAACCTGCAGTCTCGGCTGCTTGCAGGGCGGCGCGACGTTGCCCGCCAGCGGCCCGGGTTACGAGGTCATCCGGCTCCGACGTAACCGTCGCTACGGGCACCCGGACCTCGTCGCTTACGTGCGCAGACTAGGGGTGGCGGCGAAGAAGGCGAAGCTGGGCGTCGTGGTGGTCGGCGATCTGTCGCAGCCGCGCGGCGGTCCGACCCCGACAGGACACCGCAGCCAC
>WNGB01007741.1_pt1 | contig 15411 bp, 16 predicted proteins | sample 5400681 | NCBI WGS metagenome assembly WNGB01 (sample SAMN13153367, study PRJNA577476) | soil metagenome | isolation source: 115 cm soil or saprolite under grassland replicate 2 | place: USA:California | collected 2016-06-15
TCATATCCGGCCAACTCTCCTTGTTGGTACTCGACGCCTTTGATTTCGGCGTTTTCCATCAACTGGGTGTCGAACCGAACCAGTTCCATCACGATCCCTGAAATCGGGTAGAAACGATTCAAGCGATCCGTCCAGGTCTTAACATTATCAACCCGGCTCTTGATAGATGGAGGCAGCCATCCCTTCGGGCGGGTTCGGTTGAGAAACCGCGGTTGGCGATACCGTGTCTTCCGGTTTCTCCGGTTTCGCCGGATCGACCGGCGGGAATCCAGGGAGGATTTGATTGATTGGCCTCGGTGATTGATTTCGGCGGCGAAGATGATTTCGCCCTTCGATTGGTTGAGAATCACTACGCCGGTAGTTTTCGAGCCCGGATCAATTTTCAATCGCAAATCCGGAAACACCGGGTTCTCGATCTCTCGCTTCAGGATGATTGTGAAAGGGAAACGTCGGAACACGGCCGCCCTGCCCTTTTTGAGTAAGAGTCTGGATCGAGCCGGAGAGGTCGGAGCGAGAGTGTTTTTGTTCTGGTCAATGACGGCGACTTTCATCATATAAAAACCCTTTCGGGTTAAGACTGGGATCGCTCCCGTGAAGTTTTCCTGGACAATGATCTATTGCGGTTTATTTGCTCGCCGCACTGTCGTGAGCGTTCCTCCGTACTGTTTAACTGCGAGCCGTAGAGTCCGGGACTGGAAAGCATCCCGGAGTACCTATTGTTATATTCGCAAAGATCGTAGTTCATGATCTTTGGATCAATCACTGAGTCGGGTTGAGTCTTCTTACCAAAACGCGGTAAAGCGGATCACGCCTTGAGTCCTGGCGGGACGGAAGGCGTGTGCGTCTTAGGTTTTGCCGAAAAATAACTTGACGATTTTGGTTTGAGAGTGATCGACATTTCGCCTGTTTTTGGGCGTTTTTCGGCAAATCGTCAAGTTATTTTTCGGCAAAGCCTTAGGTTGAACGCGACTCAACAGCGATGGCTAATAGTTTTCGGCGCCGCAAGTCGCGGGGCTTGCGCCGGGGAAACGGGGTTATCAAACGTCGGGCGTTCTTTTGCGCAGAGCAAATCTGGCGCTGGCTTATGATACAGCCCAATTTCAAAACTGTCACTGTCTGCCCGCGCCCGAAGAGACGCGACAAAAGTATGAAATGTAAGAACGCGACTACAGCCTTTTTCCTACCATACTCAGCGTAGAATCTGTCCGAGAATTGATTGTCCCCATGACGCTGAATGGTTGCGGTGTCCGGGACGTCTCGCGGGTTCTCTGTGTCCCTTCAGCGCGCCGGCTTGACTCTCCCAAAACATTGTCAAGCCGGCGCGCTGAAGGGACACGGAATTCAGAAACCTAACCCTTGTAGCGGTCATTTAGAGTTGAAAATAGGGCGTCTATGTCATTTATATGATCCCGGCCAGTGGATCGTGGGTATTCGGCATTTATATCCTCCTCCTCTCCTTCTTCGATCCTTTGCTCAAGTTCGGATGCCGCCATACTCAGGTAATCGAGTTGGCTGGTTACGTCTATTTTGTAGAATGCGGCAGCGTCCTTTAAATAATCGGCGAACCCGCGAATCTCTTCAGGCGAATCGAATTCGTTAATCATCGAATCAACTTCTTCATCGATGCACTCAATAAAGAGATCTCTTGCTCGTTCGCGATCGGCTTCACTGACGCGATCTCCGTAAGCACTGGCAAATTCGGCAAATGCAACATGATGATTGGTCGAATCCATATCGCTCAATAAACATTCCTTTGCCGCGTCAAGAAATTCATCTTCCCTCTCGCCAAGGCTTATCTGTCGTTTCTTCAACTTGACCAGAAAATCAGCCAAAAGCTCTTTGTCATCCGTCCCACCTTGTAGATAACTTAGTAGCTCCTCCATGATTCCATCAAGAACTTGGCCGAGTCGGGTGACCACTTGATCTGCAAAAAGCTCATCGAGCGTTCTTAGTATGTTCTGGAGACGAGCCACCACTGGATAATCCGACCTGTGGTAATACACTTCGTTTGGTGTCGCTTTATATCGGATCGCAACCACTCCACAGCTATCTGAGAAAACGGTTCGTATAAACTGCTGCATAAGCAGATCTGGTTTGGCAGCCAAGACGGAGCGAACAGATGAAGCAGGCAATGTATTAGCACCTAAATGGCCCGATCGGCTGCCCATTTGACCAAGTATAGCGACTTGTTGAAAAAAAGGAGCCGACATGCAGAGCGCAAAAGCTTCGTCAGGAGTTCGCGCCAAGTGATTTTGTAGGAAGTCCTTAATTGACGGATTATGGAATCTTACGGTCGAACGAGTGCCTTTTACACTCCGCCTTTGTTCTGTTCGGACGAAATTACCATCCAACTCCTTCAAGGCTTTTTCAAAGTCACGGCTGCTAGTAGCAAAACCATACTGTTGTGCCATTCGCTGGTAAAAACTTCTGAACGCAATTTGCAGGTCATCTATAAAAACTTCCATTGGCATACTCACCAAAGTCAGTAGTAGATATCTCGCCTCATCCGATAATTGATAATTAAAAGCGTGTTCCCACAGCCTTGTCGGATCGTCAAGACTGGCTATGCAGTGCGGTACAAAGCTTTCGGAGTCTATACCCAGGATCTTCGTTTGATCAGTCATCCACTCAATGATGCGCGGGATGAAGTTATGATGTTTGATGATCTTCCAGTAGTTCTGATCTTTGACCAATGCTTCGTGGTATGCTTGTGGCAAATCAGAAAAGTAGACGTGATTGTAAAGAATTTGCGCGCGGTTAAATTCAGTGTATGAAGCCAAGTCAATGATGCAACGCCGAACGTCGAAGTTGGAGTGTGCCAGTTTTTCGTAAGTGAGCTTCGCCTGATTCAGAATGTACTCTCTAGTGGTCATGATGAAGCGTGTATTTGGTGATTTCCTGACCGTCTCAATAAAGCTGAGCAGTTTGCGATCTTCATTCTTGTTGAACTTCTCTTCAAGGCTCGTCTGGCCAAGGAAATCATCGTAATAAAAGATTTGCTTCTCATTGTGATTGAGCACCTTGTGGGCTTCGGCAATATCACCAGTAATTGAATAAGCCGTGTATTCGAATCCGAGGAAATAACCCAACAGAACTTCGGCCAAGGTTGTCTTCCCGATGCCTGGGATGCCAGTGATGATGCAGTAGTGGTGTTCGTTGAGAAGTTTGAGCGCTTCGCCAAAGCTGTCATTCTGTACGTAACGACACAGCTTATGCTGGATGGCTTCGAGATCGGACGCTGTCTGAGCAAACACCTCGCTGTGCAGAATGCGTTCCAAAATGGTTTGGCTGGTAAGCCAAAGCTTGAAGTGACGCCTTTCGATTTCAGGATAAAGACCGAGCAGGTTGTTGAGATCGTCCTGACCGTAGATGTCCGCTGTATTTTGACAAAAGGGATGGAATAGTTTCCCAATCTCCTCTTTATTTTGCGGAGTGAGCCCCTTTGAGGTTGCAAGAATGTATCGCTTCGGGCCGAGACGTTTGACCTTAGGGGCCTCCTCTCTCTCCAACAGTCGCAGAAATGCCCTATAAGGAGTGTCAGTAAAGTGCTTACATTGTACGATCAGATCATTCTTCTCACTGGCTGAATATCTCAGATCAATGCCACCGTCCCGACCGGTTTTGAAACTCTCTAAACGGATGCCGAGTTCCTGCTGCAACAAGTCTCTAGTCAGTTGCTCGAATTCGAAACTCGATAAGGATCGGAAATCGTAGTTCGCCATCCATTGCTCCGGTATTGGGTAGAACGTATTGATGAGCCGTCGCGAGTGTAAATCAGTATGGCGATTTGGGAAAGAGTCTAATGACTATGAACACAGTCATCGCTGACAGCAATATATAGTGTCCCTTCGATGGGTCGGTGAAAGAATTTCGATACCGGAGGTGAGCATACTGAATTAGGGCGACAATCTCACACCGGCCCACCGAAGGGACACGGTTCTCTTTGTGAGCCCGAACACCGTGCTCAAGACATTACGAGCAGCCGCCGCCGCGATCCCTGGGCTGCCTGTACCGTCAAAGGTGAGGGATCTGGAGATCGATGAATTCTGGTCATTCGTGGGCTCGAAGCGGCGGCCGCGCTGGACTTGGTATGGCTTCGATCGGTAATGTAAGAGAGTAGTTGTATACGTCAATGGTTGCCGGACTGACCAGGAGTGTCGTCGCTTGATGAAGCAAATGAGCCGTTGCCAGGTGAGCTACTTCCACACCGACGGCTGGCCGTCTTACCGCAGGGGACTACCACAGACACGTCACTCGGTGAGCAGTGGCGCCGCTCCGGAATGACTGATCTGCTAACCAATTCAGCATATGCGCGGCAGTTGCTCGCCGCTGAACATATCAACAATGCGAGTGGCGCCGATCCTGCTTCTCATTACCACTGCCGGCGAAGAGTCATTCGTAACCTTCCCGATCAGGCAAGAGCCATCGCCCAACGGATGTGATCTCAAAATGTCCAGGGCACGGTCAGCGTCTGACGCAGCGATAAATGCCACGAACCTTCCTTCGTTCGCCAGGTAGAGCGGGTCGAAGCCCAGGATCTCACACGCGCCTCGCACGTCTTCGCGAACCGGAATTGAGTTTTCATCAATCCTGATCTGGACCTTCGCAGCTTCGGCAATCTCCACCAACGCGCTCGCCAACCCTCCGCGAGTCAGGTCGCGCATGCAAAGAATCTCAATCTTCGAGTCAATCAGCCTCATCACCAGGTCGCCGAGCGGCGCGCAGTCGCTCTCAATCGCGCTCTCAAACGCCAGCCCTTCGCGCTCTGCCATAATCGCTATGCCGTGACGGCCCAGATCGCCGCTCAGCAGAACCACGTCGCCGGGACGCACGCTCGCAGGCGAAATGGAAAGATCGTGTTCGATCACGCCGACTCCGGCGGTATTGATGAAGATTCCGTCGCCTTTGCCCTTGTCCACGACCTTAGTGTCACCGGTGACAAGCTGGACGCGCGCCTCGTCGGCTGCGCAACGCATTGACTTCACGACACTCCAGAGCGTCTCCATCGGCAATCCCTCTTCGAGGATGAACCCGGCGCTCAGGTAGAGCGGCCGCGCGCCGCACATCGCCAGGTCGTTGACTGTGCCGTTGACCGCCAGGAGGCCGATGTTCCCGCCAGGAAAGAAGAGCGGGCTGACCACGTAAGAATCGGTCGTGAAGGCGAGCCTCGCCCCATTGACGCTGAACGTCGCCCCGTCGTGCCGCGCGCTGAGCAACGGGTTCGAAAACGCCGGCATGAACATGCGCTCGATGAGCTGATGCATCAGCTTGCCGCCTCCACCGTGGGCAAGCGTCACCTGAGGATATTGCCCAATCGGAATCGGGCAGATTTGGTTGAAATCTTTCGGGTCGCTCATGGGTCAAGCCTCCATCGCCGGCGCCGTGTTCCGCTCAATGTTCACAGTGGTCTGGACCCTGCGGTAGCGGTAATAGGCCGCACATGCGCCTTCGTTCGACACCATCGGCGCGCCCAGCGGATATTCTGGTGTGCATCGCTTGCCAAACGCCGAACATTCATGCGGTTTCTTCACACCTTGCATAATCAATCCGCTGATGCATTCCGCCGGCTCCTCGGCGGTGTAATCCGCGACGCCGAATCGCGCTTCGGCGTCATAGTTCGCGAACTTCTCGCTCAAGCCCAGGCCGCTCCGCTCAATGGCGCCGATGCCGCGCCATTTGCGCGGCACGATGCGAAAGACTTCACTGATTATTTGTTGGGCGTAGCGATTGCCTTCGCGTCGGACTGATCGCGCGTACTGGTTTTCCACCTCTGCGCGGCCTTCTTCGAGTTGCCACACACACATCAACACTCCCATCAATATGTCCAGTGGCTCAAAGCCGGTGACGACAATCGGGACACGGTACTTAGCCGCTATCGGCTCGTATTCGGTGTAACCCATCACTGTGCAAACGTGTCCCGCCGCCAGGAAGCTCTGCACCCGGTTCGACGGCGACGAAAGGATCGCTTCCATCGCCGGAGGCACAAGCACGTGTGAAACCAGGATGGAGAAATTCGTGACGCCCTGCTGATGCGCCTGATAAACGGCCATGGCGTTGGCGGGCGCGGTCGTTTCAAACCCGACCGCGAAGAAGACGACCTGTTTCCCTGAGTTTTCGCGCGCGATCTTCAGGCAATCGAGGGGAGAATAAACAACGCGCACATCTCCGCCTCCGGCCTTCACGACAAATAAATCCTTCTGCGTTCCGGGCACACGGAGCATATCGCCGAACGAGCAGAAGATGACATCGGGTCGCGATGCGATCTCGATGGCCTTGTCAATCAGCTCGATCGGCGTGACGCAGACCGGGCAGCCGGGGCCGTGAACCAAAGTGATCTTGTCAGGCAGCAGCTCGTCAATGCCGTATTTGACAATGGTATGAGTCTGGCCGCCACAGACCTCCATCAACGTCCAGGGCTTTGTCGCGGCTGCGGCGATGGCTCGCGCGTACTCTTCAGCCATTTTTGCGTCGCGGTATTCGTCAATGTATTTCATACGGGCTCCAAATTCGATTCGCCTTCGATCTCGCTCAACTCGCCGATCGTTTTCAGGAATTCGAAGACTTGTTTGGCCTCTTCTTCGTCAACTATGGTGAGCGCGAGGCCGACATGCACGAGGACGTAATCGCCGATCTTCGCTTCGGGCACGAGGCTTAAATTGATCCGCTTGACGACGCCGCCGAAATTCACTTTTCCGTCGCGCAATATCGGGTCGTCGCCCTCAATGCTGACGATCTTTCCGGGAACGGCCAGACACATCCCATTCACTCCTTTCTCAATGCTCGCGCCGCCGCGACTATCTGTCCCAGAGCGATGCCGCCGTCGTTCGGCGGAATGCGCTGATGCCAGTAAGGGCGGAAGCCTTCTTCTCGCAGCCGCCTGATAGCGCGTTCGGTGAGGTATTTGTTTTGAAAACATCCGCCGGACAGAGCTACTTTCTCTTCACTCATGCGCCGCGCGACGGCGATGATGCTTTCAACCATCGTGTTGTGAAACTTCGCCGAGATTTTTCTGGTCGGGACGCCTCGACGGACATCGTTGATTGCGCCGAGAGCCATTGGCAGCCAGTCAATGATGATGGCGGATTGCTTGGCGCCTTCACTCAAATGCGCGGCGTAGGTTTCATCCGTATTGGCGCCATCGAGCGCGAATTCCAGTTCCATTGCGCCCTGCGCTTCGAACTTCGTGATCTGGCGAACATCGGCGATGGACGCCACGGCGTCGAAGATTCTTCCGGCGCTCGACGTGACCGGCGCGTTGATCTTCTTCAGCAGCATCTGGCGCAGCAGTTTGAGTTCATGCGCCGCAAATGATCTCACAGGCGCAAGCTCGTCCATCGCGAACAGTTCTTCGCCGAAGATTTCATAGAGCAACCCGATTGCGGCGCGACGCGGCTCTTTGATCGCCTTTTCGCCGCCGGGCAGGCTGAATGCGCGAAAGTGAGCGACGCGCGCGAACGAATCGTCCGCTACGCGCAGGAACTCCCCGCCCCAGATTGTCCCGTCCGACCCGTAGCCGCCGCCGTCCCACGTGACGCCGAGCGCGGGCGCGGCAATCTCGTTCTCGGCCATACAGGCCAGCGCGTGTGCGAAATGATGTTGAACGCTGCGCGCCGGCAGTTGGCCGCGCTGCGCAAATTGCGTCGAAAGGTAATCGGGGTGCGCGTCGCAGGCTATGAATGAAGGCTCGAGTTCGTAAAGATGTTTGAAGCTGCGGATCGCCTGCTCAAAAGCCTCGAACGCCTGCGCGGTCTCCAGATCGCCTATGTGCTGGCTGACGAAAACGTCATGGCCGACCGAGACCGCAATCGTGTTCTTCAGATGCGCTCCGGCAGCCAGCATCGTCGGAACCGTTTCGGTGAGATGGACAGGCAGCGGCGCATAGCCGCGCGCGCGGCGCAACACCATCTCGCGCCCCATCATCACGCGCGCAATCGAATCATCCACGCGCCGGATAATCGGGCGATTGTGAACCAGGAAGAGATCGGCGACGCCGCTCAATCGTTCCAGCGCCTCGCGCTCGTCAATGCAGATCGGCTCGTCGGAAAGATTGCCGCTCGTGGCCACGATCGGGAATCGCAGTTCTTCGAGCAGTAGATGATGCAGCGGCGTGTAAGGCGACATCACGCCCAGATGTGGATTGCCGGGAGCGATTGATTGCGGAATGCGGAATGCGGAACGCGGATTCGGCTTTCTTCGTTTCAGTAGAACGATGGGAGATTCGGGCGATAGGAGCAAGCGCTCTTCGATCTCCGAAACCTCGCAATCAGCTTTGATCGCATCGAGCGATGAGTACATCAGCGCGAATGGCTTTTCTTCTCGATGCTTGCGCCGGCGCAGCCTCAACACAGCCTCTTCGTTACGCGCGTCAATGACCAGGTGAAATCCACCCAGCCCTTTGACGGCGACTATGGCGCCGGCGCGAATCGCGTCCGCCGCCGCGACCAGCGCCTGATCGCGTGAAGCGAGAATCTTTCCTTCGCCATCCCACACCTCCAGATGCGGGCCGCATTGCGGGCAGGCGTTTGGCTGCGCGTGAAAGCGGCGATCCAGCGGGTTTTCATACTCCTCAGCGCATTCCGCGCACATCACGAACTTCTTCATCGTCGTGTTGGCGCGGTCGTAAGGCAGCGATTCGATGACTGAAAAACGCGGGCCGCAGTTCGTGCAGTTGGTGAATGGGTAGCGATAGCGGCGGTTATTCGGATCGGAAATGTCCCTCAGGCAATCCGAGCAGACGGCGATGTCAGGCAGTACAACCGCGTTCTTTTCGCCCGCAGAATCACTCTTCCTGATTTCGAATCCGGTGAAGCCCTTTGGATCAAGGTATGAAGATTCGAGGCTCTGGATGAATGACCGCGGGGGCTTTTCACGTTCGATTCGTAACAGAAAGCTTCTAAGCTCTCCCTGCCTTCCTTCGACTTCAATAAAAACGCCCTGCGAAGAATTGTTAACCCAGCCCGCAAGGCCGAGCTCAGTGGCCAACCGGTAGATGAACGGCCTGAAGCCGACGCCCTGCGTCGCGCCGCGAATGACCACGCGCAAACGCGCCGGGCGCACGCCAATCGCTTCTGGGGTCAACTGTTGAGCCTGACGCATCTTCGCTCACCATTTCCGAACTCTATTTTCTGTTTGAGCCAAGCGATCCATTCGTCGACGCCTTCTCCGGTGCGGCAAGAGATGGGGAAGATCATTGTTTCAGGGCTGACTTCGAGCACGTTGCGGCGCAACTCGTCCAGGCTGACGCCGGAATAGGGGAGCAGGTCAACCTTGTTGAGTAACACGGCTTCGGATTCGTGAAACATGACCGGGTACTTCTTCGGCTTTTCCGCTCCTTCCACTGTGCTGAAAACCATCACCCGCAAATCTTCGCCGAGGTAAAACTCAGCCGGGCAGACCAGATTGCCCACGTTTTCGATAAAGAGCAGGTCGAGATCATCAATTTTGAAGCTATGCAGCGCGCTGTGAACCATTTTCGCATCCAAATGGCAGACCGTACCGGTCGTGATCTGGTACGAAGGCACACCCAGCGCGCTGATCCGATCGGCGTCAATTGTGGTCATCAGGTCACCTTCGATCACGCCGAGCCTTAGGTCATCCTTGATCCGATTGATGGTCTGTTCCAACACCGAAGTCTTACCCGCGCCGGGGGCGGACATCAAGTTGACCACGTATACGCCATGCTCTTCGAAATGTCCACTGTTGTGGCCGGCCATCTGTTCATTGGCTTCGAGGATGTCGGCGCCAATCATTACCTGGTGCATATTACCTCCGCATCTTCAAGATCAATGTATTCAACCTGCATCTCCTGGCCCTCGACGATTGTCAGCGTCTCGCCGCATCGCGGGCAGAGCAGATTGAAATCATTCATCGGGCAATCAACCGGCCCGCAGGCGCCGCATTCGACTCGCAGCCGGACGGTCTCCACTTCCAGCTCGGCTTCGGCCGCCAGCGTGTCTTTCTTGAGCACGGCGAATGAAAATTCCAGCGCCTCTTTCACTACGCCTCTGAATTCGCCGACTTTCAACTTGATCTTGCGGATGTTCGACCCGCCGTGTTTTCGGGCCTCGTTCTCGGCGATGTCAATCACGCTTCGGACAATTGAGGCTTCGTGCATGACTTTTCACTTCGCGGATAGTTTCCAACAGAGATTGAATCAGGCTCAATTCGCGCATTCATGTATGATCAAACCGACTACCGGCTCCAGCGCGGCTTCCAGCGCCGGACTGAGCCGGTCAGTGAAAGGATCAATCTCGCCGACCTCCGCGCCGATCACCACAACCTCCGGCGTATCGCGCCCGGCGAAGGCGGCCTTCATAGCCGCCAGCAGATGGTTAACTCCAAGTTGGTGCAAACTATACGCTTCATCGGGCAGGTCTATCTCGTCCCCCGCTAAGCGACTGACGCGGCCCGGCGCGCCGCCAGTCTTGAGCGCGTCCACAATCACCACTTTGCGGCAACCTTCAAAGTAATCGAGGGCGGCGAGTCCCGCCGTGCCCGCTTCGAACATCTTGACGTGAGCGGGCCAATCGCTCCGGTCACATAAGCGCTGAAACACCCGAACGCCGAATCCGTCGGCGCCTTGCCAGAGATTGCCGAAGCAGATTACATGAATCATCAAACGAGAAAAGTCCTCTTCTTCCCGCTCTTCGTGAAATGCACTGTGCAGACGAGGCACGCGTCGTGAGAGCGGACGACGTGACACAATTCAATCGGATTATCGAGGTCTTTGATCTCAAGGCCGATGAAGCTCTCCTCCCAGTGCCCGCGGCGGCCCGATGAATCGCGCGGCGCCCCGTTCCAACTGGTCGGCGTGATTACCTGATAATTGGCGATCCGGCCGTTTTTGATCTTCACCCAATGCCCAAGGCTACCGCGCGCGGCGTTGATCAAGCCACAACCGGCGCCCTCTGTCCCCGGGTTCGATTTGATGAAGGTCGGCTCGCTGAAATGTTGTTGCAACTCCATCACCGTGCGGCGCATTTGCTGAAGCAGACAGACGGGCCGGTGGAGTCGCGCGAATTGCCTTAGCCAGGTATTCGCGCCCTCCGCCTGGAAGAAGGAAGTGAGCAATGATTCTCCGGCAATCACCAGGTCTGACAGGGGACCGAGTTGCACGACCTGATCCCGGTAGCGCGGGGCCTTGGCGTATGTGTAACGATCGCTCTCCGGTTGATAATCAGGCTGTGTTTCGCCCTCCCACGGATGGCGTCCGCCACCGTAATCAACGTACCAGGAGTAGCGCACATGCTCAGCGACCTCGCCCGGGTCGAAGGGTTCGACCTGGCGCGTCTGCCCGTTGTAGAAACCGGCGGGTAGCAGGCAATGGCGCTCTTCGAATGGCGGGCGCCATTGTTCGGGATCGTAGTAACAGCCGGCGCTGAGCAAATGCGGTGTGCCCAAACCAGTCTGATGCAGGCCGAGCGCGCGGCCGAAGCGCGTGAAGACGCCCACGGCGCTCCGCTGACGAGCTTCGTCCTCATCGAGCCACGCGAAGAAGTCGTCCATCGTGCGCAGCGCGAGCCATTGCTCCGAGCTACAGCCCAGTACCACCTGCTCGTACCATTCCGTATAGGCGTCAATCGCCGTCAGACAGGCTGCCAGAGACTCCGACGTCAGCTCGCAGGTCACGCCGCCCGGCGACATATAAGTCGCATGGGGCCACTGGCCTCCGAAGGCGATGACAATGCCCAGGATCTGTTTTGAATATTGGACGGTCTCTCTGGCGACGCGACCTTTGAACGGAGGCTCAAAGAGGGCGAGCGCCTCGGCATAGAGCGGCTGACCTCGATACGCCTCATTGCAGAGGTCCGGCGCGAACATCAGGAACGTATGTCGCGCATCGCTCATCACCGCCTCCGCCATCAGACAGAGATTGCGAATGCGTGTGCCGTTAGGGGCCAGCGGAGATTGAAAAGCCACCTCCAGCGCCGAGGTGGCGGCGTAGAGCTGCGACGTGCTGCAAATGCCGCAGATGCGAGGCGTGATGACGAGCGCGTCTTTGGGATCGCGCCCGACCAGGATCTGCTCAAAGCCGCGGTACATCGTGCCCACGCACCAGGCGTCGGTGACAGTGTGGTCGTCGACCTCCAACTTGATTTCGAGGTCACCTTCGACACGATTCAGATCCATCTTGATAATTTGCCTAGCCATTCCCCGATTCTCCACCCCCGGCGGACTGTCGGCCGGCTGGCAAAAATAACATTCTCGTATTGCGGGAGCGCCTGTGGTTCCTTCTTCGGCCGCTCAATCTGGCGGAACAGCGGCTTGTTAAGAGGGAACTTCGCGCCAATGCACCCGACGCAGGAATAACCGACTTTCTCGGCTGTCCCGCAGCGTTTATTGGCGCCGTCCGACAGGCAAGGGCCGACGGTCGCTGGCCGATTGAATTTGTCGAGTTCGAGCGGCGCTCCGCCAAGGGTCATGCTCATGGTCTTGATCATCGTCTTGGCGTCCGCCGGGCAACCGGAAATATTGATTGCCGGCAGACCCGCTTTCGATCTCCACCCTGGGACGAGCAGGCCGCCAGGCTGTTCGTTGGTGAATTGCAGGCCACAGCTTTCGGTGGGATTCGGCGCCGCAGCAGGAATCCCGCCGTAGGCGGCGCAAGCGCCCATCGCGATCACATATTCGGCTTGGGCGCATAACTCGCGGATGATGTCGCGCTTCGGCCGGCCGTCGAATGTATCGTACATCCCCGTTCCGTGCGGGCCGTTGATGATACTGCCCTCGACACAGAGGATCGTTAGTTCCTCTTCGCCAGCCAGGATGCGGTCAATGATTTCGGCGGCCTCTTTCGGCGTGGTCTCGGAGAGCGACGGATGCCAGAGCAGTCTTACTTGCTCGCCTGTCAGAAAGTCGGACAGATTGTCGCCTGTCTTGCCCGGTCCTTCCGCGCCAAGAATCGCCATTGATTCGCCGTTGCAGGAACCGCATTCGATCCACAATAAAGTCGCTTCTTTATCCCGGCTCGAAATAGCCCGAAGTTGTTCTGATGATAATTGCTTAAGTTGTCCTGAGGCTACAGACATAAATTTCCCCTGAAAAGCCGCCTGGCGGCTCCTACATTGCGCTATCGAAGATAATTACTGCGTATCACTACCCACAGGCGCCTTCACCTCACAAAAAAGCGGCGGAAATAACAAATTCATGTCATCTCGCGCCTCACTTTTCCAAACAGTCCTCGACGCAGACCAGAAGCTTCTCTCTGAACCTTAGCGCCCAGATCCTCAACGTATTGATCGGGACTTTTCGGCGAAGGATTGCTGACACAAGCCAATCGGTTGTTTGAATTGTGGTATCACGACCGCAACGGCACATCTACTCGCGAGAGGTTCGCAACTGCAGCTGTTAAGATTCGCGCGGACATCCGAAAGCTGCTCACGGAGGGCTCCTCTTAGCCCGGCGTTGGGATTTCTGACCGAAGCCTTACATATTTGTGATATCAAGAGCTAAATAAAAGCGTTACAAGGCGTATAGGGTTTTCAGGATGGACAGTTCATCCAGCAATCGTCCGCGCTCCGCCTCGTCTTTTGAATCCAACACACACTTCAACATTGAATCCATTAGGGGTGATCCTGATTGTCGGTCGTTCTTGAATTCAATCTTATACGTTAAACCCGCGTTCCACAAGTTGTTACGGACGAAAAGCAAAGTTGGATTTGTGAGGCAAAGTAAACGAAGCGCTAAGGGGGAGGCAAGTTACGTACATTCTCCAACCGGCTCGGCGTGTGGGAAATCGAGCCGTGTCTCGACCAAGTTCGACCACCCGGCGTGTTTAGCGATCCGATACCAATCCTCAAGCGGCTGTTCTGCGTCGGGGTGAACTTCCCAAAACTCACGCAAAGCCCTTGTCCGTCCCGAAAATCTCATCCGGCCTTCTCGGGTAGCAAGGCGACATCACCGCCGCCCCGCCCCCTAAGAACGCATCGTGCGAGTTTCCCCGCAATACGCTCAAGCCTTTCAAACGCTCACTTGGGCGGACGCAGCGCCGCAACCTACGATTGTTGCTGCGCCTGCACGTTCGTCTTTGCATGTGATGCACGTGGCGGTTTTCACCGCTGAACGCAGGCTCGCGCCAGCAGCCTTGTGGACTGCTTCAAGTTCTCGACGAATTCCTGTTTTTGCATCATCGTCAAAGTGTCTCGTGCCGAAAGACCACGCGGAAGTCATGGAAGGACTGCCAGCGCAGGCCGAGATCGATGTGCGTTGTTGCAGAGCTACGCGGCGTCGACGTGATCTCGAGTCATCAATTCGAAGAAGAGATCGGCGCCGCATCATCGGAGAATGGGCTCCTCATCGCCAAAATGGAATTTTCGGTACGGACAACGGATTCGAGTTATGATCGGGGAAGCTATCTGGGGATTTCCCTAGATAGAAAACACGAAAGCCGGGTCATCGCCCAGCTTTGCTTTCCCCGGAGGTGAGTCTATATGCAAAGCTATCTGTTCATCGGCGGCGGTAAAGACGGCCTCAACATTCCCGTGGCGGACAACATGGACGCCATAGAATTGCCTGCGGGCGTCACGAGTTCCGAAGGCTACATCCGTAACTCTCTTTCTGTCGGCCGCGCGTTCGTCGCGGTCTACCGTCACGAGAGTCTGACATCGAAACAGGTTCTCGATCGGTTGGTCGAGCATTACAGGCCGTGGTCAGCGAATCGTCCTGGCGGTCGCCGATAGTCCAACGCATAACCGCCACAGACACGAAAGCCGGGTTCACAGCCCGGCTTCGTGCATGGGGGTTCGATTGGCGCGGAGTTGGTGAGTTTTCAGGTTGCAGCGCTGCGCACGGAGCGCCGATCATGTAATGGGAGGGAACCGAAATGAACGAAACAAAAGCCGAGTCGTCGAAATGTCCGGAGTGCGGATCGTCGAAGGCGCTGCCCATCCTTTACGGCATGCCGAGCGCCGAGGCAGGCAAGGCCGCCCAGGAGGGTAAGATCATCCTCGGCGGCTGCTCGATCGAGATCGGCGCGCCGACCTGGCATTGCGATCAGTGCGGTCACGAATGGGGGGAATTTCGCATCGGCGATTAACGTCAATAGAGCAGGGATGTCGCAAATAAAAAGCCGGGTCGTCGCCCGGCTTTTGTTTTTCCATTGTTGAACGCCTCAATCGGCGCGGAGATGGCGAGTTTGCAGGACGCCGCACGTAGATCATTTGCGGCGTTCGGTTCCCGACTCCTGAACCTGACGGAGCTTCGCGAGCAGTTGCTCGCGCTGAGGTTTGACAGCATTTCGTTCAATCTCTCGAAGTTTAATCATCAGATCAGCGAGCGTTTCGGCCCACATGTCGAGCGCTTCGGCGGCAAATTCATTGCCGCTCGCATATCCTGCTTTTGGCGCGAGCGTGTTGAGCCGGTCAATTAGCTGATCTTCAACGCGAATATTCCACTGCTTTTTTTCGGCCATGT
>WNGB01007742.1_pt1 | contig 15409 bp, 10 predicted proteins | sample 5400681 | NCBI WGS metagenome assembly WNGB01 (sample SAMN13153367, study PRJNA577476) | soil metagenome | isolation source: 115 cm soil or saprolite under grassland replicate 2 | place: USA:California | collected 2016-06-15
GCGGCCAGGGCGAGGGTGGCGGCGCCGTGGCGCAGGTCGTGCAGCCGCACCGGCGGCAGCCCGGACTCGGTCACCAGATAGTGGAAGCGGTGGGTGAGCCAGTCCGGGCTGATCGGCCGTCCGTCGGGCCAAGCGAACACAAGCCCCGTCTCCAGCCAGGTGATCCCGTTGCCGCGGCGTAGCAGCCGCTGGCGACGCTGGTGTTCGCGCAGCACGGCCACGGTGGCCGCGTCCAGGGCGATGGTGCGCTGCCCGGCGGGGGTCTTCGGCGGCCCCACATGCAAACAACCGTTGGCGCGGGTGACCTGCCGGCTGACCGTCAACGTGCCGGTGTGCAGGTCGACGTCGGCCCACCGCAGCGCGCAGATCTCCCCGCGGCGCGGCCCGCGCAGGGCGGCCAGCCACCACAGGGCGAACAACCAGTCCTGGCGCACGAACGCGAGGAACCGGGCCAGCTGGAGCGGGGTCCACACCGCCACCGCCGGCCGCTCGCCGGTGCGCCGCCAGGCGGCGACCCGCCCTGGCGTCCATGGTTGCGGGCGGTGGCGGACCGGGCGGGGCAGCACCACCAGTCGGGCCGGGTTGACCTCCAGCAACTGCTCCCGGACCGCCGCGTTCAGCGCCCGGCGCAGGGTGGCCCGGATGCGCTGCAACGTGGCCGCGGTGACCGGCTGCCCGTCCCGCGTCCAGTGCGCGGCGATGGCGGCGAACATCGCCTCCAGATGCCCGACCGTCAACCCGGCCAGGGTGCGCCGCCCGAGATGGGGGATCAGGTGCTCCTCGACATGCGCCCGGTACCCGGCCGCGGTCGACGGCCGCACCTGCAGCGGCAGGGCCGACAGCCAGTGCCGCAACCACCGCGCCACCGTCCACCCCTGACCCGCCGCCCCGACAGCGGTATCGGCCAACACCCGGTCCCGGGCAGCCGCCGCCTGCCGGGACCCCGAGAAGCCGCCGCGGCGCAACCGCCGCCGGCGCCCACCCGTGGTGGGTACCTGTACCGCGAAGTACCAACTCCCATGCGCCGGGTCAACGAGCCTCGGACAGCCTTGGCCCAACCGCCGACCCGTGGCCCAATCAGTGCAGCCGCACCGCCGGTACACGCCATCGTTGTTGGTGTTCATGGCCAACCTCCTACGGCCGCAACGAGATCATCACCGACACGATCCCGCGATGGAGGCGAGCACGAAATTCGTTTGATATAGCCGATTAGTCTTCTACGAGGTATCTAACTTAGAGCACAAACCACGCTGGCGCGGGGACGCCGGTCGTCTGCGGGCGGGACATACGCAGGTATCTGTCAGCCTGGTAGACGCCGGAACGGTATCGGCCGTCATCACGTCATCTCGCCCGGCGCGCCATTACTGCTTGACGCCGTATTGGCCGAGCCTGTGTACCGCGTGGTCGCCGACGGCCTCGGCCCGGCCGCCACGCAACACGTTCAACCCGAGCGGAGGCCCCCGGATCGTTGGTGAGCGGCTTCCGTTACACCGTGCTTGGTCAGCGGCGAAGGGGACGGCGTCATTCCGTCCCGTCGGTGCCGGGTCGGTACAGCCGGTACCGGCCGCTGCCGTGATCGACGCACCAGAAGTCCCGGTAGACGACGGCGTGGTGGTCCGGTGCGTTCGCGCACATCCGCGAGGTTACGTGGGTGCGGATCGTTGACTCGGCGTACTGGCTGCCCCTGGCCCGCATCTGTGCGATGACGTCGGCGAGGGTGAACGCGTGATCAGGTGCGTGGGAAGCCAGCTCCCGTGCTACTTCCCGGATCTCCTGATGGGCTGTCACGCGGTCATCTTCCCTCTGCGGGCAAGGCTGTTGCTAGCAATCCTCCGGTGGCGGTCGGCGGCGCCGGGAGCGGGACGACTGGCCCATCGCGAGCAGTAGAGGCACCGGCTGGGCGCGTGGGCGACCGGTTGGAAGACTAGGGCCCGAGCCGCCGTACTTCCCGGTACTTCGCCGGCGGGCGAAGCCTATGATCATGTACATGATCTCGGTCGCGGCGAGCGACACACGACTCCGTCGATCGTGACAACGGACGGAACATCCGTCGGCGTGACCGACTCGACGGCATCCTGCACGAGTACGAGCAGGAATGACCTGTCCGGACGGCATTTTCGGCAGGCACAGGCTCAGGTCCACCCGGCGTCGTGCGACTCGTACCGCGGCGTTGCTGGTGTTACGTAGCCATTGCTGGCTTCGGCGCCGTGGTCATCGCACCGGCGAGCCCGGTGATGGCAAGTCCAACAACTTTGTCTGCGTCTTCGAGCAGACCCCGATCCAGTGGCAGCAGTCGTTCTTCGGACCCGGGAACAACCATGTCCGCTTCACCAGCGCGATGGGATACGTCAACGGTGACCTGTTGCGGTTCCACGCCGCCGGTACGACACAGATCGCTACCTGGGGCGATACAAGGATCCCGACGGGACGCGGAGCTCGCCCCCGACAACGGTCGTTGGCCGGCCCACGGCGTACACAACTACGCGCTGGCCATGCGGGTCACCACGGGTGACGTGCAGTTCGTCGGTGCCGGCATCATCCACGATGCCGGCACTCGGTGGATCGATGACCATCGGACGGTGGTACGCGGCGGGTACGGACAGCGGGTGCCAGCGGGTACTCGCGCCGCCGTCGTCGGGTATCGAGTTCGAGATCAATGACGACAACATCAGAGGCAACAACGACGGGTCGACGGTCCCGCTGAAGCAGTGGTGGTGACTTCAGGAAAGCTGATACGCCACGCTGGTGCTTTCCGCGAACCGTGAGGGGCGCGGCGAAGTATCGGCGTGTTCCTGGCCCTCCCACCGTTTGCCCGGGTCGACCGTACAGCCGGTGACAGCGCGCTACTCATCCGACACAATTGTGCCCAGGCCGCAGGGTACGCGTGTGCGATCTTTCGGTGGGAGGGCTGTTGCGGCGCCTGGTGGGTCGGGGACCGGAGGCAGCGCGCGTAGGCGCGTTCCTGGCCGACCGCGGGCACGGCCCGTCGATGTTCGTGATCGAGGGCGAGCCGGGGATGGGCAAGACGGCGTTGTTCGAGGCGACACTCGCGGCCACACCAGCCGGCTTGACCATGCTGCGGGCACGGTGCGCCGAACCGGAGTCGGGGCTCGCGTACACCGGCCTCGCCGATCTGCTTGACGGCCGGACGCCGGACATACTGCCCACGCTGGCGCCGCCCCGGCGCCGCGCGCTGGAGATCGCGTTGCTGCACGCCGACGCCGGCTCCGACGTGGTGGAGCCGCACGTGGTGGGTTGGGCGGTGCTCGATTGCCTGCGGGTTCTCGCGGCGGACGGACCGGTACTCCTCGCCGTTGACGACGCGCAATGGCTCGACCAGGCGTCGGCCCAGGCGCTGCGCTTCGCGCTGCGACGGCTCGAGTCAGCGTCGGTGAGTGTACTGACCACGTGCCACGGTTCCCCGCCCTTGTACGACGCCTTCCCGGACACACGCCGTCATCGACTGGTGCTCGGCGCGCTCGACCCCGTGGACGTCGAGACCATGGTGGCGGAGCGGTTCGGTGCGCGGTTGTCACGCCGCCGGCTGGCACAGGTGGTAGCCGCCGCGGGCAACCCGATGTACGCGGTGGAGTTGGCCGCCGCGCAGCTGGCACGGACGGTCGGGTCGGTCGAAGATCCGTTGACGCTGCCGCCCGGGCTGGAGGAGTTGCTGGCCGCCCGCCTCGGTCGGCTCTGCCCGCTGACGGCGCCGCCGCTCGCCGCGGTGGCGAGCCTGGCCGCGCCGACGGTGGCGACGGTCGTGGCCGCGCTGGGCGCGGGAGCGCGGGCCGGCTTGGATCGCGCCTTGGACGAACGGATCCTGTGCGTCTCCGAGGGCCGGTTGTGGTTCACCCATCCGCTGCTTGGCCTGGTGGCGGTGCGACGCCTTGCGCCGTCGGCACGACGGGCGCTGCACGCCCGTCTCGCGGCCTGCGCCACCGACGACGAGGAACGCGGCCGGCATCTGGTGCTGTCCGCGGACGGGCCGGACACCGCGATCGCGGCCGCCGTGGAGCGCGCCGCCGACCTGGCACGTGCCCGGGGGGCGCCAGCGGCCGCGGCGGGGATGGCCGAGGCGGCGGTCCGGCTGACTCCGCCGCAACGCCGTGCGGACCTTGGCCGGCGACGGGTGGCCGCCGGCTATCACCGTGCCGCGGCGGGTGAGCTCAGCCGTGGCCGGGCGCACATGACGGCGGCTGCTGACGACGCCGAACCCGGGCCGGCCCACGCCGAGGTGTTGTGGCGGTTGGCGATGCTCACCCACCTCGACGGTGACACCGGCGAGGCGGTACGGCTACTGGAGGCCGCGCTGGCCGAGGCGGGCGACAATCCGGTACTGGTCGGGGACGCGACCCGCCGGCTCGCCGGGCTGTACGGGTGGCGGGGCCGCATCGACGAGGCGGTACGGTGCTGGCGCGTCGGGCTGGAGTCCGCCCGGGCCAACGGCGATCTGCGCGGCGAGCTGGAGACCTTGGGCTTCGGCCTGGCCGCGGTGCTCACCGATACCATCACGCCGGCCGATCTGGCGTGTCGCGTCGAGGAGCTCGCCGCCGCGCTCGGACCGTTCGACCCGCACGAGGATCCAGTCTCTCTCGTCGCGTTGACGCGCCAGCTCAGCGGTGATCCTTCGGGCGCCGCGGCGATCCTGGAACGGCTGCACGAGCGGACCGTCGAGCACGGCGACGAGATGTACCAGGCCGGTGCCTCCAGCTACCTGGTTCACGCGTACGTGGCACAAGGCCGTTGGCAGCGGGCACGGGAGCTGGCGCACGAGGTGTCGGTGGCCGCGCGGCACCTGCCCATCGTGGGCTCCTTCGGCATGGACCGGTACGCCGTCGCTCTGGTGGAGTCGCACCTGGGCGACGTCGACGCGGCCCGCGCCGCCGCCCGCGCTCTGATCGAACTGGCGGAGCGGCGCGGGCTTCTCCCCGTGCTGCTACAGGGCCGGGTCGTGCTGGGGTTCCTCGCCCTGTCGTGCGGCGACGCGCGCAGCGCGCACGCCGAGTTCGCCGTGGTACTCGATCGGGTCCGGCGCCTCGGTATCCGGGAGTGGGGGATGGTGTATCTGGTCTACTCCGAGCTGGACGCACTCGTCGAGCTCGGTGAACTGGACGAGGCGGACACGCTCGCCGACGAGATCTGGTCCCACGGGTACGCCTTCGACCGCCCACTCGAGCGAGCCACCGCCCTACGCGGCCGCGGACTCGTGCTCGCCGCGCGCGGGGACCTGACCGCGGGACAGGCCGAGCTGGAGCGGTCGTTGGCCGAACACGACCGGCTCACCTGGCCGTTCGAGCGGGCTCGTACGCTGCTCGCCCTCGGCGGGGTACGCCGCCGGGCCAAGCACAAGCGCGCCGCGCGCGAGGTACTGCGACAGGCCAAGGCGGTCTTCGACGAGCTCGGTGCACGACTGTGGTCGGCCAAGGCTGCCGCTGAACTCGCCCGTATCGGCGGCCGATCCGCGGGCACCGGCTCGTTGACCCCGACCGAACGCCACGTCGCCGAGTTGGTCGCGCAGGGACGTACCAACACCGAAGTCGCCGCCGTGCTGTTCCTCAGCGTGAAGACCGTGGCCGCCCACCTCACCCACGTGTACGCGAAGCTCGACCTGCGTTCCCGAGGTGAGCTGGCCGCCGCCTGGCCGACCGTCACGGACAAGAGCGGCTGATGCGTCTGATTGCCCGGGAACGCGAGCTGGCCGAGCTGTGCGCGTTTGTCGCCGGCTGCGTCCGCGGCCCGTCGGTGCTCGTCCTGGAAGGCGAGCCCGGGATAGGCAAGACGGCCCTGTTCGACGCCGCGCTCGCGTCCTGCTCCGGGTTGCGGCTGCTGACCGTGCGCTGCGCGCAGGCGGAGTCCGGGCTGGCGTACGTGGGACTCGCCGACCTGCTCGAAGGCTGGACGGATACGCTGTTGTCGGCGCTGCCCGCACCGCTGCGCCGCGCGCTGGACATCGCCCTGCTGCGCGCGGAGACGGGTACCGACGTCGTGGCGCCGCACACGGTCGGCCGCGCGGTGCTGGAGGCGCTGCGATTCCTGGCAGCAGACCTGCCGGTACTGATCGCCATCGACGATATTCAATGGCTCGATCCCGCGTCGGACCGCGCGCTGCGGTTCGCGCTGCGCCGCCTGGACCGGGTACCGGTGAATCTTCTCGTGACCCGGCGCACGACGGACCGGCCGCTGCCCCTCGGGATCGAGGAGTTGACGTCGGTACGCCAGGACCGGCTGCTGGTCGGACCGATGGACCCGACGCACCTTGCGAGGTTGCTGGAGCACCGGTTCGGTGGGCCGCTGCCGCGCGGTCTGGTGTCCCGCGTCCTCGCGGCGGTCGCTGGGAACCCGCTGTACGCTGTGGAACTGATGGCCGCCCAGCGTCGGTCGGACCACCGACCCGGCGACCCGCTGCCCGTGCCACACCGGTTGGACGAGCTGCTGGCCGAGCGGATGGGGCAGCTTCCGGCGCGGGCAGCCGAACCGCTTGCGGCGGTGGCCAGCCTCGCCGCACCGACCGTCGCGCTCGTGACCGACGCGCTGGGCGCACCGGCACGGGCGGGCCTGAACGACGCTTTCGACGCCGACGTCCTGCGGGTGGAGGAGGGCCGGCTGTGGTTCACCCATCCGCTGCTCGGGGTCGCGGCGCTGGCTCGGCTGCGGCCCTCGGCGCGGCACGCGCTACACGTGCGGCTGGCCGCCGTCTGCACCGACGCGGAGGAGCGGGCGCACCATCTGGTACGGGCGGCCGACGGGCCCGACGCCGACCTCGCCACGGCGGTGGAGCGGGGCGCCGACCTGGCGAGGGCACGGGGCGCCCCGGATGTCGCGGCGGAACTGGCCGAGGCGGCGCTACGGCTGACGCCACCGGACCGGCATGCCGACCTGCACCGGCGCCGGGTAGCGGCCGGGTACCACCGCGCCACCGCGGGCGAGATCGGCGCGGCACGGGCACACCTCGCGGCCGCCCTGGAGGTCGCCCGCGCCGGCCCGCCCCGCGCCGACCTGCGGTGGCGGTTGGCCATGCTCACCGCCCTGGACGGTGATGTCCCGGCGGCGGTGGGTCTGCTGGAGGCCGCGCTGGCCGAGCCGGGCAGCGATCCCGACCTGGTAGCCACGGTGCACCGCAAGCTCGCCGACGTGTACGGGATGCAGGGACGCCTCGTGGAATCCCTTCGGTACCAACGACTCGCGCTCGCGCACGCGGAGGCGACCGGCGACGTGCTCGGTCAGACCGACGCCCTGATCGGGATCGTCCAGGTCACCTCGCTGGACGGGACCGGGGTACCGCCGGGGCTGCTCGACCGCATCGCCGCGCTGGTCCCGTCGTGCGGACCCGCGCGCCGCACGAGGACCCGGACCTCGTCCTGTCCATCGCCGACGCGATGCGCGGTGACATGCCCGCCGCGACCGTCCGGCTGGAGCGCCTGTACCGGCGGGCCCTCGAACACGGCGACGAGCTCGGGGTCTGCTGGGCCGGCAGCGGCCTGGTCCAGGTCGACATGATAACCGGTCGGTGGCAGCGGGCACGGCAGGTGGCCCACGACCTGATGGTGGCCGTCCGGCACAGCGCGAACCCGCCCGCCGTACAGGTACCCGCGCTGTCCGCCGCCGCCCTCGTCGACTCACACCTGGGCGAGGGCGAACGCGCCTGGACGTACGCGACCGACGCGATCGCGATCGCCGAGCGCGCCGGTGCCTGGTCACCCCTGACCGACGCTCGGGCCATCCGTGGCTTCGTGGCCCTGTCCCGCGGCGACGCCCACCAAGCGCACACCGAACTCGGCGCGGCTCTCGACCGCAGCCGGGAGCTGGGCATCCTCGAACCCACTCTGGTCGCACCTGGTCTGGTACGACATCGACGCACTCGTCGAACTCGGGGACCTCGACCAGGCCTGCGCGCTGGCCGACGACCTGCGCGCCCGAGGAGAGCGCCTCGACCGTCCGTTCCCGCTGGCCACCGCCGCCCGCGGTCACGCACTGGTCCTGGCCGCCCGCGGAGACCTCGCCGCCGCCCGCGCCGAACTGGACCGCGCCCTCGTCGAACACGACCGGCTCGGCTGGCCCTTCGAGCGCGCCCGTACCGAGCTGACCCACGGCATGGTGCTACGCCGGGACAAGCAGAAGCGTGCCGTCCGCGAGACGCTGCACCGTGCCCTGGCCACCTTCGAGGACCTCGGCGCCTCGCTGTGGGCGGCCAAGGTCAGAGCCGAGATTTCTCGGATCGGCGGCCGGCCGGCCCCCACCGGATCCCTGACGGCCACCGAACGGCGGGTGGCCGAACTGGCCGCCGACGGGCACACCAACCGGGAGGTCGCCGCCCTGCTGTTCCTCAGCACCAAGACGGTCGCGGCTCACCTCACCAGCGTCTACGCCAAGCTCGGCGTGCGTTCCCGTACCGAACTGTCCCGCCAGCTACGACCTCCGCAGTGACGGGACCTCACCTGCTGGCCAGAAGCGTGTCGCCGGGGCAGTAGACCCGGAACCTCGTACCCCACCGCTGGCGCGCCCGGTCCGGCGCGGTCACCATGAGGTTGACCGTCCAGTCGGTCACGTCGTACTGCAGGGCGCCGGTCCATAGGGTGCCGCTGGTATCCGCCGGCGAGCCGTCGCTGATGTAGACCGGTCGCCAGACCAGGTGGCAGTTCTCGCCGCGCAGGCCGGTGAAGGTGACTTCGAGGTGGTACGCCGCCTGGAGCTGCGGCGTCGTGGTTCCCCACGTCACCGTGGTGAACGTCGCGGTCTTCGCGAGCGGTCGCGGCGTGGCCGGATACCTCGGCGTCGCTGCCGGGACAGGCGTCGGCGGGCCGATTGACACGAGATAGGCCGCGACGAGGATCCCCAGGATCAGCACGGTCACCGTGCTGTGGATAACGAGGGTGCCTTTGGACGGCAATTCATCTGCGTATCGGCCGCGCCGTCGGGAACCTCTACAGCCAGCGTCATCCCGCCGTCCGCGGCGAGCTGCCGCCAGCGGCGGGCGTGGTCGGTGAGGACCGGCGCGACGAGCTGGGGCGTCCGGCCAATGTCGTACTCTCGACCGCCGTCAACGCGAGCATGTCATCGACGACATGTCCCATCTCCTCGACCTCGACGACTGCCACGTCGTGCAGGTCGCGACCGGCCGGCTCGACGTACCCGGAGAGGTTGTCCACCGCCAACCGTAGGCTCGCCAGCGGATTACGGAGCTGACGGGAGGCATCGGCGATGGTGATCACAGGAATCGAACTGCAGGCCGGTAGCGCAGCACTCGTTGACCCACCGAGCGTCGGGCCGCCGAACTGGCCGCCGACGGGTACACCAACCGGGAGGTCGCCGACCAGCTCTTCCTGAGCCCCAAGACGGTCGCCGCGCATCTCACCGCGGTCTATGCCAAGGTCGGCATGCGTTCACGCACCGAGCTGTCCCGCTACCGGCGCGACAACCCGCTGCGGTAGCCAGGCCGGCGGGCAAAACCGAGAACTCCTTCCGATTCCAGGACGCGCTGACGCGCCTACCGTCGTCGCCGAAAGCCAACGGACTCGGGAGGTCAGATGAGGGGCAAACGAGACGGGCAACGGCTCGCGCTGCGCCGCCTCCTGGCGATGGTACTGCTGGGGACAGCGCTGACCGCGGTGCTCGCGCGGACACCCGCCGCGCACGCGGCAGTGACCGTTGACAATATCTGCAGGCTGCGCTTCACGGTCACCACGGGCAACGACGGCATCCGGGACGACTCGCGGGAGTCCATCGTGTTCGGTGGCCAACCGGTGATCTTCCTGGACAGCAACGGGGACGGCGTCGTCGACGCCAACGGTGGGCGCCGGTTCCACCAGGGGGGTACCGGCGACACGGGAAGCACGACGTTCGTCTGGGACACCCGGCTCGATCCGTGCGTTCCCGCTACCAAGCTCCTGGACGGGTTCCGGTTCGAACACTTCAGCGTTGCCGGCCTCGGCGGGCCCGGCACGGACGACTGGGATCTGAAGAGCCTCGTGGTGGCAAACCCGGACCGGGTGGAGTCGCTGCCGTTCTGGCACATCTTCCAGTACTACAACAAGTCGGGTGACCCGCTGCATCATTTCGGAGGGATCGACGAAGTCGTCGTGCCGTGGAATACCACGGACGGCGAGCCTCCTGCCGATACCGACCATGACGGGCTGACCGACGCGGACGAGCTTCTCGGCTACGTACCCCAGCCGGGCCAGCCGCTGGACCAGTGGCTGCCCCAGCATGGCGCGGATCCCTGCCAGCGGACGATCGCCGTGGAGATCGACTGGCTCGTCGACGACAACAATGTGAGCGACAAGCCGTCGGACAAAGCCATCAACGACGCCATCCAGATGTTCGCCGACGCACCGATCTACCCCGACCCGTTCAACCTGGTGGAACAGTGCCCGTACTACCAGCATCCGCCACCGCCCGGGATCCAGCTGTTGACCGACCTGTCGGATGACATCCACGTCACGGCGAACCAACGCAAGATGCCGCTGAGCACCCAAGTCGCCCCCGGCACCACGGTCTTCGACCAGTACCGCGACGGCGTGTTCGGGGGCGGGTTCACCCCGGGCCGTAAGGGACGCTTCTTCTACAGCCTGTGGGGGTACTCCTGGAACAACAGCTCCACGACCGGCCACTGCTGCCTCGGCGGCGGCGAACACGACGGGGACCACGCCAATGACTTCGTCATCACCCTGGGCAAGTGGGCCAACAACGGGCCACTTGCCCGGACCGACCGGGTACAGAGCGCCGACTTCGTCCACGAGCTAGGCCACCAACTCGGCCTCAAGCACTCCGGCGACCGGTCCCAGCCGAACTTCAAGCCGAACTACCTGTCCGTGATGAACTACCGGTACTCGACGTTCGGACTGCCCGACTACGACAAGTGGCAGCAGAACCTCACCGCCGCCCTGACGCGTCCGCCGACGAACACCGAGTTCGATTACAGCCCGGGCAGTATCGCCATGCAGAACGTGCTCGAACAGTCAGGCAAGATCGACTACTCCAGGGAGGTGCTGCCGACCCTGCCGCGCACCCCGGAAAGCCAGCTCCTCGGCACCGACATACCGCCACGGTGGCGGCTCGACGAGAGCAAGGGCGTCGGCTCGTCGTCGCGCACCGCCATCGCCTGGTACGACCCCACCGGCACCCTCCGGGTCGGCCCGGCCAGCGGGGGACTCGACTGGGACTGGAGCAACAACGGCACCCCCGATCCGCAGCCCACGTCGGACAACGTCAACATCATGAGCGGTCGGGAGCCGTGCGTGACTCCCGGCCCCACTCCCGCCCTGGAAACCACTCCGGTCTGGGACGACACGAAGGTCGGTACGACCATCACCGCCGGACCCGACGGTAAATGCCAGACGACGCCGGACCCGAACGACATGCTCGCGACGCGCACCGCGAACTTCAACTACCCGAAAGAATGGGGGTACGAGTCCGGCCTCGACGGATTCAACGACTGGAACCACCTCCGTTTCCCGGTCGGCGTCTCGCCCGACGCGGCGGCCCCCATGGCACAAGACGACAACGACGAACCGACCGAGGCGGATCAGGTTCAGGCCCTCGCCGAGCTGGTCAAGGGCTTCCTCGTCGCCACCCACCTGTACGACCCCGGCCCACCCGCCCACGGACGCCTAATCGACAGCCTGGACCCGTCGTACACGGCCGGGCCGCAGGCCAGCCTGTTCTTCTACACCGCCCGTACCTTCAACCCACGCGAAGTGACCTTCGAGCCGAAAGCCTTTCCCGGCCTGCTGTCCGCGGTGCTGCCCTACCTCCGGCAGCCCGACGATACGCCCCGCCGGTACCAACTGGCCTGCCACGTGACCACCAGCGCGACCGGCGGGACGGTGTTCCGGCTGACCGGCGGCACGCCCAGCATCGCGCAGCGCCGCTGGGTACCTCCCGGCGATGTCACCGTCAGGTTCCCCACCGAGACGATCAGCCGAATGGGCTGGTACTACTGGACATTGACCAGCGACCAGAACGACCCGTGGACGTTCAAGGGATGCGACGTTTACGAGGTGACCGACGACGGTCCGGCGCCCGCTGCGGCTCCCGCGCCTCACCCTGCCCCGCCCGCCGTCCAGCCACCAACCATCGCGACACTAAACGCCCGCTACACCCAGACGCCCATCGCCGAGCTGGCCATGGCCAACGCGTACAGCCTCGGCGCCGCGCAGGGTGCCAGCTTCCAACCCAGCCTGACCAATACCACGGAAACGGCTCAGTTCACCCTCACGACCGACGCCAACGCGCACACCTACCGCATCAACTGCCACCTACACAGCGCCGCTGACGCCCGCTATTCGCTGGACGGACAGACGGTGGCCGCATCGGCCGGCGATACCGCGGTGTCCTTCGCCGTGTCGACGCAACAGGCCGGACCGCACACCTGGACCCTGACCGAACTCAACCAGGTCACCTGGGTCCTCAAGTCCTGCGATATCAACGAGTCGCCGTAGCTGGCGGCACGGCCGGGAGTGCTGGCCCGCCCGCGTCGGGCAGAGGCAGGCAGGCCCAGCAACCAGCCACCGTGGACGCTGTTGCCTCTCGCTGTCACGATGACGGTACTTATCGTTACAGCGATCGCTGCTTGGGAGACCCCATGGCCGCTACCTCGCGGCTTCGCCGTGGACTTGCGCAGCATCCGGTCTGGAACACCGTGGGAGCGCTGGCGGCGGTGGCGGCGATCCTGCTCGGAGTGTTCATGTGGTTCGTGCCCAACTATCAATCGATAACGGGTACCGGGCCGTCGAGCGGCTGCCAGTCCGGCTTCTCGGACGAGTTCGACGGAGACCGCGACGGCCGGTGGATCTGGGTCGACTACCAGGGCACCGCGACTCTGGGACCGTCCGGTCACGGTACTCTCCGGATGACCGCGCCCAACGGGAGCGATCTGCTTCCCAAGTCCACGACGGCGCCGAGGCTCCTGCAGTCCGTCGCCGGGGACTTCACCGTGGAGACGCACGTGTACGCGGCGCCCTCCGCCGGCTATCAGGGTGCCGGACTGCTTCTCTGGCAGGACGGCAATGACTACGTACGCCTCGAACTCGGTTACGGCGGCTTCCGGGGTATCGAGCTCAGCACGGCCACTGACGGCGCGTACGCACACCTCGTGGACGCCTGGACCAACGGCAGCAAGAGCATCCCGACCTGGTCCGACGACGTGTACCTCAAGCTGCGGCGTACGGGCGATCACGTCACGGCGTGGTGGCGCGACTCCACGACCGGCGCCGGCTGGCAGTACGTCGGCGATAAGTTGATCCATCTCGACCCCGACGTCCAGGTCGGCGTCGATGTCGTGACCGTCAGCCGCGAACCCTCAGCCACCGCCGAGTTCGACTACTTCCACTTCGCCTGCATCTAGGTTCGTCAGTGCCCGGCGGTTTCTGGCCGGGCTTCCCGGCGGGAAGAACGGGCTGATGCGGCGAGCCATGGACACCCTGGGCACGAGCTTCGCGGCGTCGCCGGAGCACTTCGAGGCACTGGTGGAGTTCCTGGACGCGCCGGCATCGTCGGAGTTGACCCGGCTGCTGTTGCAGGATCATGTGGAAGGCGGTCAGCGAGGGGATCCAGCCGGCGTGCGCGGTGATCGGGGTACCGACCTCAGCGGCGGCGTCGCCGTTCCACCGGCAGACCAGGCCGTCGTCGCCGCCCGACGCCAGCACCGTGTGCCCATCGGCGGCGGTCCAACTCGTCATCGCCCACACCGTGGGGGTGTGTCCGGTCAACGGCTCACCGACAATACGTCCGGTCTCGGCGTCCCAGATCCGGACCGCGCCGTCGTCGCCGGCCGTGGCCAGACGCGCGTGGCCGTCCGGACTGACGCGAGCGTGACGTCGGGCGATCGGGTCGCGATGCCCGCTCTGAGCTGATCAGCGCGGCCCGCGAGGAGGCATGCGACGTAGTCGTCGTGGGCGGAAGGGCCGCCGGATGCGTCGTTGCCGCGCGGCTGCCAGAGTCGGGCTCGCGGTCGGCGTTGCTTCTCAAGCCGGCCGGCACGGGCGTTGACCTTAGAGGGCATCTCATCCCATTATGGGATAGTCTGGTATAAACACGGCGGCCGACTGGGTGACGGAGATCCCACCACTGTGGATCCCGATCTGGTACCGCAACATGATGAGCACACCACGACGGCCGTACCGCACCGATCTGTCCGACGCCCGCTGGGCGCTGATCGAGCCGATGCTGTCGGCCTGGCGCGGGGGCCGAGCCGGGTTGGGAATCTCGCCAGTACAACACGACCTGCGGGAGATCGTCAACGCCATCCTGTATGTCAACCGCACCGGAGTCCCGTGGGAGTATCTGCCGCACGACTTCCCGCCGTACAAGCTCACTGCTACGCCGCATCGTAGACGGCCCGCCGCCCGTGCAGACGACGGCCGGGGCGTCAGCGGTCAGGTGCGGTCTATGCCACACACCGCGGGCGCACCGAGCGACGACCCGTACGGCGCCCAGCTTGGCCGGCGCGGGCGCAAGCACCTCACCCGGCTCGGCTGGACCATCGGCACCGTCAATCCCGCCGCCGCGCTGCTGCGGGCGCGCGGCATCGACCCGGTCCGGCTGCGCGCTGAGCTGGACCGCACACCCTGATCTGGGCGAACTGGCCCAGGATCCCGCCGTAGTCGTCGCTGGCCGGGTGGCCCGTCGCCGGGGGCCGCCTCGGCAGACGCACCGATTCGCCGCGCGATGGCCAGCACCCGCCGCGTCGACCGGGTCGAGGGCCGCGGTCGCGCCTTGAGCATGGTTTCCTCGATCGGCTGCTGTGACAGAGACGGGTCACCCAACCCCGCTACCGTGGTGACGCCATGGCTGGCTCGCATGCGACGATCGCGGCGTGCAGCCGCAACGCTTCACCACCACGCTCGCCTCCGGCAGCCGCGACCGGGCCTTCGTGGCGGTGCCGTTCGACCCGGACCAGGTGTGGCGACCGAAGCCGCAGCACCACATCGCCGGCACCGTGAACGGGATGGGCATCCGCGCGGTCATCGAGGTCCGCGGCGACCAGCGCGGGTTCACCCTTGGTCCGGCATGGCTGCGCGACTGCCGCACGGCAGCGATCGGCGACCTGGTCACGGTGGAGATCGTGCCCGAGGGACCGCAGCGCGTGAGGATCGCGCGACGAGGCGGGGGCTTTGCGCGAGAGGCTTCCCGGCTGGCAGATTGCACCGAGCGGCACGGCAGCCGGCCGGTTGCCCTGGGTTCCGAGAGCTGATCGAGGGGGATTCGATCATGACGGTGGCGGTTGCGACGGCGGGGCTGGTGAAGACGTTCGGGCGTACGCGGGCCCTGGACGGGCTCGACTTGTCTGTCGAGTACGGGCAGGTTCACGGCTTCCTCGGGCCGAACGGGGCGGGCAAGACCACGACCATCCGGATCCTGTTGGGTTTGCTGCGCGCCGACGCGGGGGAGGTCGCGTTGCTGGGCGGTGATC
>WNGB01008202.1_pt1 | contig 15406 bp, 13 predicted proteins | sample 5400681 | NCBI WGS metagenome assembly WNGB01 (sample SAMN13153367, study PRJNA577476) | soil metagenome | isolation source: 115 cm soil or saprolite under grassland replicate 2 | place: USA:California | collected 2016-06-15
CGGCCAGGTTGAGCAGCGCGTTCACGCCGTTGCGGCCCATCACGTCCTCAAGGCTAATGAGATACAGGCGCCCGATCAGGTTGGGGTAGAAGCGCGGCTCAAGAGCGGTCGCGGCGCCACGGTCCTCTGGCATTGCCCGGCTCCTTACGGGTCTACAGCGGGAGAATTGTGCTGAATCTGCCGCCCAGAAAGCTTGGCTCATTGTACACGATGGTCTATTGGTAGTCAACCATGCTGCAGGGACTTCAGGGGGGAGTGAAGCTATTACCATCGGATGGGTCGCGGCTGGGAAATGAGCCTGGACCGCCATACAGCGGGGGTGCTCCTACAGCCGGCCATCCTGCGCAATGGTGCTACGAAACGATAGTATCATTGCGCTATGGACCAGCGTTTGACTCATGGCGTACACTACGACCGACCGAATCAAATTAGATGTGACCGGTGTGAATAGCATGTCGTCCCCACCACAGCTGATAGCCAGGACCGGCGAGCTGAGCCCGCCGCGCCGCCTGGATCTGCGCACGGTTGCCGGCGCCGCGCTGGCGGTGCTGCTGCTGCGCTTGATCCTGGGCGTGTGGGCGCTGCCGGCGAGCGCGTTGTACCCGGATAACCCGCTGGAGCAGCAGGTCGGCCTGGCGCCCGGTGGCGCGCCGATCGGCGCGTGGCTGCAGCGCGTCGTGGTGATGCCGTGGGTGCGCTACGACGTGCGCTGGTATGCGCAGATCGTCGATCACGGCTACCGGCCCGGCGAGGGCACCGCCGCGTTCCACCCGCTCTACCCGCTGCTGGCGGCGCTCGTCGCGCCGCTGCTCGGCGGCAATATCTACCTGGCGCTGCTGCTGGTCTCGACGCTCGCCTGCGTCGCGCTGTGCGTGCTGTTCACGCGCTACGTCGCACGCTTCCACGGCGATCAGCTCGCGCTGCCGGCCGGCTGGCTGCTGCTGATCGGCCCGCTCGGCTTCATCCTGCTTATTCCCTACAGCGAAAGCCTGTTTCTCGCTCTGGCGGTGGCGACCCTGTGGGCGATCGGCGACGAGCGCTGGCGGCTGGCCGGGCTGCTCGGCGCCCTGGCGACGCTGACGCGCCAGCAGGGGCTGGCGCTGGCGCTGCCGCTGGGATGGGCGCTGTTCGTCGCGCTGCGCGCGCGCCGGGCGCGGGCGTGGGATGCCGCCGCGCTGCTGCTGATCCCGCTGGGCTACGGGCTGTTCGTGGCCTATCGCGCGATCGCCCTGGGCGACCTTGCGGCGCTAGCGCACGCCCAGGGTCCGGTCGATTATATGTTTAAGTTGCTGGTTTCAGACTCGGCTCAGCATGTCGCGGATGGTCAACACATTGCCTGGCCTTGGACAGCGTTGGTCGATGAACTGCGCTTGATCGTCAGTACTCGTAGTAGCTACGACCTGGTGATCGATGTGATTCTCGGCTGGGCAGCGGTCTTTGTCGTTCTGCTTGGGTGGCGCACAATGCACAGGCACGAACGCCTCTACAGCCTGGCGATCGTCGTCCTGTCGCTGTGCTACTATAACGGCTATCGCGCGCCCTATATGGCATTCCCGCGCCACATGCTGCTTGCCTTCCCGATCTTTATCGTGCTGGCACGCTGGGCCGGCCGCGGCCGCAGGCTGCACGTGCTGCTGGAAGTGCTGCTGCTGGTCAATCTGTTTCTGGCCGGCGCGTACGTGCGCCACGGGTGGATACCATGACGCCGAGCGAACAATTCACGGCGCAGACCCGCCAGATCACTGCCGCGCTGCGGACCCCACGGGGGGCGCTGCGTGGCGCGCTGCTGGTCGTGCTGCTGGCGCTGTGGTGTCTGCTCGGCGTGTGGGTTTTTGGGACGACGACGGTTGACTCGGTATCCCTGTACGACTTCGTCGTGATTCACGCGGCTGGGCGCGCGGCGCTGGCTGGCGGCGACCCGTACTCACGCGAGTTTATCGCTTCGCTTCACGCCGATCCGCACGGTACGGGGTACGCCTACCCATTGGCAAGCCTGTGGGTGCTGCTTCCGTTCCTGCCGTTTCCGATCGCATTGGCGGCAACGCTCTGGGTAAGCGTCTCGATCGCCGGCCTGGTCGCGCTCGCGCCGCTGATGGGTAGCCAGATGCCGCGATGGGTCTGGCTGGCGCCGCTGCTGTTCTATCCATCGTTGTATGCGCTGAAGATCACCCAGTGGGCGCCGATCCAGATGGCGCTGCTGGCGTGCAGCTTGTGGCTCTATCGCCGTGGTGCGAGCTTCTGGGCTGGATTTCTGCTGCCGCTGGTCACGGTCAAACCGACCACCGGGCTGCCATTGCTGGTGCTGGGAGTGGTGATGTGCGCCGCAGATCGGCGCTGGTGGACGGGCGCGATCCTGGGTGGCCTGATCTGGTATGGCGCGCCGCTGCTGTTGCAGCCGGATTGGCCGCTGCGCTGGCTGGCCACGCTGCGCGACTATGCCGATCCCGTTGCGGGTCAGTTTCTGGTCACGCTCACGGATCTGCCGGATGGACGCCTGTGTGCGGCCACGGCTGCGCTGATCGCGCTGTGGAGCATCGGGCGCAGGCGGACGCCTGGGCTGGCCTGCGCGCTGCTGGTGCTGTCGATGCTGGTCACACCGCACCGCGCCCAGTACGACTACCCGCTGTTCTACATACCGATGCTGTTCTTGCCGCGCCGCCATCTCTGGCTTGCGGTGGCGGCGGTCGTGCTGAGCTGGGGGCTGCCGCTGACCTTTGAGCTGGGCTGGAATAGTTCGCTGCAGCTCACGCTGTTTATCGTCGCGCCGGCGATTCTTGCGTGTGCGTTGGTGGCGGACCTTGATCCGCGGGTTATGTCGGCGCCTGTCGCCACAGCGTAGTTTTCTCCGTGCCTGCCGTCGCCAGCAGATCCCAAGACTCTCCCTCGTCACGTCGACGTTCTGCCGCCGGTATTGTGCTACTATACGGGCGGCATTGGTTCCGGACTACAGGAAGGTCATAGCTGTGACTGGGCTGCACGTCGTGATGCTGGCGCCGTTCGGCATCCGTCCGAAGGGTACGCTCTCGGCGCGCATGCTGCCGCTGGCCCAGGCGCTGGCGCGCCGCGGCCATGTGGTCAGCATCGTCGCTCCGCCGGTGCAGAACCCGCAGGACGCTGGCCGCCACGAAGTCTACGACGGCGTGGCGGTGACGCACACGGCGCTGCCCTCGCTGCCGGGGCCGGCGGGGGTGGTGCAGCAGACGCTGGCGCTGCTGCGCGCGGCGCTGGCCGAGCGCCCCGACGCGCTGCACCTGTTCAAGCCCAAGGGCTACGCCGGCCTGGCCGCCCTGCTGGCGCGCGCCGTTTGGCCCGGTCTGCCGCTGGTCGTCGACACCGACGACTGGGAGGGCTGGGGCGGCTGGAATGACCTGCTGCCCTACCCGCGCCCCGCCAAGACGCTGTTCGCCTGGCAGGAGCGCGACCTGCCCCGCCGTGCGGACGCCGTCACCGTCGCCAGCCGGACGCTGCAGGCGCAGGTGTGGGGCTTCGGCGTGCCGCCGGATCGAGTTTTTTACCTGCCGAACGGCATCTCCGGCGTTGAACGTTCGAACGTTCGAACGTTCGAACGTTCGAACGTTTCGACGGTATTGCTGTACACCCGTTTTTGGGAATTCGACGTGCGCGACGTCGTGGCGGCGCTGGTGGGGATCGTGGAGCGGCGCCCGCAGGCGCGGCTGCTGGTGGTCGGGCGGGGCGAGCGCGGCGAGGAGCGCGCGCTGCTGCGCCTGGCGGAGCGCGCCGGCGTCGCGCAGGCGATCGACTACCGCGGCTGGGTCGAGCCGGACGCGATCCCGGCACTGCTGGATTCGGCCGACGTCGCGCTGGTGCCGATGGACGACACGCTGATCAACCGCGCGCGCTGCTCGGCCAAGCTGCTCGAGATCATGGCCGCCGGGCTGCCGATCGTCGCCGGGCGCGTGGGCCAGGTGGCCGAGTACGTCGAGGATGGCCGCAGCGGGCTGCTGGTGCCGTCGGGAGATTCAGGCGCGCTGGCCCGCGCGACCCTGGCGCTGCTCGACGACGCGCCGCTGCGCGAGCGGCTCGGGCGGGCGGCGCGCGCCCGCGTGACATGCCACTACACCTGGGACCACCTCGCTCCGCAGGCTGAGCGGGCCTACCAGCGCGCGCTTGCCGCGACATCTTCTGCCGCACGCCGTGGCTAGCGGCCCGATGCGTTTCGCATTCTGGCATGGTGAGGCTACAGCCGAGAGCTGATGGCTTGAGCCACAGAGGCCACAGAGGGCACAGAGATATAGCAACACCAACGCTCGGTGTTCTCTGCGATCGCTGCGGCTCGCTCTTTTTGCCCGATGCTATCAAGGTGTGTGGACGCTGCCCCACCTCCACATCCGTATATTCCCGCGCAACCAACGTCGATCTGAGCATCTATTTGGCCGCCTGCGTCGTTTTCTAAGTGGTGCATCCGACAAGTTGGGTGGGGTTTGGGGGAGGGAAGCAGGCCCTCCCCAAGCCCCTCCCGCTCACATTCGATGGTGCAAGAATGTCTCGGATGAACCACTGAGATGGGGTTCGCGGCGACTTGCCAATCGGCGGCGAGGGCGATCCAGATACCCGAAAGCTGATACTGTTTCGCTATCAAAGAGTAATGCAACACGCCGCACTCTTCGCTACAATGGGGCGCGTAAGGATGTTCGGCGAGCGTCGGGAGGTTTGGTGTGCTACAGGCGCAGCAGAACACGGATTTTTCTCTTCCCATCGGGTGGATTTTTTCGCCCGCAGGGCGAAAAAATCCACCCGATGGGAGCTTTGTCAATCCGTTCCGCAGCGAATCGCACACCACCGCCTAACTCCTGTCAGTCAGGCGTATGGTCCTATAGACGCGCGGCGCGACGACCAATTACAATGGGAATGTCATGCGCCACCTTTCGGTGAAGGAAGAATGGCAATGCCACAGATAACGATTGCCACCGTCCGACCACCGCTCGACCTGTACGAGCGGCGGGCCGCCTCGGCCCCGGCGATCAGCATCCCGGTCGACGACTCGGAGGCGGCGCTGCGGTTCTGCCGGCAGCTCGCCGCGCTCGCGCAGGCGCCGGCGGACCTTGGTGCCGCCTCGGAATGGGCCGGCGCCAACGGCGCCGCGCACCTGGCGGATCGGAGCGATGCGCGCACCGGCCTGTCGGTCGTCATTCCCGTCTTTGACGAGGCCGGCAACCTGCCCGGCCTGTACGACCGGCTGACCGCCGTGCTGGAGCAGACCGGCTCGACCTACGAGATTATTTTCGTGGACGACGGCAGCAGCGACACGAGCCTGTCGCTGCTGCGTGGGCTGGCCGCCGCCGACGCGCGCGTGCTGGTGGTCGAGCTGGCGCGCAACTTCGGGCACCAGGTGGCGATCAGCGCCGGGCTCGACCACGCCCGCGGCGACGGGGTGATTATCATGGACGCCGACCTACAGGACCCGCCGGAGGTGCTGCCCGAGTTCATCGCTAAGTGGCACGAGGGGCACGATGTCGTCTACGCCATCCGTACGCAGCGCAAAGAGGGCTGGCTCAAGCGCGGCGCCTACGCGCTGTTCTACCGGTTGCTCAGGCGCGTCGCAAGCATTGACATTCCGCTTGACGCCGGCGACTTCTGCATCATGGACCGGCGGGTGGTCGATCTGCTCGTCGGCATGCCCGAGCGCAACCGCTTCGTGCGCGGCATCCGCAGCTGGGTCGGGCTCGACCAGGTCGGGCTGGCCTATGAGCGCCACGCGCGCAATGCGGGCGAGCCGAAGTTCACCTTCACGCGGCTGGTCTACCTGGCACTGGACGGCCTGGTGTCGTTCAGCTACATCCCGCTGCGGGTGATCACGATGCTGGGCTTTGGCGTCTCGCTGCTGTCGATCGTGCTGGGGATCTTCTACACGATCAAGAAGCTGACTGTCGGCCTGAACCCGCCCGGCTTCGCGACGCTCACAGTCGCGATCTTCTTTCTGGCCGGCATGCAGCTGATCACGATCGGCGTGATCGGCGAGTACGTCGGGCGGATCTTCGAGGAGGTCAAGCGCCGGCCGCTGTACGTGGTGCGCCGCTTGAGCGGGGGTGGGCGCTGATGCGCGTCTTGATGCTCGACAACGAGTTCCCGCCGCTGGGCGGCGGTATGGGCACCGCCAACCAGGCGCTGCTGCGGATTTTCGCCAACCGCCCGGATATGGAGATCGATCTGATCACCTCGTCGCTCGGCCTACGGCGCGAGTCGCGGCGGTTCGCCCCGCGCATTCAGATCTTCGGCGTGCCGGTGTGGAACCACAATATCCACCACTCCACGAGCCGCGAACTGCTGACCTACGCAGCCCAGGCCCTGCCGCTTGCCAGACGGCTGCACCATATCCGCCCATACGATCTCTGTCTCGCCTGGAGCGCCGTTCCGGCCGGGGGTGTCGCACTGGCCCTTCGCCGCCAGACCGGCCTGCCCTACCTGGTCTGGGTCAGCGGGCCGGATATCCCCGGCTTCGAGAGACGCTATCGTATGCTCTATCCCGTGCTGGCGCCGGCGATCACGACGATCTGGCGTGGTGCCGACGCGGTGATCGCCAAGTGTCCCGAAGAGATCGACATGATCCACGCCGTCGATAGCGCGCTCGAAGTTGATCTGGTGCCGAATGGGGTGGACTTGAACATCTTCCGGCCTGGATCGCCGATTCCCGACGAGGGGCCGCTCCGCGTGATCTGCTCGGCACGGCTGATCGAGCGCAAGGGGCAGCATCACCTGATCGAGGCGGTGCGACGCTTGGCCGACCAAGGCGTCGACGTGCGACTGGATCTAGTCGGCACCGGCGACGCGCACGCCACGCTGGAGGCGCAGGCCAGGCGCCTGGGCGTCGCGGACCGGGTGGAGTTTGCCGGCTATGTGGCGCGCGAGGTTATCCCGCAGCGCTACGCCGCGGCGCACGTCTTCGCGCTGCCGTCCTTCAACGAGGGGTTGAGTCTGGCCGCGCTCGAGGCGCTCGCTGCCGGATTACCGCTGGTGTTGACACGTACCGGTGGCACCTCTGATCTGGTGGAGGAAGGGATCAACGGCCTCACGTTCGATTGGGCGGATGTGGAGACGCTTGCTGCGCACCTGCGGCGCCTGGCAACGGACCGCGGGCTGGCGCGACGAATGGGGGCGGCGTCACACGAGCGGGCGCAACGCTTTGGGTGGGAGACGATCGCCAGGCAGTTTCTGAGACTATTCTTGGCATCATCGTCGCAGCGGTTTCCTAACTCTTTGAATACTGCAGAGCACCATGGGATGGTACGCTGAATTCAATGTCTGATACATACTCAACACACGCACACGCACCCGATAGCGCCGCCGAAAGTGTTCCTGCCATTCGTGGCCGGATGAACGGCTGGGAAAAGGAAGGAAGCGCAGTCTGGTGGCGTCCACCCCATCTGCTAGCGCTCGGCCTAGCTGTCGTGCTCGGTGCGGCGGTACGCCTGTGGTTGGTGTTATCCTCCGACTTTCCGTTGCACGATGGCGGTCTCTTCTATGCACTGGTTCAAGATTTGAAGCGTTCTCATTACGCATTGCCTTTGTACACAACGTACAATTCGTTACATATCCCATTTTCTTATCCGCCGCTCGCCTTCTATATCGCAGCATCTGTATCGGATCTTTCAGGCTGGCCGCTCATACACATTTTTCGGTTTGTTCCCCTGATCTTTAGCATCGCCACGATACCCGCTTTTTATCTGCTCGGTCAGGCAATTTTGCTATCCAACGAACAGACCTCGCTGGCCGTCATCGCATTTGCGCTATTACCGCGGAGCTTTGAGTGGCCGATTAGGGTGACGCTGCGCACTGTATAAATTCCGATCGTGGCAACCTATAAACAAATGATATTGATCATTTGTTAGGTTTAATTTATATGCTTCGAATGGAATATAAACAATATAGAAACACATCTGCTGATGAATTGCGCGGGCTGGCCATTGTGTTGATGGTTATATCTCACGTTCTTTGGTTTATCAGCACGGGCGAAAATGTAATTTTGAATTATTTACGAGATTTTTCAGACGATGTCTGTATGATAGTTGAATTAAAACAACAGGGAGTATAACGATGAGTGCAGGAGCTATCGTCGATTACGAGGCGATCTGGAGTGATGTCTGGGGGGACATGCAGAAGTATGGCCCGATTCATCGGCATCACCGGCGCATCTTCACGGAGATGATGTCCAACTTGCCAAAAGAAGAAATCCTGACTGTGGCAGACATTGGCTGCGGCGAAGGTTCGAATCTCTTGTATTTAAAACAGATGTTTCCGAAGGCACATCTGTTCGGGGTTGATGTTTCCAGAAAGGCGATTACGAAAGCGCGCTCGATCGTCGATGCCGAGTTTGTGGTGTTGGATGCTCAGGGCGACTATCCTCTGCGTAGCTTCGACTTCGTCATCTCATCTGATGTTATCGAGCACCTCGAAGATGATATGGCGGCGTTGAGAAATATCTACCGTATTACGAAGAAGTACGCGCTAATAGCTACTGTCCAGGGCCGCATGCGCGAATTTGAGAAGGCAATCGGTCATATACGAAGCTATAAATATGGTGAGCTCCAGAAAAAGCTTGAGTCAATCGGATTTACCATCGAAAGGGTCGTCGAATGGGGATTTCCGCTGTACTCACCTATCTACCGCGAGCTATTTAACATTGGTTCGGTAGAAGGTGTGAGTCACGGGAAATACGGCCTGTTAAAGAGGATCTTGTGCGAGGTATTATATGCCTCATTTTTTCTGAATAGAAGCGATAAAGGGGATATTATCTTTGTTCTGGTCAGAAAGTGAGTAGTTCCTGAGATTGTAATCTCCTGTTTCAACAATATGTGGGAAGACAAACAGCCAAGGACAGATGTCGAATGTGCGGCCCAGCAGGAAGGCAGTTTTATGCGTGGAGTTCCTTTACGACGATCGTGGCGCCCCTGGCTACAAAGCACGCAAATTGTCGTGACCATTGCGCTTTGCATTCTGCTGCTGCGCCAGATGGCCTGGGCCGATCCACTCCCGCTCGTCGCTCAATTGCGCTGGGATTTCGTCGCACTGAGCATCAGTGTGGTGCTGATTATCCATCTGCTCAACGTAGCGCGCTGGCAGTATATCTTACAGCAGCGCACAGTTGGTTATGGAAGGCTCCTGGCTATCTATGGGGCTGGCTTGTTCAGCAACAACTTTCTTCCAACCGGGATCGGCGGCGACGGTCTGCGCATCGCGTTGCTGAGCCGCCAAGTACCGCTGAGCCTGGCAACACTGTCGGTCGCGTTGGATCGTGGGATCGGTCTGGTTGCTCTAAGCGCGCTCTTTGGCATTGGAATCTGGTATGGAATGCCGCCCGAAATCGCGGCCCGCGTTCATAATGTGCTGGGGGCTGTAGAGCAGCGCGGCCTGCTGTTGTGGCTACTAGTCTCACTTATGGCAAGCGTGGTCCTGGCCTATCTCTGCTGGCGGTACATCCCACGGTTGTGGGATGGGGTCAGTTGTTTGGCTGCACGATTCAGGCCACGAGAATTGGAAAAGTATTGGACACAAGGGCATCTGCGAACGATACTCATCGGCGGCTACGCCTATTCAGCGGTTGCTCATCTGCTCCTGGTTGTCACGTACTGGCTAGTGTTTAAGTCGCTTAACGTCGATCTGTCAGCCAGCGCCGCAATTTGGCTGACGCTGAGCGCCTCGATCTCACTGCTGGCGCCAATTACGATCAACGGCCTTGGTCTTCAGGAAAGCGTATTTGTGATCATACTAGGATATTATGGCGTTGGTATGACCCAGGCCCTGGGAGGAGCGCTGCTGGTACGATTATTCATGCTATTCTACAGCCTCATCGGCGCTCTGCTCTTTCTTCCCTGGCCTCGTACACACTTGAGCAAGAGGCGATACGGTCTATGAGTGCTCGAACCCGCAGCATGCCGCGCTACATCTGGCAGATGTTCAACGGGCATCGATTACGACACGAGCAGATGTTGGCCGAAATACGCCGGCGTGATGTTGCGCCATTTGTTGACTTGGGCCATTCGCTGCGCGTCCTTGACCTCGCCAATGGACGGCTGCGCCCACAGTACAGACTGCTACAGATCGAGGGTCATCAGGCCTACGGAATCGATCTGGTCAATCGTCCGCAGCGCAGCCGAACCGATCTGGCCTACAAAGGGGCGCGCTGGCTATACAATCGGCAGCTCGGCGCCGCGCCGCGCGGCACTGTGGGGCATACACTGCTGAGCGGCGACGTAGGTGCGCTGCCCTTCGCGAATGACATTTTCGATCTGGCGACGTCGGTAGCCGCGTTCGAGCATTTTCTCGACGTACCCACGGTCGTCGCGGAGCTACACCGTGTGCTGCGCCCGAATGGCATCGCCTGGGTCTGCATCCACCTGTTCACCAGCCCCTCAGGTGGGCATAACATCAGCTTTGCCGAGGTTCCGCTGCACGCAGTGCCGTACGGTATTGACCCGTGGGATCATTTGCGCAAGCGCCGCCTGCCATTTCCAGTGCCATTGAACGAGTGGCGCAGTGATGAGTACCTGGAGACTTTTGCCCGCCATTTCCAGGTTATCGATCATTATTGTGCGATGCGTGAGGGTGAGCAGTTTCTAACACCTGAGATCGAAACCGAGCTTGCGGACTATAGACGTGACGAGCTGACTTGCCTCGCTTTTATCATCGTGGCGCGCAAAGCGTTATAGGCGGAGCGATGATGTGAACCAGACGAACTCTTTACAAGAGCGTCGAGCGGCGATGCGAATCGATTGGCGCAGCGTGCTGTGGCTACTAGCGCCACTGGCATTGCTCGGAGCCAGCCTGTGGAATCTCAACGGGCGGATGATCTGGTGGGACGAGGGCTGGACGCTGTCGGTCGCGCGCAACTGGGTCGAGCGCGGGCACTACGGGCGACTGCTCGATGGGCAGCTCGCGCCACCCGGACTGGAGGCCTCGCTCGTGGTCACCGCGCCGATCGCGCTGAGCATGCGGCTGTTTGGCGTCGGTATCTGGCAGGGGCGGCTGTTCGGCGTGCTGTGCATGCTGGTGGCGTTCGCGCTGCTGTACTACCTGGCGCTCCGCCTCTACAGCCGGCCGGTGGCGCTGGGCACGCTGGCGGTGCTGCTGCTGACGCCGATGCACCCGCTGATGCACGCGCTGCTGCTCGGGCGGCAGGTGCTCGCGGAGATGCCGATGCTCTTCTACCTGCTGGGCGGCTATGTCTGCCTGCTGCTGGCCCTGCGGCGTTCGCGCTGGTTTCTGCTGCCGGCGGTGCTGCTGGGCGGGATCGGGATGAGCAGCAAGCTCCAGGCGATCCCGTTCTGGGTCGTCTCGCTGCTCGCGCCGCTGGCCGTGGCGCTGCTCCGGCGGCGCTGGCGGATCGCCGGGCTGCTGGCAGCGCTGCTGACCGGCTCGGTGGCTGTCTGGCAGCTGATGCCGTGGCTCCAGGCCGGGCTGCTGCAGGGGCATACCCTGCGGCCCAGGCCGCTGGTGGGCCTCCTCGACGTGACAGCGTTTGTGCCGCTGTGGGTCGCGCGCGCGCGGTCGCTCTCCGAGCTGCTGGGCTTTGGCTGGCCTTCGCTGCTGGGCGTGTGCTACGCGCTCTGGCGCTGGTGGAGCCGGCGCGGCCGGATCGCCTACGACGAGGGTGTCGAGACGGTTCGCCTGGCGCTGCTGGCGTTCGCCGGGTCCTGGATGGCCTGGTTCGCCCTGCTGTCGGTCGGCTGGCCGCGCTATCTCTTCCCGGCCACCTTTGTCGCGAGCATGTTTACGGCCGCGCTGCTCTACGAGCTGACCGATCGCTTCAACTGGCGCCACCTGCTCCCGCGCGCCGGCGCGGCCATACGCGAGCGACGCCTCGATCGGCGCTCCAGCGGGGCGCTGCTGGCGCTGCTGTTCATCGCCGCGACGGTGCCGCTGACGCTGGGCACGGTGTACCGCGGGTATTGGGTCGAGACAAGCGACGCTCTGTTCCAGACGGCTCAGTTCCTGAACACGCGGACGCCGCCTAACGCGCTGGTCGAGACCTACGAGAGCGAGCTGCACTTTGTGCTTGAGCGCCGCTATCACTACCCGCCCGATCAGATCCACGTCGAACTGACGCGGCGCACCTATCTGGATCAGCCTGTCCCGATCGATTACGATCCACTGGAATCGGCCGCCGATTATCTCGTGATCGGGCCGTTTGGGCGGATGTGGCAGCTGTATGATCCGGCGGTGGCCGCCGGGCGCTTTCGACTGGTCGAGCGCTACGGCGAATACGCGATCTACGAACGCGTGCGCCAGCCTTCTTGAGTGAAATTGTCGCGTTATGATTCTGAGTGAGGTCGGCATTGCAAGCCACTCCCGGTGGCGGGAGCTGTCCCAGCATCTCCCATGGTTCGGGCTGCTGGCGGCCCTGAGCGCAGTGGTCCTGCTGCCGACGATGCCGATCTACCGCGATATTTACGGCGGCGACACCGGCGTCTTCCTGTATATCGGCGAGCGGATTCTGCGAGGCACGATCCCCTACCGCGATGTGTGGGACCACAAAGCTCCGTTGATCTACTACATCAACGCGCTGGCGCTGCTGATCGGGCGCGGCTCGATCTGGGGGTTGTGGGTCGTCGAGCTGGTATCGCTCTGCTGTACCGCCTGGATCGGGTTCGTGCTGATGAAGCGTGCTTTTGGCGCTGTGGCGGCGCGCTTTAGCTCGGTCCTGTGGCTCGTCAGCCTGGCCCTGATCCTGATCGGCGGAAACTACACCGAGGAATTTGCGCTGCCGTGGCAGTTTCTGGCCCTGTATCTGCTCTGGCATTCCGATCGGGCGAAGCGGCCAGCCTGGCATGCGCTGCTCATAGGGGTGACAATGGCCATGGCGCTGCTGTTGCGGCCGAATCTCGTCGGCGTGCAGATCACGATCGCCGTCGTCATCACGCTGCGCCTGGCATGGGTGCGGCAGTGGCGCCGGCTGTGCCTTGCGCTTGGGGCGATCGGCGTGGGCGCGCTGATCGTTCTGCTGCCGGTAGGCGCGTACTTTCTCGCGCAGGGCGCGCTCGACGATCTGCTGGATCAGGTCTTTCACTACAGCGCTGTCTACTCGATCACGACGATTGGGAATCGCCTCCAGGCACTGCTGATCGGCCTGGGTGTGCTCTCGCTTTCGGGAATGTCCGTCATCACACTGTTTGCGTGGCTCGGCGAGACGATGGCCCTCCGGCGGGGCGGGCAGAGCGCCTGGCCCAGAAATATTCTGGTCTACGTCGCATTGATCGATCTGCCGGTTGAGATCGGACTCTCGGTCCTCTCCGGGCGAGTCTATGGGCACTACTATGTCTCTTGGCTCCCGGCGTGTGCGGTGCTGGTATGCTGCTTCGCCTGCTTTTTCCTGGAGACATCGAAGCCATACTGCGATCCTGAACAGGCGAATCGCGGACTGGCTGTGCTGGCGTTGCTCTTGAGCATTGCTCCGCTGTTCCAGATCGCGAGCGATATCAATACGCCGAAAGATGTTGCAAACTCGCGCTACCAGCTGGTAGAGTACATCTCTCGAAACACAAATCCAACCGATGACGTGCTGGTGTGGGGCGCCGAGACAGCGGTGAATTTTGTCGCCCGGCGCGAGTCGCCGACGCGCTTCGTCTACCAGTATCCGCTGTATGTGCGCGGCTACCAGCGACCGGAAATGGTGCAAGAGTTTTTGCGCGATCTGAGAGCGAACAGCCCGACGCTCATTGTCGATACCGCGACAACCAACGACCACGTGCCGCCGCTCGACGGAACGCTGCGCCAGCACTGGGCATTTAGCGACGATGCCTACGCGCTGCTGCCAGAGATGGACGGTGTGCTGAGCTATATCGAAGTGAATTACGTGCGCCTCGCGACTGTCGGGCGCGAGCGCTGGGCGGTGTACAGGTATGCTGGCGGCCATCCCATAGCCGGATGTTTCGCGTGCGATTTGATGGGGAAATAGCGCCATGTGCGGCATCTGCGGATATCTGAGCTCCAATCGAGACCAGCCGATCGATCGGCTACTGTTCCGAAGTCACGATAGCTACTGGATCTGCGAGCGACTGCGATGAAGCTGCTGTCTACAACCTCCAGCGTTCCGGTGCAACGCATCAAGATATCTGCCCCCGCGGCGCTGCTGGGCGTACTCGCGCTGGCGACGCTGATCTCGTGCGCCTACCGGCGGGCCGCGTTCCCGTTCTGGTCCGACGAGGCCTACACGGTGCTGGCGGTGCGCGCGCGCGACTGGACCGAGCTGCTGATCGTCAACCTGCGCAACGAGGAGACGCCGCCGCTGTACTTCGCGCTGCTGCGGCTGTGGGCTCTGGCCTGGGGCGACTCGAGCGAGGCGACGCTGCGGCTGTTCTCGGCGGTGTGCCTGGCCGCGACGGTGCCGCTGGTCGGATGGCTGGGCGCGCGCCTGTGGAGCCGGCCGGTCGGGCTGATCGGGGCGCTGCTGCTGGCCGCCAACCCGTTCAGCCGCTACTACAGCCAGGAGGCGCGCGCCTACACGCTGGCGCTGCTGTTCGTGACGGTCGCGCTGCTTGGCGCGTATGCGTACGCCCAGCGCCCCGGCCCGCGGTCCTGGGCGATCTACATCCTGGGCGCGACCGCCGCGCTCTACACCCACTACTTCGCGGCGTTCGTCGTGGCGGGGGCGACCGCGGCGGTCGGCCTAACGCTGCTGGCCGCGGCGCTGAACGCGCGCTCGCGCGCGGCGTGGGCGGCGGCCGGCGGGTGGGCGCTGGCGCAGGCGATCGTCCTGCTGACGCTGGTTCCCTGGGTACCGGGGATCATGTACCAGTTCGTGGCGCGGACGCCGGGGCCGGAGCAGCGCAGCGGCCCGCTCCAGTTCGTGCTCTCGCTGGTCGCGCTCGGCAGCGCGCTGCCGGACGGCAGCACCCTGTCGGTCGTGCTGGTCGTGGCGGTCGGGCTGGCGCTCCCCATTCGCGGCGCGCGGGACGCTCGAGCAGCGGCTGTTCGTCGCGGGCACGATCGGGCTGCCGGTGCTGTGCGTGGTGCTGATGCTGCAGAACGAGTCGCAGTTCTCGGCGCGCTACATTATCTTCTCGACGGCCGGCTACGTGCTGCTGCTGGCGGCCGGCCTGGCGCGGCCGTGGCGCGGGCAGGCCTTCACCCGCACGCTGCTGGCGGCGCTGCTGGCGCTCTCGGCCGCCTATGCGCTGAGCATGGCGCCAGACTCGCGGCGGCGCGGCGGGTGGGATGCCGTGGCGCGGACGGTCGAGCGGCAGGCGCGCGATAGGGACGCGGTCTTCTTCGCGCCGCCCTACTCGCGTGCGGCGTTTGCGGTGCAGTACGCGGGCCGGCCGCTGCCGCTCTTCGGGGTGGACAGCTTCGCGCAGTACTACTACGAGGGCGGCCGGCCGTTCAGCCAGACGATCGACGCCGACGCGCTGCGGGTACAGCTCCAGCAAGGCCGCCGGGCCTGGATCGTGTGGGA
>WNGB01007751.1_pt1 | contig 15403 bp, 9 predicted proteins | sample 5400681 | NCBI WGS metagenome assembly WNGB01 (sample SAMN13153367, study PRJNA577476) | soil metagenome | isolation source: 115 cm soil or saprolite under grassland replicate 2 | place: USA:California | collected 2016-06-15
GCCAGTGGCTATCGCCGGGTCGCTCGACCGCCTTGAGGGCAAGAAAGCCCTTGACCGCCTCCGCCCCGGCTGCATCCGTCGAACGGGCGAGCGTTCGTAACCGTGCCTCCAGTTCGGTCGCATTGAAGAACTCCTGAAGCTCCCCATGAAAGACCTGAAATTCCTGCACGAACCCCGGCGAGTAGCTGGCGCCGGGGGCAGTGATCCGCCGCAGGATTTCCTCGGAAGTGCGCAGATCCTCGGGGCCGGCGCAGCGGTGCAATTTGTTCTGCAAGCGATGCTTGATCTCCTTTTTGAGATCCTGCGGGATGTCGTTGCGATGGGCGATGTCGCGGATGCGCGTCAGCGGCTCGGCGCGGCGGAACTCGTCGCCCGACGACGGCAGATACGACCCGATGCGGCGCACGATCCAGGCCGTCTCCGGCGTTACCAGCCGCTCCAGGGCGGTCTCGATGTGCAGGGCCGCCTCGGCGTGATGGTTCGGCCGAAAGTGCCGGCCGTCCTCCTCGCACTTCAGCTCGCCCGTCGCCAGAAAGCGAAGGTAGACGGCGACCGTCGCGAGTTGCCCGACCGACGGGGCGAAGGCGGGATCCGCAAAGCGATCACGGAGCCACTGCAGCCGCTCGCGCCAACTCTTGCGCGTCTTCGTCGCCTCGATGAGACTGCGTGTGAAATCCGCCATTGCGTTCATGCGGGAGAGCCTCCGCTGCCAGATGACGGCGAACCGTCCACCGTCGCGAGTAGTTGCCGCAGGCGCGTCGCGGCGGTGACGAGTAACTCCGGCGGCCGGGGCCACTGCTCCAGGACCAGGGCACCATCGTAGGCGCGCCGATGGAGTCGCTTGAGCAGCGACCGGATCCCGGCATCGTTAGTTCCGGCCGGCCCCGTGAACAGTGTCAGATGGCTGTCGGCATCGCCATAGTTCTCGTGGACGTGCATGTGAATGATGGGCACTTCGGGGTCGAGCCGGTCGAGGTAACGAACGAAGTCGTTGCGCGTCTCGCCGCAGAGGTTCGCGTGGCCGATGTCCAGGCACATGCCGACCGTCCCGGGAGGGATTCGGTCAAGTTCCCTAAAACGAGTAAAAGTATCGTTGAAGTGCGCCGGCGTCGTGTGGGGCGTGTTCTCGATACTGACCCGCAGCCCCGCCGTGGCCGCCCGGCGGATCACCGGCTCCAACGAGCACACGTACTGCTCGGGGCCTTCCTCGGTGTAGAGGTGCAGGTTGACCAGGTCGGCACCGATGTCGCGGGCGAAATCCACACTGTGCAGCAGCAAGGCGATGCCGGCGGGGTGGAGCGGATTCGCCTGCCAGGGGGCGTGAACCGTAAAGCGGACGCCGTGAGCCTGGCCGGTGTCGCGAATCCAGGCGCGCGTCGTCGCGTCCATGTCGGTCTCGTCCCAGCCGACGGCCGTACCATCGGCGAGGGGCTTCTTGTCCTCGAACCACTCGAAGGCGTCAAAGCCGTGGCGGAGGGCGAACTCAAACGGCTCCATGCGGTCGGTGGACGAAACCGCGGTCTGGTTCCCGATGCGGATACGCTGGCTCATCAAAGACCTCATTGTCGCCGTGGTTCCTGCTTGCGGTCCGGGTTCGTAGTTCCGCCTTCAGGCGGTTCAGCTGTAACCGCCTGAAGGCGGAACTACGAACCCGGTCCCGCCTTGCGCACCGCTTCCGAGACTCCCTGTGTGTAGCGTGCGAAGTTCGCATGAAACAAGCCCGCCAGCTGCCGCGCTCGCCGGTCATACTCCGCCGGGTCTGTCCACGTTGCGCGCGGCTGAAGTAACTCCGCCGGCACTCCAGGACAACTCCGCGGCACCAGCACACCGAAGATCGGATCCGGGTCCAGCGGCACCCCGTCGAGCGCGCCGTCCAGAGCGGCGTCGAGCATCGCGCGCGTGAAGGCGAGCTTGATCCGGCTGCCGGCACCGTAGCCGCCCCCGGTCCAGCCCGTGTTGACCAGCCAGACCTGCGAGCCATGCGTCTTGAGTTTCCCGGCTAACAGGTCGGCGTAGCGCGCTGGCGGCAGGGGGAGGAACGGCGCCGCGAAGCAGGTGCTGAAGGTCGCCTCCGGTTCGGTGACGCCGCGTTCCGTCCCTGCCACCTTTGCGGTGTATCCCGAGAGGAAATGGTACAAAGCCTGATCGACGGTCAACCGGCTTAGCGGCGGCAGCACGCCGAAGGCGTCGCAGGCCAGGAAGATCACGTTGCGCGGATGACCACCGCGGCCAGACAGTTCCGCGTTGTCGATGTGCTCAAGCGGATAGGCCGCCCGTGTGTTCTCGGTGTAGCGCTCCTCGTCATAGTCGGGGATGCGCGTGCGGCCATCGAGCACCACGTTCTCCAGTACAGCGCCAAAACGGATCGCATTCCAGATCTGCGGCTCGCCGGCGCGCGACAGGCGAATCGTCTTGGCGTAGCAACCGCCCTCGATGTTGAAGATGCCCTCGTCGGACCAGCCGTGCTCGTCATCGCCGATCAACCGCCGCCGTGGATCCGCCGACAGGGTCGTCTTGCCGGTGCCGGACAGGCCGAAGAACAGCGCCGTGTCGCCTGCCGCGCCGACGTTCGCCGAGCAGTGCATCGGAAAGACGCCCTGCTGCGGTAGCAGATAATTGAGGACCGAAAAGACCGATTTCTTGATCTCGCCGGCGTAGTGGGTGCCGCCGATGAGCACCAGGCGCTCCTCAAAACTGAGGACGATGAACACCTCGCTGCGGGTGCCGTCGCGCCGCGGGTCGGCCTGCAGGCCGGCAACGTGCAGGACGGTAAACTGCGGCGCGAAGCCGGCGACGGCGTTGGCCGATGGCCGCAGCAGCAAACAGCGCGCGAAGAGGGAGTGCCAGGCTTTTTCGGTGATGACGCGGACGGGCAGGCGGTACTTCCGATCAGCGCACCCCCAGCCGTCGAAAACGAACAGGTCGCGGCCCTGCATGTAGGCGAGGGCCTTGTCAAGCAGGCGGCGGAAGACAGGCGGTTCCAGAGGACGGTTGACAGGGCCCCACCAGATGGCGTCCTTGCTAGGTAGGTCGGCAACGATGTAACGATCCGCGGGCGAGCGACCCGTGTACGCACCGGTCAGGGCCACCAGGGCGCCGTTGTCCGCAAGGACACCTTCGCCGCGGCGGACGGCCTGCTCAATCAGTTCGGCGGCGGGCAGGTTCGCGTGGACGGTGCCCGGGTTGATGATCCCGTGGGCCCGCAGGTCGCTCATGGAGATTGGTCCATCATCCGTGGTGCGTGGAAAAGGAGGCAAGCGCCCCTGGGTAACTGTATAATGGCTCTGGTTACATGGCCACGGACCCTCCCAGCGGTGGATGGTGGATAGCTGTTGTGGCACGGTCTCCTGACCGTGCCACGGGGCTTGACCGCAGGTCTCCTCCGGATCCCCGCTACTCCTGGAGACCTGCGGTCAGCAGAGTGGCACGGTCAGGAGACCGTGCCACAACAGGAGCGCCACCACGTAAACAATGAGCACCAGAGCATCATGAGTTGGCAGCAAACTGAGTTCATCCTGAAGGGCATCTACCTGGGCCTGCTCCTGTTCGTGGGCATGGAGCTGAACCGGGCGACCTGGTGGTGGGACATCGGCTACGTCGCCCTGTGGACCTTCGGGGGCCTGGTACTGTTCCTCGGCGTGGCGGCGGTCCGCAAGCTGCGCGAGGGCTACCGCGTCCACGGCCGTCTGTTCGCCTTCCTGCTGTTCCTGCTCCTGGAGAACCCTGGCCTGGTTTACGCCGGCATCGTCCTCGGCCTGGCCGGCGGTGCCTTCACCCTGCGCGACAACCGCGACACGCAGCAACTGGTCTACACTCTCGGCGGTGGGGTCATCCTCGGCCTGGTGTTCTGGCAACTCGTGCAGATTCGCAAGAAGCAGCGCGTCTGGTTCAGCCTCGCTATGGCGGTCGCGCTGGTCGGCGGCGCCATCTACCTCTTCCAGTACCGCGAGGATCTGCTGCCGAAAGACCAGCGCATGATGATCGGCACGCTGCTGCTGCTCGGCATTCCGCTCTTTTATCTGCTCACCTTTGCCAGCATGGTCGAGGAGACGGAAATCGAGATCGGCGCCATCTGCGCCGCTCTGGGCGTCAGCCTGTGGGTCTACGGCGAGCATTTTTCCAGTGGTTCGCCCGGCTCACAGACGCTCGCTCTGGCGGTGCCGCTGATCCTGTACTTCTTCTACACCCTGCGCGTCTTGCCGGGGCTGCGTGTCTTCAAACACGTCTTGCGCGGCATCAGTTATGCCAACGTCGAACGCTGGCGACCCGCACTGGTCTCGCTGAACCGGGCGCTGCAACTCGATCCGCCGAACAAGCTGGCCCGCGAACAGCTCTGGAGCGTACACCGCAGAATGGACCTCACCCAGGTAATGAACGACCCCGAAACCCTCGCCCTGGTCAACTATGAACTGTGCCTGGAGCGCGTCGCCTGGCTGCTGCTCCTGGCGAAGCCGTCGCCCGACCACCTCAAGGAGGCCCACCACTTGCTTGACCTGATCTCCAGCCAGCGGCCCGAGATGCTGCCACGCTGCGATTACTGGCGTGCGGTGGCCTACCTCCACGAGAAAGACCTCGATCGCGCCGCCTTGTCGCTGACGAGTGTCCTTACCGGTGCCTCGTCGGCTCCCGACAATCCGCACCGCAAGTCGATCCTGGTCGAGGCGTGGCACCTGGCCCTGCTGGGACACAAGCAGATGGCTCTGCGCGTCGGCGACCCCCAGGTGAGTCAGCCGCACCGCCGCATGGAAGCCATCGCCGCTGTCGAGCGCCGCCTGACCGGTCATCCCGATGATGCGCTCGCTCAGGATCTGAAACGTCTCCTTTATAGCGACTTGAAGGAGTCGGAATACCTCGAAACCGCGAGTGCCGTGGGCATCGATGGCCCGCTGGCGAACTTCGATTACGAGTATTGCCATCAACTCGGCCTGGCCCTGGTCACCGACGCGAGCAAGTGGGAGCGCGGCGGCGAGTACCTGCGGATCGCGGCTCATGGTCTACCAAACCTGGGGCCACGGCTGTACGTGGAGATCGCCAAGGCTCACGATCGCGCCGGCAATGCCCCGGGTGTGTGGCAGAACTACGAACTGGCCAAGCGCGCCGGCCGCTCGGCGGGGCCGAAGACCCTGAGCGCCGACGATCGCCGCCTGTATTTCGCCGTGATCAAATTGCTGGCCGAGGACGCGGTGAAGCGCGACGACCTGGACGCCGCCATCGAAAATTATCACGCCTATACCGAGTACGAGCGGGCCGGCGTGGAGACGTATCGTCATCTGGCGGGGCTCTACGCACGTCGCGCCAACGTGCGCGTCCAGGAGCCAGCGAGCCAGGCTGCAGCCCGCGACGATGTCTGGGCGGGGCTGCGTTGTACAGAGCAGGGGCTCACCTACGACAGCACCGATAAGGATTTGCTCGAACGCAAGTGGGATTTGTACCTCTCCGTGCTGCCTGATGAGGTGGAGAAGCGCTGGGATGACATCCGCAAGTGGTTCGACTCGACCTACTGCATGAACAAGGCGCGAGCGGTACTGGACCGGCAGACGACCGAACTGGACCCGCTGGACTGGGCGGACCACCTGGTGCAGCTGGCACAGATGGCTCAGCCGGCGAGCGTGACGGTGCGCGTGCTGCGGGCGCGGCTCCTGCGACGGCGTGGCGAGGTCGAGCAGGCGGTGGCGCTGCTGGAGGAGGTGCGCACGAACAAGCCGGAGAAGTTCCCGAGTACCGAGGAAGAGGAGTCCTGGTATCTGAGTTGTCGCTTGCTGGGGGATATTTACTTGCACGAGAAGCCGGAGCAGGCAATCGCCTGCTTCCAGGAGTATCGCAAGAGCCCGAAGGCAGGGGCAGACACGTCGTACAAGCTCGGCGTCGCGTACGAGCATCTCGGCGACCGGACGCGGGCGATCAAGTGCTATCAGCAGGTCACGGCGTTCGAGGACCACCCGCTGGCGCCCGAGGCGAACGAGGCACTGTCGCGCTTGCAGCAACAGCAGCCGGCCCCGTGAGTGTGCGGAGCCCACTTTCGAGGAGAATAGCGATGTCGATTGTTACGTCCCGGGATAAAGAGTGTTGACGGTAAGTTCGACTTCTTCCGCCGCGCCGCGAAGGAGCGTGTCGAAGAATTGGAGACAGCCGGCGAAACCGAGCATCGGATACCGGAACTTTGCCGACGTGAAGCCTACCCAGCCCTTCCACTCACGGCGTTCCTGACCGTCTGTGAGTTGCAACCCAACTTCCGCATACCGTACTGCGGAAACGCCTCCGCCCACCCCCATCGCTGTCCCCGTTGGCGCGGTCGTGAGGTCGAGGCCGATATTCGCTGCCGCTATCTCGGAAAACACTGTATCGTCCGCCGCCGTATCCACTACTGCGTCGAGCAGGACACTGCCACTGGGGCCGACGAGGGTCACCGGGATGAGAGGCCGCGGTCGCGTATGTCGCCCACCAAGTGAGATGACCGGCCGCCCCGTGGGAATTGGAACGAAGCGAAAGCGAAGACTCATAGAAACGCCTCTTCCTCCGCTGAAGGGACGTAGCTCTGGACGACGGTGTTCAAGTCGATGTTGGCGGCCGCCAGTTGCGCGTATAAGGCACCTTCATCAGCGCCACTCGCCACGATCCGTGTCCCATCGAGGTTCCAGGCGATGTAGCGGCCGGCATAATGGGCCAGTTCATGCGCGGGGAAGTTGCGGCGGTTCTCATTGAACAGACCGCCATTGAATGCTGGCCTTTGGTGGTTCTCGCTCACAACACGGCACCTCCAGACAAGAGCGAACGTCGGTGAGTCGGTTTCGGTCCCCAGACAGTCCTGCGCATCGCGCCCAGCAATCCAGTGTCATTATTGCCAAACACCGTGGAACTGTGCAACTGCGATCACGGAAGCAGCCACAGTGGAGAGACGGTTTACCCGCGCCGATGCTCACCGTCCCGGCGACCACGCCGCAAGAGCGTCGGCGACCCGCGGCGGCAACGCCGCAGGCGTAGCGGGGTTTGCGCGGTTTGCGGTCAATGCGGCCAGTGCCCGCCGCCGTGCCTCGGCGAGCCCGACGTGTATCTCGCACTCATTCTCCCGCAAATCTCCAAAGACGGCATCACAGAATCGCTCCTCGCAACGCTCCCGCGAGAACCCGGCCGCATAGGCCGACGCCCGGGCGCGCCACTCGGCCGCCGCCAGCCACCCGGAGTCGGTCAGATACCCGGCCTTGCTGTGCCCCGCGGCGAACTCGCGCAGCCGACCGGCCAGTTCCTCGGGCCGCCCGGCGGCGAAACTGCGTCCCAGGCCGCCCGACGTCTCCGGCAGAGAGCCGGCGTCCGAGCAGATCACGAAGCAACCGCAGGCCAGGGCCTCGATCACCGGCACGCAAAAGCCCTCGTGCAGCGACGGCATGACCAGGGCGTTGGCCCGCAGCAGATGACCCGTGAGGGCCGCGTCGCCGGCGTCGAAGCGGAAGCCGACCGCCTCACCCAGACCCTGCTCGACGACAAAACGACGTAGCCGATCGAGATAGTCGGGATCGGAAAAGGTGCGACTGCCGATCAACTCGACACGCAGGCGCCTACCGTCCCGGATGCAGTCGTGAACCGCCGATAGCAGGTCGTGGACACCCTTCGCGGCAACGAAGCGGCCCACGTACACCAGGCGCAGTTCGTCGCCCGGCGGCGGGCGGTGGCCGAGGTCCGGCGGTTTTGCGAACCCCGTCGGTAAGGGAAGTTGCACCACCTTCGCGGGCGCGACGCCCATGCGGGCCAGCTCGTCCACCAGGAAGCGGCTCGTCGTCAACACCTGATCCGTCGCGTGCAGGTTGACCGCCTGCCGGTAGGAATCGTACAGGGCGTCGTGCTGCGCTCCCTGGAGCAACGTCGGCGGCGTCATGCCGTAGAAACAGGCGACTACCTTCGCCGTCCGTGGGGCGAAGTGGACGGCGTCGAAGAGCGGGTTGTAGATACCGAAATGAAAGACGATCACGTCCGACTCATTGAAATGCGGGTCGGCGACGAGGTTCGGCAGATCCGGGGCGGTGACGATGCGCGAATCGCGAACGCCGCTGTGGCGCGCGTAGAGCTTGACGCGCATCAGCCGGCCGGTCCGCTCACCGAAGCGCGCGACCGCATCGAGTTGCTGGCGGCAGACGTTGGAGATCGCGTCGCGCGGCACCAGCACGCTCGTCACCAGCGACACCGTCAACGCGCGGGGATGGCTCGATAGCTTCACGACCTTTTCCTCTATGCAACACTTCTACGGTCGAGAAACTCCTCATAGGCATGGAGGGCATGCCGCGCCAGATCGTCCGCAGGCAGGACCATGACCGCTGGCCCAGGGTGTAAGCCATGCCGCCGTAGAGCCGCAAGTGGTTCGCTGCCGATACTGTGCATTCGGCGTGCGGAGCGCAGGGCGAGGCTTTCGAGACAAAAGCGCTGCGAAAACTCGACGGAGGTCTGCGGTTCGCTGGCTGGCATCTGGGGATGCAAGGTCAGGATGCAGCTCAGATCGTCGTCCTCCAGGCACACCAGGCCGTCCCACCGCGGAGCAGCGACATCGACCAGATCCACGCGCCGCCACTGCCGAATGCGGCGAACCTCCTTGTGGGCGGCCGCGGCGTGACCCAGTTCGGCCCGCACGGTCGGCGCGAGTTCGGCGTGTCCCCACGCCCCTTCCTTCTCGGGCAACAGACGGTGAACCCAGACGCCGTCCTCGAAATCGACGCGGTTGTGGTCCGGAGAGCGCGTGATGAAGTGGACCTCATGGCCCAGCGCCGCGATGCCACGGGCACACTCCCAGACGGCGCGGCCAACAGCGTCCTCCGTCGGTTGAGCATGGCAGACAAAACAGAGATTCAATGGCCCACAGGGAGGAATCAAGCGCGGGTAGGGCCGGAACTGCTCGGGCTGCGCTGGCGGGATCCGGCCGGACTTCCGCTCGCCGTTCAGGCCGCGGCTAATGCCGATCCACAAACCGCGATCGACATCGTCCTCGTAGGTGCGCAGCTCTTCGGTCGTGAGCGCACCCCAGTAGTGATACGTCCGTCCGTCCTGGAGCACGCGGTCGGCGAACTCGTGGCACTTCGCCAGCACCTCCTCCACCGGCGTCGCGGGCAGACGCGCCCGCAGGGCGAAGTAGCACTTGTTCTTGATGGCCGGGAACGGTTTGCGAAAGAGCTTCAACTCATTGCGCAGGTGGCTCGGCAGGAACTTGTGGTAGACGGCGGCGCAGTCGAGCAGCCGCAGCTGGTGGCCGTGATCGACCAGTTGCAGGCACACTTGGGTTTCGTCGAGGAAATACTCGATCTCCTCGTCGAAGCCGCCGATCTCTTCCAGGCAGCGCCGGCGGAAGCTGGCGTTGGTTCCTTGCAGATGGACGAACTGGTCGCCGCCGGGCAGCAGGTAGCCCCAGTACGGCGGTTTGACATCGTAGCGCGAATTGCCGACGCGATCGGTGACGGACGCGGCGAACTGGAACGAGTAGCCCGTATAGTCGTACACGACACCGCCGACGCCGCCGATGCGTTCGGAGTCGTAACCGGCGGCCAGCTGTACAAGCCAATAGGGATCGGGAATGGCGTCATCATCGAGGAAGGCGACGACCTCGCCGCTCGCCGCCGCGATGCCGACGTTGCGCGACTTCGACAGGTTGACGGCGGGGCAATGGGCGACGCGAACGCGGCCCGCGAACTCCGCGAGGACGGCCTCGGTGTCATCGGTCGAGGGGCCGTTGACGACGATCACCTCGAAGCGATCGTAGACCTGATAACGGAGGGAGTCCAGCGTCTGCCGCAGACTGGCGGCGCGGTTGTAGGTGTTGATAACGATGCTGATCGTCGGCCCCGCTGCCGTGCTCAACGCTCGCCTCCACTCCCTCATTCGCGAAATGCTCCAGACGCTCGCCACACAAGCCCGGAGCGCGAGCGCCGGGACGGGAGCCTGCTACCGTCCCGGCGCTCGCGCTCCGGGCTTGTGTGTGTTGGTCCCGTCGCTGGCGCTCCGGGTTCGTATGACGAACTCCTACGCCGCACGGTTCTGCTCCCGCGGACCCTCGGCCTTCGCGTGGGTGCCGGCGAGTTCATCGAGCTTGCTGCCCTGGCGGCGCAACTCTTCGAGGAGGGCGCCGTAGAACTCCGCAAAGCGATATTTCAACTGCCGCATCTCCTTGGTGACCTGCTCCATGTGTTCGATCAGGCGCTGCTCGTGCTGCCCGATGTCCGCCTCGATCTGCTTGATCGTGTCGGGAATTTCTTGCTGGAACGCCTCGTAGACCTTCTGGAAGTTCCACGGCAAGAGCAGCAGTCGCTTGGCATAGCTCAACGCTTTCCTCGGCGACAGCAACGCCTTCAGCCGTCCCAGGCGGCTGCCTGACGGCGCACTCCCGATCGATTCCAGGTTCATCGCCACATCTCCTGACGCTCCGGGCGGAACTTCCACCGGCGTGCGCGCGACACGGCGGTCGTCCGCTCGCCGAACCACTTTCCCGACGACCCGGCGCACGCCGCGCACACATTTCCGCAGCCAGCCACGCAGCCCCAAACACCCCGCCACCCCGGCGGACTCGCTCAGCCAGGTGTTCGGCACGTCCGCGTTGCGTGCCTCCTCCGAGAGGACCAGCTCGCGCACGACCTCGCCGCGCGCCATGCCGGTGCGCATGCTCGTCAGGTAATGCCGCCAACCTTCATCGTCGGGGTCGCGCTTCAGGATCAGCGGATAAACCCGCTTCAAAAACTCCTCTGCAGAGAGGTGCCACAGTTTGCCGAGCCCGATGATGTAATCGACCGGGAAGTGGGACCGATCCAGCAATCGCGCCGCGGCCTTCGCCGCCCTCTCGGCGGAAACGCCCCCGGCCTCCGCGATCACCTCCGCGAGCCGCTCGGGCGTGGCGGGAATTGCGGTCCCAGGGCGTGCCTTGTGGCGAACGCTCACCTCGCCGTAGTAGCGCAGCGTGTTCTCAACCACGATCGGCAGGGCGTACTTCTGCTCGTAGAGTGCGCGCGAGCGCTTGCCGAACTCGCAGCGCAGGGCCTCGCTTTCGATCAGCCGCTCCAGGCAATCCACCAGTGACGTGCTGTCGCCGGGGATTGCCAGGAAGCCGTTCGCCCCCGGCTCGACGATCTCGCACATGCCGCCGATGGCGCAGCCCACCACCGGCTTGCCGAACATCATCGCCTCGACGAGCACCAGGCCGAACGACTCATAGCGCGACGGCATGCAGACCACGTCGGCATCGGCGTAGAGCTGATAAAGCTGCTCCTCGGAAACCGCCCCAGCGAAGGTCACGCGCCCGGCCAGTGTCGGGTCGCCGCCGTGGCGCTCCTCGAACGCCTTGCGATAAGTCGTGCCGGTTTCGGTGTTGGTCGTCTCCTTGCCCGCCAGGATGAACTCGACCTGGGGGTGGCGCGCGCGCAGCTCGACCGCCGCCTCCAGCAGCACATCGACCCCTTTGCGCCTCTCTAATCGGCCAACAAACAGCACTTGCACCTTGCCGTCGCCGTTGCGGCGCGACGGATACTCCCGGCTGCGGTCGCGGATCCCCAGCGGCACGACTGCGGCGGGTACTTCGCGCGCCCCGGTGTCCTCCTGCACCTTTTCGAGAATGGCGTGACTGATCGCGTGCAGCGCGCTCGCCCGGCGCGCGGTGATCCCCTCCAGCGCGATCATCTGGCGCGGACCGTCGCCGCCACCCCACGACGGATGCATGCCGGCGAGCGTCTTCATCGAGGTCATCAGCGACAGGATCGTCGGAAAACGGCTGTCGAGCGAGCAGGTCATGCCCTCGCAGGCCCAGAGCGGCGCGGAGACAACGTCGATCGGGGCGCTCGCCTGGATGCGGCAGACCTCGTGATAGATGCCGCTGGAGTGAAACAGGTTGCCGGCCAGCGGTACGCCGTCCAACTCGGGGACGTAGCGCTCCTGCGGCAATAAGCGATGCATCCATACGCCATCTTCAAAGTCCACGCGGTTGACATCCGCCGAGCGCGTCACGACATGGACCTCATGACCCAGCGCCGCCATGCCGGTCGCGAGGTCACAAGTGAAGCGGCCAATCCCGCCGTAATCGCCAGGCGGATATTCTTGAGAGATGAAACAGACCTTCAGTCTCCTCGACTGGGGACAGAGCACGCCATAAGGGACAAATCGCCCTCCAACGGATGGAAATTCGCGATGGAGCCGCTTGTTGCGGATGCCCTTGTCGATGCCGACCTCCAGGCCGCGCTCGACCTGCTCCAGGAACAAGTCGCGCTGGGCGTCGGTGAACTTGCCGGCGGCGTGATGCACGTACGCCGACTCCCGGACGCCGTCGGCGAAGGTGCGGAGAATCTGACGCAGTTCGGGGAACGGCCGCCGCTTCTGATTGTTGAGGACCGCGAGATAGCAATGGTTCTTGACGTTGGGGAACGGGTCGAAGACGACCTTGGCGCTGTTGCGGCGGTGGCTGGCGAGATACTTGTGGTGGACCGCGGCGCCGGGGAGCGGCCGCAGTCGATAACCCAGGTCGATGACGCGACGGCAGACATCGACCTCGTCCATGTAGTATTCGATCTCCTCGTCGAAGCCGCCGATATCGACGAGGCACTGCCGCAGAAAACTGGCGTTGGTCCCCTGCAGGAAGACGAAGGGATCGGCGCCGGGAACGGTGTAGGCGTCGAAGGGCGGCTTGAGGTCGAAGCGCGTGTTGCCGAGGCGGTCGCAGACGGAATAGCGGTACTGGTAGTCGAAGCCGGTGTGGTCAAAGACGCGGCCGCCGGCGCCGCCAACGTCATCGGCATCGTAGGCGGCGACCAGTTCCTCCAGCCAGGTCGCCTCCGGGAGAGCGTCGTCGTCGATGAAGGCCACAATCTCGCTGTCCGCGGCGGCGATGCCCGCGTTGCGCGACTTGCACAGGTTGACCTCGGCACAATGCGCGACGCGGACGTCCGCGATCGCGGCGAGGAGCTTGTCGGTGTCGTCGGTGGAGGGACCGTTGACAACGATCACTTCAAAGGGCTCATAAGTCTGATATCGGAGAGCGTGGAGGGTGTGCCGCAGGCTGGCCGCGCGGTTGTAGGTATTGATGACGACGCTGACGCGCCGCGCCGAAGGGCCGCTCGTCTGGGACACGTTGGATCCCCTCCGTGGGATGGTGTCAAGCCCACGGGTTGCAACCCGTGGGCTTACGCGCCATGCCCGCTCACACAAAGGCGTGGAAGACCGCACGGTGGAACGGCCGCGTGCCGCGCCGCACCATGTTGAACGTGCAGATCCGCTCGACACGGCGGAAACCCGCCTCGTGCAGCAGCGCCTCGACGCACGCCATGTTCGGCCCCCAGAAATTGCTCGCGTCGTTGTTCAGCGTGGCACCGGGATAGAAGACGGCGGCCGGCTGCGGATAATCCTCGGCGTCAATCTCGGTCTCCAGGATCACCTGGCCGCGACACACCGCCCGGACGATGCGCAGGTAACGCAGTGGATCGGGAGCGTGATACAGCACCCCGAGGAACAGGACGAGATCGAACACGCCCAGCCGCTGCGGCGAAATCTCCTCGACGGGGATGAACGCCTCCTCGACGCGGGAGCCCAGCGCCATCCTGGCGATGTCGAAGCCATCCTTCGTCGCCATGCCGCCGTAGGACCAGCAATAATGATCGGCCGCCACCACCCGACTGGCGCCGCGCCGCTCGCACTCGAAGGAGAAAAAGCCGTCGTAAGCGCCGATGTCCAGCACGCTCCGGCCGTCGAGACGTTCCGGCAACTTGAGGTAGCCGATCTTCGTCGGGGAGTGGTCGCAACCGGGCGTCACGATGCCGTCGCCCAGGTCGATCGTGTGGAACCACTGCCGCGCCGCCACTTTCTTCCGCAACTGCTCGCGCTCCGCAGCGGTCCGCTTCGGCACCGCGCAACCCGAGTGACTGGCCGGGGTCTCCTCCTTCACCGAGACGGTCGCCTGATAGAAGATCACCTGATTGCCACCGCTGCGCGCGTCGCGGTTCGGGCTGCCGCTGATGCGCAACTCATGCTTGCCAGGAGGCAGCCCGTGGAGCGGGACGCGCTTCATGTGCGGGTTCGGGCTATACAAGTTCACGCTGCGCCGGATTCCATCGACCTCGATTACGGCCTCGCCGCCCCACGAGTGCGCCCAGAAATGCAACGTCAGTGCCTCGCCCGTGAAGGGCAGTAGCAGCCACGCCCCTTCGCCGCCTGTTGCCCGTCTGCCGGTCAGCGCGCGATACAGGGCAGTGACCTCCCAGGGACCGCCGCGGTAGACGATCTCCGCCGCGTCATGCCGATAGCGTTGCTGCCGACAACCCGCCGACTGATAGTCGTCCGAACGTCGCGCCAGGAGGACGATCCCGCGAGCGCGCTCGGGCGGAGCGAAAGTCGTGGCCGCTCCGTCACCCGTAGCGATCGGGTGTACTGTGCCGTCCACCGTCCCGCCGTAACCATGCACTTCGACCAGGTCGAAACGCCCGGCGAGACAGCGCCGCAGTTCCGCGTAGTCGAGCGGGCCGAGATGGTCGAGGCCACTGGCGGCAGCGAGGGCCTGCACTGCACCGAGATCGGCCAGCGCTGGCGCGGCGGAACGGCCAAGACGGCGCTTGACAAAGCGTGCCAGTTTACGCAGTGATGGGTTGGCCCGCACGAACTGGCCGAGGCGCGAGAACGCCTTGCGCGGCACACGCGACAGGCGCGCCATCAGGCCGCGCCGCTCCTTGGCAGCCACAACCGGGCCGAGGGACAAACAGGGCGCATCCGGGGACGCCATTATAGTCGTCAGCACCAGGAGGCCGCCGGGCTTGAGAATGCGGTGGACCTCTTCCAGAAACGCCTCGGCGCTCTCGACGCGCTCGATGCTCTCGCCGGCGTAAACCAGATCGGCGCTCGCGTCGTCCAGGTCAATATGATCCCCACGCGAGGTGAAATAGGCGTAATTGCGACTGTATGGATAACGACCGCCTTCGGACACGTCGGCCGACGCCTTGATCGCTGCGTAGGACAGATCCACACCGATCGCGCGGGTACACTGCTGGAGTTTGGGGAAGCGTGCGGCAAATCCGTGGCGACCGACGCCGAAGTCAACACAAACCTTGCCGGAGACATCGCCGATGGGGAGAGCGTCGAGCAGTTCCTGGCGGTGCTGGTAGGCGGAGCGAACCGCCGCCGGCGCCCGCCTGAGCCTGGTAGCGAGATCCTCACCCTCCGCGAGTTCAGCGCGGATGCTCTCCTCGTAGGAGTTGATCAGTGGATCGGGCCCCTGTTCCGCGAAGCTGTCGATGACGACCGGACCGCCTTGGGGCGACAAGTGGCCTGCCTGGCTGGTCAGTCCGTCGGCGCTCCGTTCCCTCGCAGACATCGCGAACCTCCTTGTTCTCGCCCCTGGCCAGCGCTCGCGCGGACGGCAGCGCGCGCCAGGCGAAGGCTATAGCACTCCTGCCGACATTTCACA
>WNGB01013473.1_pt1 | contig 15402 bp, 16 predicted proteins | sample 5400681 | NCBI WGS metagenome assembly WNGB01 (sample SAMN13153367, study PRJNA577476) | soil metagenome | isolation source: 115 cm soil or saprolite under grassland replicate 2 | place: USA:California | collected 2016-06-15
TGAACATCGACATCGCCACCATCGAGAAGGGCGGGACGTATCTGGGGATGGTGGCTTCGATCAAGCCCGAAGACCAGTTCACCCACTGGCGGTCCGAATACGAGGCCGACATCATGACCAGCCTGGCCTCCCTGGCCGGCGAGCGGAAGTTCTTCGAGGACGACAGCTCTTCCGGTGTGTCGTCGGACCTGGAGAGCGCAACCATGATCGCCACGCTGATGGAGGGGTACTGGGGCATGGGCTCGACCGTCACCTCGCACGGCGTGACCCACGAGGTCGGCATCGCCGGCGGCGGGAAACCGGGCAAGGGCAAGGGCCGCAAGGAAAGCGATCTCCTGCAGAGCAATCTCGGTGCAAGGATCGAGGCGAAGCTGGGCGACCTCTTGGAGCGGACCAAGACCCTGGTCGAGGAGCACCGCTTGGAGGTCTTGGCGGTGGCCCACGCGCTGGAGTCGCACAAGACGCTGTCCGGCGACGACGTTGAGGCGATCCTTGACGGACAGCGGGGCCCCCTGTTGGACGGGCGCCCTTATCACACGCCCGAGTTCGGCAGGTTGCTGGAGGCCTACCACGCCAAGGCAGCCGAAGCCCACAGGGACCATTCGGCCGTGGCGATCCCGCTTCCCGCGTTGCCACGGCCTGAGCCGGTGGCGTTGGCTGAGGACGGTGAGGGCAACGGAGAGGTCGTGGCGGCAGAGACTTCCGCAAACGGCGAGGTCAGCGCGGAGGAGCCCAGCGGCAACGGCCCCTCCCGGCCTGCCGCCGACAAGCCGGTCGAGGTTGGCGCGGGCGAGGCAGCCGATCCTGAGCCCGACGAGGAGGAGCGCTAAGAGCCGCTCAGCTGCCGGGCCAGACCTTCAGGCCGTGGGCGGGGCTTTCCTCACGCACCGGAGGCGGCCCTGCCAGCGCCCGGAAATAGGCCTCGACCACGAACGCCCGACATCCCTTCATGGCATGCCCGCCCAGGGCCGCTCCGTCCGGCCCGGACACCACCAGGTGCAGGTGGATGAAGGGCTTGCCGTCTCGCAGGGAGACGTTCCCCACCCCCGAGGCGATCTCCACGTGGCCCGTGGGCACCGTCCGGTATCCCTTGGTCGCTGGATCGAAATAGCCCAGGACGGCCTCCTCCAGACCGCCGATCACCTGCAGGGTCGCCGCATTCAGCCCGAGCTCCTCCACTGCGCGGTTGAGCCCGTCGAGAAGGTCCTCCCCTCGCTCCAGGCTCACGAACGAGGCCGACCGATCGTCCGAGGGATAGAGCTTCACGCCGGCCTCCGCTCGTTGCTGCTACCCCCCCGGACCCCCACGTGGTCGAGGAGCTTGCGGGAGGCCTGAGCGATCTCGTGCACGGCCGCTTCGAACGCCTCCTGGTTGGCCTTGGAGGGCTGCCGGTACCCGCTTACCTTCCGGACGAACTGGAGGGCCGCGGCTTGGACCTCCTCGTCGGTTGCCGGCTCGTCCGACCGCCGGAGCGTCTTGATGCTTCTGCACATGAGGACACGATACCCGAGCCGACTGCGGAGGGGCCGGCTGTGCGGAAGAGTCCATCCTCGATCCGCCCGTCCTCCTCCGGACAGCCCTGAGAGAATAAAAGGATGAGCGCCACCCGGACCTCTACAGCACCCACCGAGACCTCCACAGCACCCACCGAGATCGAGACGCCCGCCGGCCGCGACGTGACCGAGCCGGCCCGGCCGTGGCTGGTCATCGTGTGGAACGATCCGATCAACCTGATGAGCTACGTGACATGGGTCTTCCAGAAGCTGTTCGGGTACAGCCTTCAGAAGGCAACCAAGCTCATGCTCGACGTGCATACGAAGGGCAAGGCGATCGTGTCCGGCGGTAGTCGCGAGAAGGCCGAGTTCGACACGTACCGCCTTCACGCGCACGGCCTGTGGGCCACGATGCAGCGGGACTCCTGAGGGTATCCGGCGGGTGGGGGCGGCATCTTCGATGAAGGGGCCATCGGTCCGAGTACGGCGGACCCGGCGAGGCGATTTCGAGCTACGTCTCCCTCGGGAGGAGCGGACCCTGCTGAGCGCGCTCCCCCAACAGCTTCGCGAGTTGCTCTCCTCGGACGATCCCGCACTCGAGCGGTTGTTCCCGCCGGCCTATCCCGAGGACTCGGACCTGCAATCCGAGTACGAGCGTCTCGTTCGGGGCGATCTGTTGGAACAGCGGCTCAGCTCGGTCGACGTGATGGAGCAGACGATCGGGGCCTCGCGGGTGAGCGAGGAGCAGCTGCTGGCCTGGCTGAGCGCCCTGAACGACCTCCGGCTCATCCTTGGGACCAAGCTTGGAGCGACCGAGAACGCAGACCCCGAGGACATCTCCGAGGACGACCCGCTGGCGCCGTCCTACGCGCTCTACTACTACCTGGGGTGGCTGGAGGAGCAGGTGGTGGAGGCACTGAACACCGGACTCAGCTAAGGAGGGCTGGAGCCAGCTCCCTGAGTTCGGCGAGGGGCATCTGAACGGGATCCTCGGCGAGGATCTGCACGCAGACGTGGTCCGCTCCGGCATCGAGATGCTCGGCCACCCGCTGGTGGATCGCCTCGACCTCGCCCCACCCTACGATGGCGTCGACGAGTCGATCCGTTCCTCCTTCGGCGAGATCCTCCTCCGTGAAGCCCAGCCGGAGAAGGTTGTTGGCGTAATTCTCGAGCTTGAGGTAATGCTGCATGTGGCCCCGGGCGATGGTTCGGGCCTTGTCCGGGTCACGCTCCAGCACGACGGCTTGCTCGGGGGCAAGGATCGGGCTGTCTCCCAGGGTTTTTCGGGCCCTGACTGTGTGTTCTACGGGGACGAAGTAGGGGTGAGCTCCCGCCGCGCGCTCGGCCGCCAAGCGGAGCATCTTCGGACCTAGCGCCGCCAGCACTACCGGAGGGAGTGGGGTGCCATCTCGGACGGGGTACCGCGCCGAGTCCATGGCCTCCAGGTATCGGGACATGCGGGCAAAGGGATTCTCGTAGTGGAAGGCTCCTCGCCGGTCCACGCTGGTCCGGTGGCTCACGCCGATGCCCAGGAGGAATCGGTCCGGGAAGGCCTCGGCCAGAAGCCTGGCCCCGTTGGCCATCGCCACGGGGTCGCGGGCCCAGATGCTGGCGATGCCGGTGGCGACGATGATGCTCTTGCCCGCCGACAGGAGCAACGCCGCGTGGCTGAGAGCGTCCTTGCTCCCCAGTCCCTCCGGGATCCACAGGGCCGGGAACCCCATCGTTTCGATCTCGGCCACAGCTTCGCGCTCCCGTCCGATCGGGTGCCGATCCAGCCAGAAGCTCCACACGCCCACTCTGCCGATGGCGCTGCGAACCCGGGTTCGCAGGCGTTCGTTGGTCTCCGGCACGTCGCGCCTCCGTATGTGTCTTGGTCTCGTCCTCGCAGCAAGTATGCCCCCGTGTCCGTGTTCGGGTCCGTCGAGCTGCTGCCTGCCTCCCACTGCGAGCAGGTGGTGGCGCGGGCGGCCTGCTGACCACTCGGACCCGGCGCTCAGACCGGGCGCACCTGCACCCCGCCTCCGTTCACCCTGGCCTCGTACACGGCCTGTCGGGTCGAAGCGGGTCCCCTGATCACCATCCCGTCGGTCAACCGGAAGATACTCCCGTGCACCGGGCAGGTGACTGTGGGATTGGCGCCCGAGGCCTTCACCACGCCCCTGTGCAGCGGACCGCCCTGATGAGAACAGCGATTGGCCAGGGCGAAGATGCGGTCCCCCAACGGGTAAAGGAAAACGTGCACACCGTCGACAGTCACGCGAACGGCCTTACCCTCTGGGAGGTCGCCGGCTGACAGAACGGTCGTCCAGCCCTCCCGCTCTGGAGACTCCATCGATCAGCCCTCCCTGCCGGCCCGAGATCGTCGGGATGCCAGACTATGATGCTCGAGCCGCGGCAGATTGGTCACTCTCTACTATTGACAATCGAAAGGGGCCGCTGCGAATCTCCTGGCCCATGGGCGAGGGGGAATCGAGGCCGATCAGCCGCCGGGAGCTGTTCCGCGTGGCCTGGAAGGCAGGCCTGGTCGGATCGTCTCTGCTCCTTCCCAACTCCCTTCAAGGGCGGGTCCTGGCTGCCCCGCTCTTGCCGGGGAAGAAGGAACGCGACAGCGTCGTCGTCCGATGGAACGCCGCCGCGTTGCAGGGCGTCAGGGAGTCGAAGTTGGGACCCCCCATGGTGTCCAGGGCGCTGGCCATCGTTCACACCAGTGCGTTCGATGCCTGGGCCGCCTACGACAAGGTGGCTGTGGGGACGCGCTTGGGAGGGGCCCTGCGCCGACCACCCCAGGAGCGGACACTGGCGAACAAGAGCAAGGCGATCAGCTTCGCCGTGTACCGGGCGGCGGTGGACCTGTTTCCCGGCAGCAAGGGAACCGTATTCGACCCACTCATGGCGGAGCTCGGGTACGACCCCGCTGACAACTCCACGGACCCGGCAACGCCGAGCGGCGTGGGAAATCTGGTCAGCGCCGCGCTCTTGGCGTTCAGGCATCACGACGGCTCGAACCAACTGGGGGACGAGCCCGGAGGGCTGCCCGGGGTTCCTTACTCTGACTACACGGGATACCAGCCGGTCAACGAGCCCATGGACGTGAGGGAGTCGCGGACGCCGCTGGACCCGGCAAAGGTCCACGACCCGAACAGATGGCAGCAGCTACGGTACATCGACCTCTCGGGCCATGACGTGACGCCCGGGTTTATCGGTCCCTTCTGGGGGCTCGTGTCCCCGTTTGCGATGTCGTCGGGCGACCAGCTTCGACCCGAGGAGGGCCCGGCCAAGTACGGCTCCGATCGGTACGCTGCCCAGGCCAGGGCCCTGGTCGACATCAGCGCCGGCCTCACCGACGAGCAGAAGATGATCGCGGAGTACTGGGCGGACGGACCCCGCTCGGAGCTGCCGCCCGGCCACTGGGACCTGTTCGCCCAGTTCGTAGCGGCGCGGGATCACCACGGGGACAACGAACGCGGGGTGGACCTGGACGTGAAGCTCTTCTTCGCTCTCACCAACGCCATCTTCGATGCTGGCATCTGCGTGTGGGACAGCAAGCGAGCGTTCGACTCCGTCCGTCCCATCACCGCTCTGCGCTATCTGTACTTCGGCCAGAAGATCTTGGCCTGGGCCGGGCCGTACCAGGGACCCAAGGAGATCCACGGAGAGACGTGGTTCCCGTATCAGCCGACCACTTTTCCCACGCCACCCTTCGGCGAGTATGCCTCCGGGCACAGCTGCTTCAGTGGGGCCGGGGCGGAGATCCTGAAGATCTTCACCAGGTCCGACCGCTTCGCGGGCTCCATCACGTTCCCTGCCGGCAGCTCCAGGGTCGAATCGGGAGCCGTGCCTGCGGAGGATCTCACCCTGTCCTGGCCAACGTTCTCGGATGCGTCCGACCAGGCCGGCATCTCTCGACGCTTCGGTGGAATCCACTTCGAGCAGGGCGACCTGGATTCGAGGCATCTCGGGCGGCTCGTCGCCCGACAGGCCTGGGCCAGGGCACGGTCATACATCCTGGGGAACGCCTGAGGCCGACCGCTTCTCGGGCTCGAGGACCCCGGCTCGAGAACGAGCCGGGGTCCTCTCTCACCCTATTCCGTTCCGTCGGCGGCGTGCTGCCGTGACTTGGGTTCCAGGAGGGCTCTTAGCCCAGGCCCTTGGCCTTGGTCACGGCGGCAAAGGCGTCCAGACGCCCCTCGCCCCAGACGTTGTTGTTGCCGGCCGTCCCGCCACACGTCAGGTTGCTCACGTCGATGGCCGTCTGGTCGATGACCGTCCTCGTGGCGGCGATGTCCCGCCGGAATGAAGGAGCACCCGACCAGATCAGGGCGACGGTGCCTGCTACGTGGGGCGAGGCCATGGAGGTCCCGCTGATCGTGACGTAGCCGCCGTTGTTCCAGCTGCTCCGGACGTTCACTCCAGGAGCGGACACGTTCGGCTTGATGATGCCGCCGAACGCGGAGGGCCCCCGGCTGGAGAACGACGCGATGTTGTTGTTGATGTCGAACGCCCCCGCCCCATAGCTCTCCGGGTAGTCACCGGGCGAGTTGGCGCTGCCACAGCCGGGACCGCTGTTGCCGATGGCGAACTGGGGGAAGATCCCCGAGGCGACCCACGCCTGCACCGTCGACTGGTAGAACGCGTCACCAGAGCCTCCACCCCAGGAGTTGTTGATGACGTCGGGGCGAAGGTCCGGCCGGGGGTTCTGGCCGTTCAGGTCCTTGGGAGCGAGCATCCACTGCCCGGACTGCAGCAGTGCTGAGTCGGAGCAGGAGTTCGACTCGCACCCCTTGGCGGCGATCCACTGAGCTGCAGGGGCCACCCCGACCTGGTTGCCCACCCGGTCGTCGCCGACCATGGTGCCCATGGTGTGCGTCCCGTGGCCGTTGTTGTCACACACACGCTTGCCGTCGGCCGAGCACACGTGGGACGGGTCGAACCAGTTGTAGTTGTTGTTCGGGAACAGGGGCCTGGATGGGCTGAGATGGAACCCCCGATACTGCTGGTTCAGAGCCGGGTGGTTCCACATGACCCCCGTGTCGATGTTGGCCACGGTGATGCCCTCGCCCCGGTCGTTGTAGGTGGACCACACCTGTGGGGCGTTTATCCGCGTGATGTTCCACTCGACGGTTGAGATGTTCGCGCTGCTCGCTGTCGGTGAGATGGTGTAGTGCCACTTCGGCAGGATCCGCGCCACCTCGGTCCGGGCGGCCACGGCCTGCAGGGTCGCTGCCCCGGACTTGATCCGGATGGCGTTGATGATCCAGAACGCCTTGGCGGAGACCCCTCGTGCCTTCAGCAGGGCCCGGAGCTCCTGCTGGCTCGAGCTGGCCACCGAGTTCAGCTGGTTGTACACGTACCACCCTCGGGCGGTCCAGTCACTGATCGAGCTGGCCCCGGACAGGTCGGCCTTCTGGCGCAGTATGGCCCAGTACACGGCTTGCTTCCCGCCGGACACCGCCTGGAGGACGCGTCGATCTACCTTCTGCAGCCCGCTCGCTGAAACAGCTGCGGGCGCTGCGGCCATGACCAGCCCTGTAGTCAGGGCCAGCGTCAGTAGTGCAACTACGGCCCTACGGGGCCGAGCAGCACGTTCATGCATACCTCTCCCTCCCCTCTTGGTCGACCCAGCAAGGGTCGACGAACGGTTTGAGCGCGCATGGTACAAGGCGGCGCCAAGAAGGGGGAACGTCAAATACCGTAGAAAATGCCACCGAAACCAGGTAGATAACGATGCCCTTTTCACCTGCTTTTCACTGACCCGAGAGCGGTCGTCTGGTCGACTTCTACCAGTGAAGAGAGGCTCCCTCGATCGAGGGAACCCGGACCGGCTTCCACGCTCAGTCGGTCGACGTTTCATTGCAGGACGTGCCACCCCATCTGCCTTACCGTGCGCGCCGAGCTCTCGAGAGGTTCCTCTGCCGCTATCGTGTCCGCGTGCCAGAGCGCAAGGAGAGCCTGGACGTCGCGGGCCGAGAGGTCACCATCACCAACCCGGACAAGGTCTTCTTCCCGCACACGGGGCACACGAAGCTGGACCTCGTTCGCTACTACCTGGCTGTGGCCGACGGAGCGCTCGGTGGCGTTGCGGCGAGGCCGATGGCCCTGAAGCGTTTCGTGAACGGCGCGGAGGGCGAGTTCTTCTTCCAGAAACGCGCCCCCACCTCCAGGCCCGAGTGGATCGAGACCATCGAGCTCAGCTTCCCGTCCGGGCGGACGGCTCACGAGGTCGTCGTCCGCGATGCCGCCCAACTGGCGTGGGTGGTGAACCTGGGCTGCATCGACCTCAACCCGCATCCGGTGCGCGCCGAGGACCTCGACCACCCGGACGAGCTGCGGGTCGACCTCGACCCCGTGCCCGGCGTGGCGTGGTCGCACATCCTCGAGGTCGCCCTCCTGACCAGGGAAGTCCTCGAGGCGTTCGATCTCATCGGGTGGCCGAAGACGTCTGGCTCCCGCGGGTTCCACGTCTATTGCCGGATCGATCGGCGGTGGACCTTCCCGGAGGTCCGTCGCGCTGCCGTCGCCCTGGCTCGTGAAGTGGAGCGGCAAGCGCCGGACCTGGCCACCAGCAAGTGGTGGAAGGAGGAACGCCACGGCGTCTTCCTCGACTACAACCAGAACGCCAAGGACCGGACGGTGGCCTCGGCCTACTCGGTGCGCCCGACGCCCGACGCCCGAGTGTCCACTCCCCTCCGATGGGAGGAGGTGGAGGATTGCGATCCCGAGGCATTCACGATCGTGACGGTGCCCGAAAGGTTCTCGAGCACTGGTGACCCGTGGGAAGGGATGGATCGCGAGCCGGGATCGCTCGAGCTCCTCCTCGACCTGGCCACGGAGCACCAGGCCGCGGGCTTCGCGGACGCTCCCTGGCCTCCGCATTTCGCCAAGCAGACGGCCGAGCCGCCCCGGGTCCAACCGTCGAAGCGGCGACGGGCGGGGCGGGCCGTGCGGGAGGGGATCGTCCCGCCTCCCGCTCCAGGCAAGGCCAGCGGTCCCACCGGCCGGCGTCGGACGAAGATGCCGCTCATCGAGATCGCCCGGGCGGCCACGGAGGTCGAGGCGAGGGAGGGGTTGGAGCGCTGGAAGGAGCGCCATCCCGAGGTGTGGTCGTACCTGGATCCGCCCGACGTGCTGGTGGATTCGATGCGAGGACGGAGCACCACGTGGACCCGGATCCGGCTCAATCTGCGGAACGTGCCCGAGGAGCGCCGCCCGCCCCAGGAGGCTCTGGAGGTCGACTACGACCCGTGGGAGGGCTACGAAGGACCCCCCCGATCCTGACTCGAAGTGGTGGATCAGGTCGGGTCTATGCTTCGGTTCGTGGAGGTCTGTCCTCGGTGTGGTGAGCCCGTCGCTGTCGAGGCTCGGTTCTGCCCGGCGTGCGGAGCGGGATTGCGTCCCGCCGCGGCGACCCGGGAGGAACGCAAGCCTTCTCGAAGGAGAGATCGGTCGGGCTCAGCGAGATTGGCCTGAACTGTGGGAGGCCGCCGTGAACGGTGGCGCCTGGAACGAATGGCTGGGGACGGGACGCCTGGCCGTGGCCCGCCCGGAGATCGCGCTCCGTGCCGAGGGGCCGGAGGCGGCGGTCGAGCGGGCCCACGAGGCCATCGAGCGGGCTCGCCCCGGCGGTCGCCTCAAGTACGAGACCATGGCCAGAACCATCCTTGGCACGGCGCTCGTGGCGCTCGGGCGCGGTGAGGAGGGCTTGGCGGAGCTGCGGGCTGCGGTCGAAGGGGCCGATCGGCTCGGTACCCCATCCGGCAGATGGGAGGCCCTGGCGGCCCTGGCACAGGCGCTCTACGCAACCGGCGACGACGACGCCGCGGCGAGCGCGTCCCTTCGATCGGCGGAGGTGATCCGAGCCTTTGCGGAGTCACTGACCAAGGAGCACTCGGACTCTCTGCTGGCCGCACCTCATGTCCGCGAGATCCTGAGCGCCACATCGTGACGATCGAGCGGGGGAACGTACCCGGCCTGGCTGAGCCCCCCGGCTACGCCCACTACGCGGCCCCCTCTGGCCGCCGGCTGGTGTTCCTGGCCGGCCAGGTACCGTTGGATGAGCGGGGCGAGTTGGTGGGGCCCGGCGATCACGTGGCTCAGGCGCGCCAGTGCCTCGCCAACCTCGCAGCCACATTGGGCGAGATCGGCGCCAGCCCGGCGGACTCCGTTCGCACTACGATCTACGTCGTCGCCTCCGAGAAGCGGCACATGGGTGAGGTGTGGCGGACTGTGCTTGAGTCGGACGTGGGAGACGTGGCCAGAACGGCCGCCACCCTGCTCGGCGTGCAGCGGCTGGGCTATGAGGGACAGCTGGTCGAGATAGAGGTCACCGTGGCCCTTCCCCAGGGTTGATCCCTCGCTGACTCGAGGACGGGCGTGTTCGGGGGCGTTCTGGGGCCCGCTCGGCCATGTCCTCAGGAGGTTTCCGTGCAAAGGCAGAGGAGTCCTCAAGCCGCCAACGGACCGGGTATGCGCCCAGGGCTTCACGGACGGGTCGACGCATGAGCGAGGAGCCCACGCTGCGGTGCCCCGGTGTGGGTCGGACAAGGTGAGACTCCTCACGTTCGAATTGGAGGAGGTGTTCTCGGGGGGCGTTGGTCGAGCAACTTCCGCCCAAGGAAGAGTGGGTCTGCCCCAGCTGCGGGTACCGGTGGATGGAAGTGAAGTCCTTGGTCCAGAGGGAACCGACGAGAAGCCTGGCAGAGGGGCCGCCGGATGCGCGGCCCCCTCGCGCTGCCCGGTCTTGCGGAGAAGGGGCTGCTTCTCGGGGCGGATTATTCCTCCCCGCTCACGGCCCGCCAAGACTCCACGGACTGTAACTCCACAGCGCGCCCCCCTCCGGTAGCCGAGAAGAATACTCCAGGAGCATGCTCTACCTCGGATCAGCTTGGCGACCACCTGGCGAGCCCGGACGGGGCACGTACCTTAGCGTCGGTTACTCTCTGATGAGGAGTGAACCTACCAACCCTTCTCGTCTAATCCTCTAATCCTCGGAACCTCGGCCCCCTCTATCCTGGTGCCGACCGGGCGAGGCTGCCCATCCGACCGGGGCGGACCTCCGTGGGTCTCACGAGCTCGGTAGAGTTGACAACAGACGACTGCAGGCACAGGCGGATTCCGAGGTCGACATGATAGACGGCATCCCTCTCATCGATGCTCATGTACATGCTGGGCGGCTCTCCTCTCTTAATCCTGCCGTAAGGGAGTGGGCGGCCAGCTTCCAGGCCGAGGTGCCGCTCAAGCGCTTGTATGACGGGGCCGGTGATTTGGTGCCCGACCGCTTTGAGGCTTACCTCAGGTCCGAGGGAGTGGAGATGGCGATCCTGGTACCTGAATACAGCCCCAAGGTCACCGGCATCCAAGCAGTGGAGGATCTCTTTCCCCTTCTCGAATACAATCCAACGCTCTTCCGGTTCATGGCCAATCTCAACCCTCACCTTCACGACCCGATCGCGGCGGAGCTGGACCGCCAGATCGAGCTGGGGGCGGTGGGTCTGAAGATCCATCCCGTTCATGGTGGGTGCCGACCCGGAGTTGATCGAGCCGGTGGCCCGAGATTTCCCGGAACTCACGATTGTGCTGGCCCACGGTGGGCGTCGGTGGTGGTACGAGGGGGCAGCGGCCCAAGCGCTCGCCCGGCCCAACACGTGGATCGAAATCTCAGGCCTGCCGCCGAGAAAGATCAGCAGCTACTGGAAGCAGTCCGATCTGCCGCTCCTAGCAACCAAGTTCATCTTCGGCTCCGATTGGCCCGGAGTGCCGGGGGTCCGGGCGAATGCTCTCGGGATCGCCAGCTTGGGTCTTCCACGTGACGCCCTTGAGCGGGTGTTCTATGTGAATGCATTGTCTGTCTACCGTTTGAGCGACGCATGGGAATCGAAGACGCCTGCATAGCAGGAGGGAGGCACGCTAAGGCCTAGAGAGTGCACGACAGCTCGGTACGGCTCCTCCGCTTTCTGGGTAGGAACCGGGCAGGGCCGGAGGCCGGCCTGATCCGACGGCGCTGGCTCCGGGAGAGGGGTGTGATCGAGGTGGGAGATGGTGAGGGTTTGGGAGCCGGGTGGGACGCTTGAGGAGATTGAAGGACCACGGGACGCTAAGGCGCTGGTCTTCGCGCTGCGGGCAGGGGACAGGGCGACAGCCAGCGAGATCCTTTCCCTTCGTGGTGGAACGGACCTTGCCTTGATCGAGGCGCTTGTCGGCATCATAGAAACCGACGAGAGAAGTGCTCAGTCTTTCGATAGTCGGGAGAGGCCTTGCTTTGCGCAGCTCCGGGACGAACCCCCAGGGTGACAAGCGCGTGCCTGTGTCTGAACGGGCGGATGACCACCCCGCTATCTGCGTTAGGCCACGGTGACCGGCTGCAACTCTTACCCGCGGCGCAGGCGCTGAACCCCACCCCGGCCTGGAGCTGGCGGCTGAGCCGCTCCTCAGACTTCGACTGCAGGTTGGGATGGCGGCCGCCGTTCGGTGCACAGCTATCATTTTGTGAGGGGGTGGCCGGGCGGGGTCCTGGAAGGAGGGCGGCTCGTGCCTACGACAGACGTCTTGGAGCAGTCGGGGGCCCTCAAGGCGGAGCTTCAGGCTGGGTCTGGGAGGCTGGGAGCAGCGGCCTCGTCCTGAAACAGGGTTCGAAGTTGCTCAGCCTGGAGACATCCAGCGGAGCGGCAGGAGGTGCCGGGGACGGTGGAAGCCGCCAGGAAGACCGCCGAGAGCCCTAGGTCAACTGACCCCGGAGGAGGCGGACCCGGGAGGGCGGCGCTCTCCTGGGACACCCAACGTCCATGGAGTGTCCCCGCCCCGAAAAGGCGACGCCGTCCCACTAAGATGCGTTTGCTGGCTCGTTCGCTCGGACGGCCATGAGAGGGGGCAGCGAGATACCGAGTCAACCAACCGCGAGGGAGCCTAACGGAGCCCTGTTCATTACGGACAGCCGTACGGGGCGGACATACGACGTGCCCATCGAGGACGGAGTGATCCGGGCCACCGCCCTCCGCCAGATCAAGGTGTCGGAGGACGACTTCGGTCTCATGTCCTACGACCCCGCCTTTCTCAACACCGCGAGCTGCCGGAGCGCCGTCACCTACATCGACGGGGAGAACGGGATCCTGCGGTACCGCGGGTACCCCATCGAGGAGCTGGCCGAGCGGAGCACGTTCCTAGAGGTCGCCTACCTCCTGCTCCGGGGCGAGCTGCCCAACAAGGCCGAGCTGGACGGGTGGACGGAAGAGATCACCCACCACACGTACATCCACGAGAGCCTCAAGAAGTTCATCGACGGGTTCCACCACGACGCGCACCCCATGGGCATCCTGGTGAGCACGGTGGCGGCCCTGTCCACCTTCTACCCCGAGGCCAAGCACATCCGCGACCCCGAGTGCCGGCGGCGGCAGATCGTCCGGCTGATCGCCAAGATGCCCACGCTGGCCGCCTTCGCCTACCGGCACGCTATCGGCTGGTACTACGCGTACCCGGACAACGACCTGTCGTATGCTGGGAACTTCCTGAACATGATGTGGAAGGCCACCGAGCTCCAATACAGCCCTGATCCCGCGCTCGAGCGCGCCCTAGACGTCCTGTTCGTCCTCCACGCCGACCACGAGCAGAACTGCTCTGCGAATGTGATGCGCTCCGTCGGTAGCTCGCACGCCGATCCGTACTCGGCCACGGCGGCAGCTGCGGCTGCGCTGTATGGGCCGCTCCACGGGGGAGCTAACGAGCAGGTTTTGCGGATGCTCCAGGAGATCGGCTCCGCGGATCGCGTTCCGGAGTACATCCAGCGGGTGAAGACTGGGGAGATCCGCCTGATGGGCTTCGGGCACCGGGTCTACAAGAACTACGACCCCAGGGCGAAGATCATCAAGCGGGTGGCCGACGAGGTATTCGAGGTCACGGGCCGTAACCCGCTGCTGGATATTGCCCTCGAGCTCGAGAAGGTGGCCCTGGAGGACGAGTACTTCATCGCCCGCAAGCTGTACCCAAACGTGGACTTCTACTCCGGGATCATCTACCAGGCCATGGGCTTCCCGGTCGAGATGTTCCCTGTGCTCTTCGCCATCGGGCGGACGCCGGGCTGGCTTGCCCAATGGGAGGAGGGGCTCCTCGACGAGGAGCAGAAGATCTCGCGTCCCCGTCAGATCTTCGTGGGGGTCGGCGAACGTCACCTCGTACCGCCTGAGGCCCGCGAGTAGAAGCTCAATCCGGAGCCTCTTCCCCAGGGTCGCAATGGCTCGGGGCATCGGATCCGGGGCAGGTGTTTCTGGTGTTCTCCAGGGGCGTTTCTACGATGGGAGCGGCAGGCTTCCGAAGGGCATGCCCTACGGTTCCCGTGGTATCTCGAGGAGCTGGATGAGAACCCCATTGGCCTGTCGCGGATGGATAAAGGCCTCCTTCCACCGGCCATCCAGGATGACGTGCACAGGTTCGATCCCTGTGGACCCAAGGTGGTCGAGCCGGCGCTCGATGTCGGTCACCCTGAAGGTGAGGTGGTGAACCCCCTCCCCCTTGCGCTCTAGGAACCTCGCCAGGAAGCCTCCGTCCCCCATGGGCTCGAGCAGTTCGAGCTTCATCTTGTTCGGGAAGCGGTACTGGGCGAAGCGGAAGCCCTCTTCGGGCACCTCCCAGCCCCCCACATACTCACCACCCAGGACGTCGGAGAACAAATAGGCCGCTGCTTCGATGTCCCGTACGGCCACACCCACATGGTCGAAACGCTGGGTAAATGCCATTCACCCGCACCTCCCGGACTCCATGACCGGCGTCCCGCCGATCCCCTGCCAGCACGCGACACGGTAGTCCGGATGCGCGCCAGTGTCTTCAAGCCGGGGGCCGCGTGGAGTTCAAACCCCGACTCGCCCGCGATGGGCGATGGAGGATTCCCGAGCTCGTGAATGCGGCGCTCTACAAGCGGGGCGGCCGGATCGAGAGCACCACCGGAGGACGGCTCGACTGCGCGGAGATCGTCATCCAGATAATGACCACGCAGGCCCCGAAGGTGATCATCCCGTGTAACGGCGACCGGGTGTTCGGAATGGCGCAGGACACCGAGATGGTATTCGCTTTCCCCTGGAGCTTCACCGGTGATCTCCTCGAGGGCCTGGAGGGCACCCATCAGGGCGGCGTGCCTTATCCCATCCCCGTGGCCATGCGCTCAACAGTCACGATGCCCCAGCGCTACCAGGAGCTGCTACGTATGCTCGAGGAAGAGCCAGATGTGGGGTGACCGCTGGTCTCAGGCCTCGCCGTTCCCGGCCCGTTCGTCCAGAGCCCGCTTGAGGATGGCCATTATCCCGATGGTGCCGTAGGCGACGCCGTCGGGGTTCGGCGCGACGAGTGGCACGGCGCTCACCAACTCCCACTCTTCCCTCCCCGCATCCTCCAGCCACTCCATGGGGTGAGTGAGCCCCTCGTCGGTCTCCTCGAAGAGCACCATCTCGGATCGGTACTCCCAGCGCATCCCTCCTCCTTTGACTCGCTCCGGCCAGCCGAAGACGGGCCGGGTAACCTTACCGGGACGTGACCGAGGACGCTGAGGACATCGTCGTGAGGGCGGTCGGAGAAGAGGATCTCCAGGCGGTGGCCAGGTTGTGGGTCGAGATGCGGCTGGAGGAGGCTGGCATCAGAGACCGCAGGGTGAGCGCCTCCGACCTCGGTTCCATCTACGGGCTCGCCGCCCGGCGTCTCCGAGAGCCTGGGAGGGTCCTCCTCATCGCGTACCTGGGCCACCGGCCGGTGGGGTTCTACTCCGGCCGGATCAGGGGCCCGGTCGGCTCTGGCCTGGACCTGTACGTGACGGCGGGAGCGCGCCGCCGGGGGGTCGGGAGGCGCCTGGTCGAGGCAGCATTGGCCAGCTACCGGGAACGGGGAGCCGACCGGTTCGTGGGAGCCCTGAGGGGAAGCCAGGCGTGCCACC
>WNGB01007753.1_pt1 | contig 15400 bp, 14 predicted proteins | sample 5400681 | NCBI WGS metagenome assembly WNGB01 (sample SAMN13153367, study PRJNA577476) | soil metagenome | isolation source: 115 cm soil or saprolite under grassland replicate 2 | place: USA:California | collected 2016-06-15
CCGAGCGCCTTCCGCTCCTCGACGTGCTTCAAGTAAGCCTCGATCATGGGCTCTCCTTCGTTCGCGGTGTTGCGGATGGGGAAGTCGAAAAGCGATGGCCGTATAGCACGCTCGGGGGGTGGGTGTCAGCCGCACCGATACCAGGAAAGCTCCAGGGGAACGGGCATTTACGGGACCGCACCGGTCCACGATCGCCGCGACGAAACGCCCGGGTCCCCGGCCCACGCCCGGCCCCTTCGTAATGGTTCCCGACCGTTCGCAGCTTTGACACACTCCGGCCGGGGGGAGGGGGTTCCGATGGAACCGCTGCCCGCTGGATCCGCGCGCCCGGAGGACGCATCTGCTCGCTCGCACGAGTCGCTGCGCTCGAGCGACGAACGATACCGGCTCGCGCTCGAGGCCTCGGCGCCGATGACGGCGTCGCCCGGGGTCTCGACGTCGGCCGTCCCCGCGGTCCGCGGGCGCGTCCTCGTCGTGGACGACGATCCGCTCGTCGGCCGGTCGATGGCGCGCCTGCTCCAGGCTGCGCACGAGGTGACGGTGCTCGCGTCGCCCGCCGACGCGGTCGGCCGCCTCGAGTGCGGCGAGCGCTGGGACGCGATCCTGTGCGACCTCATGATGCCGGAGCTCTCCGGCATGGACGTCGAGGAGCGGCTCGCGCAGATCGCGCCCGACGTCGTGCCGCGGATCGTCTACCTCACGGGCGGCGCGTTCACCGACCGGGCGCGCGCGTTCCTCGCGGGCGGGCGCCCCTACCTCGAGAAGCCGGTGGATCCTCAGGCGCTCCGGCAGCGCGTCGCGGAGCTCGTGCGGCGCTAACGGGAGTTGGTGATCGCGATCACCGGATTCCGTTCATGCTGAGCGTAGTGCCCGCGCAGCGGGCGCGAAGTCGAAGCATGGGCTGGCGAAGCTCGCGCCCTTCGACTTCGCGGCGCTTCGCACCGCTACGCTCAGGGCGAACGGGTGTTACCCAATCGCGATTCGTTTAGCGTCGATCGTGACGCCGGGAGCGCTCAGCGCGGCGGCGGCGTCTGCCGATTGGGCGGCGGAGCGCCGTCCTCCGGGCGCGGCGGCTTCTCCCCCTCGTCGTCGTCGAGCATCCGGTACTTCGGGCCCTCGGGATCGTCGTACTGCCCGCTCTTCACGGTCCACATGAAGAAGAGCCAGGCGGCGAGGCCGAGGGCGAGGGAGAGCCCGATGAGGAGGCCGAGGGACATGTGAACCGTCAGGAATCTAGCACCGGCCGGGGGCGCTCACCCGAGCGCGCGCCGGAGCCGGAGCGAGTTCCCGACGACGAAGAGCGACGACGCGGCCATCGCGCCGGCGGCGACGATCGGGTGGAGGAGCCCCGCCATCGCGAGCGGGACCGCGATGGCGTTGTAGAAGAAGGCCCAGAAGACGTTCTGGCGGATGACCGCGAGCGTCCGGCGCGAGAGCCGGACGAGCTCCGGGACGAGGCGCAGGTCGTCGCGCACGAGCACGACGTCGGCGCACTCCATCGTGACGTCGGTCCCCCGCCCCATCGCCAGGCCGACCTCGGCCTGCCCGAGCGCGGGGGCGTCGTTCACGCCGTCGCCGACGAAGAGGACGCGGCGCCCCGCCCGCTGCCGGCCCGCCACCCGCTCGCGCTTCTGCTGCGGCGTCGCCTCGGCGATCCCCTCGATCCCGAGCGCCGCCGCGACGGCGGCCGTAGCGCCCGACCCGTCGCCGCTCACGAGCGCGACCTCGAGCCCGCAGGCGCGCAGCGATCGCACCGCGTCCTGCGCTTCCTCGCGCAGGACGTCCGCGACCGCGAGGAGCGCCCGGACCTCGCCGCCCGCCGCGAGGAACGCGACCGTCTCGCCGCGCGCCTCGCGCAGGCGCGCGGCGGCATCTGCCTCCGGCGTGAGCGGAACGGAGTGATCGGCGAGGAGGGCTCGGTTGCCGAGGAGGACGGTGTGGCATGTGACCTGGTCCTGGACCTGGACCTGGTCCTGGACCCGGCGTCCGCTTCGGTCCAGGTCCAGGTCCAGGTCCAGGTCCAGGTCGAGGTCCAGGTCCAAGTTCCGCGGCGTTCGGCGGACCCTCGCCACGACGCCGCTCCCCGGCACCGCCCGAAACTCGCTCACCTCGATCTCCACCGCTTCCGGCAGCCCCCGCGCCGCGGCGACGATCGCCCGCCCGACGTGATGCTCGCTGCGCGCCTCGACCGCCGCCGCGAGCCGGAGGGCGCCGTCCGCGCCGAGCGCGGCGTCGAGGGCCACCACCTCGCGCAGCACCGGCCGGCCGCGGGTCGCGGTCCCGGTCTTGTCGAGGAGCACGTCGGTCGCGGCCGCGACGCGCTCGAGCACGTCGCCCCCCTTCACGAGGAGCCCGCGCCCGGTCGCGAGCCCGGTCGCGACGAGGACCGCGATCGGCGTCGCGAGGCCGAGCGCGCACGGGCAGGCGATCACGACGACCGAGATCCCGGTCATGACCGCCTCGTCGAGTGGCGCGCCCCGCAGCCGCCACCACGCGAACGTCGCGCCGGCGAGGAGCAGCATCGCCGGGACGAACACCCCGACGACCCGGTCCGCCACCGCCTGGATCCGGGGCTTCGCCGCCTGCGCCTCCTCGACCGCGCGGACGATCCCGGCGAGCACGGTCTCCGCCCCGATCCGCGTCACCCGCACGACGAGCGCGCCGTGGTGGTTCACCGTCCCGCCGATCACCGCCGCGCCGGGCCCCTTCGCGACGGGGCGCGCCTCGCCGGTGACGAGCGACTCGTCCACCTCCGAGGCCCCCGCGAGGACCTCGCCGTCGAGCGGGATCCGCTCGCCCGGGACGATCTCGATCCGGTCGCCCGGCGCGATCTCGCCGACCGGCACGGACCTTCGCTCCTCGCGCCCGCCCTCGCCCCGCTCGAGCCGGCGCGCCTCGCGGGGCGCGAGCGAGGCGAGCCGCGCCACCGCCTCGGACGCGCGCCCCTTCGCGACCGCCTCGACGTACCGGCCGACGAGGACGAGCGTCGGGATCATCGCGGCGGTGTCGAAGTAGACCTCGCCGCCGCGCAGCATCTGGAAGATCGAGTAGAGGAGCGCCGCGCCCGAGCCGATCGCGACGAGCGCGTCCATTCCGGGCGCGCCGCGGCGCAGGCCGGCCCACGTGGCGCGCAGGAACGGCGCTCCCGCGTACAGGTAGACGGGCAGCGTGAGCCCGAGCGAGATCCACTCCATGAGCCGCCGCGTCGGCGGGTCGATTCCCTGGAAGTACCCGGCGTAGAGCGCCGCCTGGTAGATCATGAGCTGCGAGCCGAGGAAGAGCGCGGTGCCGAGCCGGATGAGGAGGTCGCGGGTCTCCGCCCGCCCCGCCGCCGCGCGCACCGACTCGGACCACGGCTTCGGGGCGTAGCCGGCTGCGCGGATCCGCGAGAGCACGGTCGCGAGGTCCGCGCGCGCGGGGTCGAAGCGCACGCGGGCCCGGTGCGTCGCGTAGTTCACGCGCGCGGCGAGGACGCCCGGCGTGCGGAGGAGGACGCGCTCGGTGAGCCACACGCATGACGCGCAGCGGATCCCGTCGACGTAGACGAGGACCTCCTCCGCGTCGCCGTCCCGGCGGACGGCGTCGCGGAACGCGGAGAGGTCGAGCGCGGATCCGCCGTCGCCGACGGGCACGCCGGGCGCCTCCCAGCTCCGCGTCGCGTAGTAGGCCGAGAGCCCCTCCTCTGCGACGAGCCGGTAGACTCCGCGGCAGCCGCCGCAGCAGAAGAGCCGCGGCGCGCCGCCGATCTCGTCGCGCACCGCCTCGTGCGCGGGGAACTCGGTGAGGCAGTGATCGCAGCGGAGCCGCCCCTCCACGGGCGCGGCGGCGCTCACCGGAGCACCCCGACGCCGCGCAGGAGGAAGAGGAAGCCGAGCAGGGCGACGAGGGCGCCGCCGGCGCGGACGAGGAGCCCGCGCGCGCGCTGGCCGAGGAGGCCGCCCGCGGCCCCGACGAGGAGGAGCGCGGGCGTCGTGCCAAGGCCGAAGGCGAGCGCGAGGAGGAGCCCCTCCGGCAGGCTGCCCGTGCCGGCGGCGCCGAGGAAGACCGTCCAGGAGAGGCCGCAGGGGAGGAGCCCGAGCACGAGGCCGGTCGGGTAGAGGCGTCCGGGGCCGCCGCCCTCGAGCACGCGGCGGACGAGCGCAACGACCTTCCCCGAGGCCCGCGCCTCGAGCCGCTTGAGCGCCGTCGAGAGGCCCGCGACGCCGAGCCCGAGCCCGATCATGAGCAGGCCCGCCGCGATCGCGACCACCTGCTGGATGCCGGCGAGCCGGCCCGCGACGTTCACGAACGAGCCGGTGACCCCCATCACGGCGCCGACCGCGCCGTAGGTCGTGACGCGGCCGGCGTGATACGCGAGCTGCCCCGCGAGCGAGCGCCGGACGCCCGCCGGGCCCGCGGCGAGCGCGAGCGACCCCACGAGCGGCCCGCACATCGCGGCGCAGTGCCCGAACGACCCGAGGAGCCCCGTGACGAACGCCATGGCGACCGCGGAGGACACGCGATCACTCCACCACGCGCAGGTGGAAGCGTGTCGTGCGCGGCGGCTCGCCCGGCGGCGCGACGGTGACGCGCGCGGTCCAGTCCTGGCGGCCGCTCGGGCAGCGCACGAGCACCGCCTTCCCCTCGTACCGACCCGGGGACGCCTCCGCGAGCCGCACCTCGTTTCGCCCCATCTCCATCCCGTCCATCGACAGCGACACCGTCACCGCCGCGCCCGCGGGGACGCCGCCCGGCACGGCGCGCACCGTGAGCTCCCGCATCGTCCGCAGCGGCCGGGGTCCGAGCTCGAGCGCGACGGTCCCGCCGCGGTCGAGCGGGGCCGTGCACCGGGCGGCGCCCGGATCGCAAGCGTCGGGGCGGACGACCGCGACCGTGCGCTCGACCTGCACGCGGTCCGGTCCGCGTCGCACGTCGAAGCGGACGCTCCACTCCGCGGGCGGCGGGTAGTCCACGTCGGCGACGTAGCGCCCGCCTCCGAGCGCCCGCGCCTCGAACGAGCGCGGAGCGCGGCTCGTCTCGGGGAGCGTGAAGGTGAGTCTCACCTCCGCGCCCTCGACCGGCCGTCCGGCTCCGTCGAGGAGCTCGAACGGCAGCGGCGCAGGGCCCGGGACGGCGAAGTGGACGGTCCCCTTCTCCCCGATGTCGCGCTCGTCCGGGAGCCGCACGTGCCACCCGAGCGCCGCGCGAGACGCGCGCTCCGCGTCCTGCCGGAGCCCCTCCTCGTACGGGCGCGCGACGACCGTCTCCTCGCGCACCCGCGACCCGACGAACAGCGTGATCCCGATGACGCCGAGGATACCCACCACGACGAGCGCGAGGAAGAGCCGCATGAACGCGCTCATGGCGCTTCCGCGGGCGCGACGAGCGGGAGCGCCTGGGAGCGGCGCGCGACGACGTCGTCGCGCCCGCGTGCCTCGGCGATGAGCTCCGCGGAGCTGCGCCCCGGGGGGACGCCGCGCGCCGACGCGAGCAACCGCACCTGACGCCGCTCGCCGGCGGCGAGCGCCACCGACGCCGGGCGGAGCTGGACCTCGCCCGCGGCCGCGCGGAGCGCGAGCGCGACCGTCACCGGGACGCGGGCGTGGTTCTCGAGCGCGACCGAGTACGCGTTCACGACGTGCCCGTCCGGCGTGCGGCGCGGCGCGAAGCCGAGGTCCGCGACGGCGGAGAGGTCGAGCAGGGCGCGCAGCGCGACGACGGCGACGAGGAGGCCCGCGGACGCGGCGGTCGCCGCGCCGAGCGCGAGCACGGCAGGGCGGAGCGGCCGCGCGCGTCCGCCGGGCTCCCCGTGGAAGTAGCCGACGAGGTCGCGCGCGCGCCCGAGCCGCGCCATGATCGGCGCGCAGGCGTCCACGCACTCCGCGCAGGCGATGCACTCCACTTGCAGGCCGTCGCGGATGTCGATGCCCGTCGGGCAGACGCGGACACACGCGCCGCAGTCGACGCAATCGGCGTCCCGCCGCGCGTCGTACGCCACGACGAGCGTCGAGCGGTCGAAGAGGACGCCCTGGACCTTCGCGTACGGGCACGCCGTCGCGCAGAACGTGGCGCGCAGGAAGGCGAGGTCGAGAAACAGGATCGCAAAGAGGACGGCCCAGGAGCCCGCGAGCACCGGGCCGAGCGTGCCCGCGCCGAGACGCCGGAAGAACTCGAGCGGCGGTACGAAGTACCAGAGGAGGTTCGCCGCGACGAGCGCCGAGACGGCGGCGACGGCGGCGAAGCCGAGGGGACGCCTCCACGCGCCCTTCGACTTCGGTCGCGCGGCGCGCGCCCTACGCTCAGGGTGAACGGGAGAGGAGCGGCGCTCGGGTATCACCCAGCTCGTGAGATCGCCGAGCACGGTCTGGGGGCAGGCCCAGCCGCACCAGACCCGTCCGAGGAGGAGCGTGACGAGCAGGAACGCGGCGGTGACGAGGAGCGTCGCGGCGAGGACCACGAAGGCCTCGTCGATCGCGAACGAGGCGCCGAACGCGTGCAGCCGGCCGGCGGGCACGTCGAGCCGGAGCGCGCTCTCCCCGCCGACGGACAGGAAGGGCAGCCCGACGACGACGAGCGCCTGGGCTGCCCCCGCGATGCGCCGCCACGTCTTGAAGACGGGTCGCACGCTACGGCCGATCGTCGTCCTCCAGCATCCGGTACTTCGGCCCCTCGACGCGGTCCTTGCGGTGCCGGCGAAAGTAGAAGACGCCGATCGCGGCGAGCGCCGCGCAGAGCGTCGCGCCGAAGATCGTGTAGGCGACGTCGGGGGACATCGTCAGGCCCTCTTCCGCCGCTGCACGAGCGCGAGGCCGATCGCGACGGCCGTCGGGATCGCGGTGAAGGCGATCGTCGCGAGCAGGTTCGCGGAGAGCGGGGCGCCTCCGTCCGCGTCCTGCGCCTGCTGCCACCCGCCGAGCGCCGGCGTGAAGGCCCACAGGTAGTACGCGCCCCAGGCGATGAGCCCCCAGAACAGCAGGGAGAAGCCGAAGGGGATCTTCCGGGAGGTGTCCTTCGCCTCGAAGGCGGAGAGGTTCTCGATCTCGGGATGGAAGGCCATGGCTCCCCCTTACTTGTGCTCCGAGGACTTGCCGTGCTGCGACTCCGTCGCCTCGTGCGCCCGCTGGTTGCGCAGCCAAGCCACGATGGACCAGATGTCCTCGTCCTTCAGGTCGGCGCCGAAGGCCTGCATGCCGCCGTCCTTCACTCCCGGCCGGCCGAGCGCCGGCTTCACGTCGCTGCCGCCCTTGATCATCGCGAAGTAGGCGGCGTCGGGCAGGTCGCCCTTCACGCCGAGGAACTCGTCGTCGAGCAGGTTCGGGGCGACGCCCTCCTGCCCGTGCGCCTCGTCGCCGTGGCACGCGGCGCAGCCGTTCGCGTCGAAGAGCTGCTTTCCCTTCACCGCCGCCGCGACCGCCTGGCCGAGCGGGTTCGCCGTCGCGAGGTCCACCTCGACCCCACCCGGAGCGCCGCGGTTCACGGCCTTGCCGAGCGTCAGGACGTAGGCGACGAGCCCGTCCATCTTGGTCTTGCCCTGGACCGCCGCCGGCGCACCGGCGACGTCCTCGTCCGTGTACGGGACACCGACGCGGCGGAGCGCGCGCATCGACGCCTGGACCTCGGCGCCGTCGATCGGCTCGCCGTTCAGGAACGCGTACGCCGGCATGTTGGAGCGCGCCACGAGCTTCTGCGGGCTCTCGAGGTGCTCCTTCTGCCACGCCGCGGACGGCTTGATCCAGCCCTCGAACGCGAGGTCCGGACCGGTCCGCTTCGAGCCCCAGAGGAACGGGTGGTCGTAGGCGAACTCGCCTGCGAGCGAGTAGCGCGCGCTCGGCTCCTGCGCGCGGCTCCCGCCGTAGCGGACCACCTCGCTCTTCAGCGGGCGGACCGTCTGCGTGTGGCAGGCGTTGCAGCTCTCGCGCTGGTAGACGTCGCGCCCGGCGAGCGCGAGCGCGGGGAGCGGCTTCAGCCCCGCGACCTTCACGTGCATCTCGGGGCGGACGAGCGGGTAGGCCATCGTGACGATTGTCCCGACGAGGACGGCGGCGGTCGCCATCACCGCGAACGTGACGGGCTTCGAGTAGATCTTTCCGGCCATGGTCGTCCCCCCTACGCCGCGGTGACCGCCGCCGGAGCGGCAGGCTTCGCCTCGCTCCGCTCGAGCGCGCGACCCTTCCGGATCGTCATGAGCACGTTGTAGACGAAGAACAGCATGCCGACCGCGAAGATGATCCCGGCGAGCGTGCGCGTGTGCCAGTACGGGTAGTTGCCCGCGATCGTGTCGACGAAGTTGCGGTACACGAGCTTCCCCTCCCCGTCGGTGGCCTTCCACATCCAGCCCTGCCGGATGCCGGTGATCCACATCGTGATCGAGAAGAGGAGCTGGCCGACGAGCACGAGCCAGAAGTGGACGTTCGCGATCTTCTCCGAGTGGATCTCGGTGCCGTAGATCCGCGGGATGACGTAGTAGATCGACGCGCAGATGGTCATCGTCACCCACCCCATGGTGCCCATGTGCACGTGGCCGGGGACCCAGTCGGTGAAGTGGATGAGCTGCGAGACGACGCGGAGCGCCTGCGTCGGTCCCTGCACCGTCTGCAGGCCGTAGAAGGTGATGCCGAGCAGGAAGAACTTGGTGAGATAGGACGAGCGCATCTTCGACCAGTCCTGGCCCACCGTGTAAAACCCGTTCACGACCGAGCCCCACGACGGCGCGATGAGGAACACGGTGAACACGATCGCGAGCGTCTGGATCCAGTCGGGGAGCGGCGTGTAGACGAGGTGGTGCGCGCCCGTCCACATGTACGCGAACACGAGCGACCAGAACGCGATGATCGAGAGGCGGTGGCTGAAGATCGGGAGCCCGGTCGCCTTCGGGAGGAAGTAGTAGAACATCGCGAGGATCGGGGTCGAGAAGATGAACCCGACGGCGTTGTGGCCGTACCACCACTCCACGTTCGCGGAGTTCACCCCGGCGAAGAGGTGGTAGCTCTTCCAGAGCCCCGCCGGCACCGCCAGGTTGTTCACGAGGTAGAGGACGGCGACGGCGACGACGGTCGCGATGATGTACCAGAGCGACACGTACATCTGCTGCTCGTTGCGCTTGATGATCGTCCCGAAGACGTTCACGGCGAACATCACCCAGAGCACGACGATGGCGATGTCGAGCGGCCACTCGAGCTCGGCGTACTCGAGCGACTGCGTCTGACCGGCGAGGAGCGAGACCGCCGCGGCCGCGATCCCCACGTTGAAGAGCCACAGCTGCACGCGCGCGAGCCGCGGGAAGAGCAGCGGCCGCTTGCACAGCCTCATCACGATCCAGTAGCTCAGCCCGAAGATCGCACCGAGGCCGAGGCCGAAGGCGAGGCCGTTCGTGTGCACCGTCCGCAGCCGGCCGAAGGTCAGGTACGGGGGGAAGTTCGCCCCCGGCGCCCACATCTGGATCGAGATGAGCAGGCCGACGACGATCCCAACGACGCCCCAGAAGATCGCCGAGAGGATGAACCCCTGGACGGTCCGGTTGTCGTAGCGGTAGGCGGTCATTCGATGGTCCCCTCGTGGGTTGATCGGGCGCAAGCTAACATGAGTCCACCCGCCGAACACACGGCGAGGCGACCGAGCCCTTTCCGGGTCGGATTCGCGCGCCGTCACGCACTTTTCCGCGGTCGCGGGCACTCCAGCGGCCGCTCCGGGAGCCACGTCATGCGGGGCGGATGTCGACCCGGTTGTCGTAGAAGGTCGAGCCCGCGCCGGCGTCCGTGAGCCGCTGCGACGTGAGCGCGTTCACGTTCCGGCCGCCGGGCGCGTGGGCCGTCCACCAGACCCCCTCCGCGACCGCGACGCCGGTGGGCACGCGTCCGTCCACCCGCAGGACGAACACGACCTCGCCGAGGTCGTTCCACGCGACGACCCGCTGCCCGTCGGCGAGCGCGCGCGCCGCCGCGTCGGCCGGCGAGAGGCGGACGCTCATCCCGCCGTTCCGCTCGCGCAGCTCCGGCCGCTCCATGAACGTCGAGTTGAGGGTGTGGATCGCGGGGCCGGTCACGAGCCTCAGCGGGAGCCCGCCGGCGTCGGCGTACGCGGGGAGGTGGCGCGGGAGCGGCTCCTCGAGCGCCGCGTTCCGCAGCTCGATCTTCCCGGAGGGCGTCCGCCAGCGCGGACCCGGCGGCGGCGCGAGCTGCACCGCGCGACCGTCCGCGAGCGACGCGGCGAACCCGGCCCCGCGCCACGGCGACGGCTGCGCGAGCAGCAGATCGATCACCTCGTCGGCGGTCATCCGGAAGATCGGCTCCGAGAAGCCCATCCGCTCCGCGAGCGCGCGGAAGAGGTCCCAGTTCGCGCGCGCCTCGCCGAGCGGCGGGACGGCGGGCCGGGCGCGCTGCACGCAGTACTGGCCGTAGGAGCGGTACAGGTCCGCGTGCTCGAGCGAGCTGGTCGCCGGCAGGACGACGTCGGCGAAGCGGGCCGTGTCGGTCATGAACCGCTCGTGCACGACGAGGAACAGGTCCTCGCGCGCGAGGCCGCGGAGCACCGCGTTCTGATCGGGCGCGACCGCCGCCGGGTTCGAGCACCAGACGAACATCGCGCGCACGGGCGGGTGCTCGAGGTCCCCGAGCGCGGCGCCGAGCCGGTTCATGTTCACGAGCCGCGCCGGGCGCGGCTGCAGGTCCTCGCGCACGAGGGGCGCGAGATCGAACGCCTGGCCCGACCCGGTCGAGGCGAGACAGCCGCCGCCCTCGCGCCCGGGCGCGCCGAGCACCGCGGAGAGCGCGACGATCGACCGGACGGTCATCGCGCCGTTCGCGTGGCGCGACGGGCCGCCGCCGATCCGGATGAACGGCGCGCGCGCCGCGGCGAGCGCCCGCGCGAGCGCCTCGATGTCCGCGGGCGGCAGGCCGGTCGCGGCGGCGGTCCGCTCCGGCCCGTTCTCCGCGAGCACCCGCGCCCGCAGCTCCGGCCAGCCGGTCGCCTCCGCCGCGAGGAACGGCTCGTCGGCGAGCCCGTCGCGCGCCAGCACGTGCACGAGCCCGAGCGCGAGCGCCCCGTCGGATCCCGGCCGCACGACGTAGGTCCGGTCCGCGAGCCGTGCGGTCTCGTTCTCCCAGGTCTCGACGAGGACGACCCGCGCGCCGCGGCGCCGCGCCTCCTTCGCGCGGGCGGCGAAGTGGACGCTCGTCGCGACCGCGTGGATCCCCCAGAGCACGACGAGGTCCGAGCCCTCGAGCTCGTCGGGGCTCGGCCCGGGGGTGTCGCCCATCACCGCGCGCCAGCCGGCGCCCTGCGCCGGCGTGCAGATCGTCCGGTCGAGCCGGGACGCGCCGAGACGGTGGAAGAACGGCATGCCCGCGTTCCGCTGCACGAGCCCCATCGAGCCCGCGTACGAGTAGGGCAGGATCGCCTCCGGGCCGTGCTGCCGCGCGATGTCGCCGAGCCGCGACGCGACAAGGGAGAGCGCCTCGTCCCAGCTCGCGCGGCGGAAGGCGGCGTCTCCCTTGCGTCCGGTGCGGACGAGAGGATGGAGGAGCCGGTCGGGCGAGTGGACCGACCGCTCGTACCCGTTCATCTTCGCGCAGAGGGTGCCGCGCGAGTACGGGTGCTCGGGGTCGCCGCGCACGCGGCGGGCCCTCCCGTCCTCGACCTCGACGAGGAGGCCGCAGGCGTCTGGGCAGTCGAACGGGCAGACCGAGCGGAGAACCGGCACCGCGCCGCAGTCTAGCGCACCGTCAGCGCCGCCGGTCCGCGACGAGGAGCCGAGCGATGCCGAGATCGTCCGTCGTCCGCCGCAGCCGTCGGAAGAGCGAGGCCGCGAGCGCGCGATAGAACGCGGCGGCCGTCGCGGCGTCGCGCTCCAGCACCGCCGTGAGCCGCTCGGCCCGGAAGGCGAGCAGCTCGGTCGGCTCGGTCGCGATGACGGTCGCGCTCCGCGGAGCGCGGTCGAGGAGGGACGAGGCGCCGAACTGGTTTCCGGCCTCGACGTCCACGACCTGGAGCGTGTCGCCGCCCTTCTCCTTGAAGACGCGGCAGCTCCCGCTCGAGATGACGTAGAGCGCGTCCGGGGGACCGCCCTCGACGACGACGGTGTCACCGGCCGCGAGCGACACGGGTTCTGCGATGTCGGCGATCTCCCGGAGTCCCGGCTCCGGCACGTCCTTGAAGAGGTCCACCTGTCTCAGCGCCGCCGCGATGTTCATGGGGGTCCTCCGGTGCCCCCCTCCCGCGCGCGAGTGTAGCGCGGCGTGGAGCGGTGGCGCGAAGGCGTCCGTTCCCCCCCTCACCCCGCCCCTCTCCCCCGGCTTCGCCAGGGGAGAGGGAGAACAGCCAACTTCGCTCTACTGGGAGAGAGGGAGAACAGGCGAAGCCCCCGTCCCGACACCAGCCGCGACGCCGCCGCCAGCGGGGGAGAGGGCCAGGGTGAGGGGGCGAAGCCCCCCGTCCCGCGACACTTCCCGCGCGCTAGGCGGTTCGCCGCGCAGACCGGCGGGCGAGCGCCTCGTCGAGATACCCGCGCTCCGCCGACACCTCGCGAACGAGCACGGGCTCGAGCCACTCCGGCGGTGCCTCGACGTTCCCCTCCTCCGCCACGGCGAGCACGAGCGGACGATCCACGTACTCGTCGAAGTGCCACCCGGTCGCGGCCGCCACGAGGTGGCGCCGCTTCGCGACGCGGCGGCCCTCGGTGAGCGGCCAGAACGCGTCGAAGTCGGCGCGAGAGATGGTCTCGACCCGCCCCGGGCGGCCGCGCGCCGGCGCGCGCGCCCGGAACCACTGCTCGCCAAGCGCCGAGCGCGTGACGCCGACGCTCTCGCGCGCGTCTCCGGGGAGCCAGCCCTGCTCGAGCGCCTCGACGTCGCCGCCCTGCCCCTCGGACGGGATCGCCGTGACGAGGAACCGGCGCTCGGGCGCGGCGGCCGGGACGACCTTGCCTTCCTCCTCCGCTGCGTCCGCGCCACTCGCCTCGAGCGCGGCGACGACCGCGTACGCGGCGTCGGTCACCGGCGTCGCCGTCGTGCGGAGGTGGACCGCGAGCTCGCGCTCCGCGGCGGCACCGCGCTGCTCCGCGACGTTCAGCAGCGCGAGGAGGCCGGGCCGCAGCCCCGCGAGCGCCTCGCCGCGGCGGACCTCCTCGGCGCGCGCCTCGAGGAGCGCCCCCTCGACGGCGACCCCGGCGGCGACGGCCTCCCTTCGCGCCTCGATGGGCGCGCGGAGCGCCTCGAGTGCGCCCGCGGCCTCCTCGGCGCCGAGTCCCATCGTGCGCAGCGGCGCGAGGAGATCCCCGAGCCGCCGCGCCTCCTCCCGCGCGACCTCGAGGGCGGCCGCGTCGCCCGGGCCGGCGACGGCGGCGAGCGCCTCGCGGAGCGCGCGGGTCTGGGCGCGGAGGGCGCCCGCGTGGAGCGCGGCGAACGTCGCGGGCGCGTCGGGGCGCGGGATCGCGCCGCGCCGGGCGGTGAGCGCCGCCGCGAGCCTCGGCAGGAGCTTTCGCAGCCGCGGCGCGGCATCAGCGAGGACCTCCTCGCGGGCCCGCCGGGCGCGCCGCTCGACGCGATCGGCGAGCCAGTCGAGCGCGCCGCGGTACGGGCCGGGGAGCTCGCCGCGCGCGGCGGCGAGCCAGGTCGCGAGGACGTCGGGGTCGCGCGCCGTCGCGGCCGCGCGCGCGATCGGGTCGAGCTCGGTCCGCAGCGCGGGGGGGACCGCGCCCGCGAGCCCCGGCGCGAGCGCGGCGAGCGCCGCCGCGAGCCGGACGGTCGCGTCGGCGAGCGCGCGCGAGGCCTCGCGGTCCTTCGGATCGGCGGTCCTCCCGAGCGCCTCCTCGGCGTCGGCGAGCCGGGCGAGCGCCAGGATCCGCGCACCGGTCTCGGGCGGTCCGTCGAGGATCTCGGGGTCGAGCCGCATGTCGGTCACCCTCCGGGCGAGGTCCCCGGGATGATGATCGATGCGGCGGGACCGGGCAAATCCGCGGATCCCGGTCGCCCCGAGCGAAGTCGAAGCGCGAAGGAGATCGCGCCGGCTCGGATCCGAACGGCCCCCGTTCGCCCCCGAGCGCAGCTCGAAGCCGAACGAGGACGGCGCCGGCTCGGATCCGAACGGCCCCCGTTCGCCCTGAGCGTAGCGGCGCGAAGCGCCGCGAAGTCGAAGGGCGAGCGAGGACCGCGCCGGCTCAGATCCGAACGGCCCCGTTCGCCCTGAGCGTAGCGGCGCGAAGCGCCGCGAAGTCGAAGGGCGAGCGAGGACCGCGCCGGCTCAGATCCGGAAGGCGACGAACGCCGACAGGAACCGGAGGTCGCGCGTGTCGTTCTTTCCCGCGAACGCGGGGAACGTGAAGGCGGCTCCCAGGTCGAGGTAGCGGAACGGCGTCACGACGACCGCGGCGCCGAGCGGGACCCGGTAGAAGTCCGAGAACGACCCGGTGACCGGATTGAGCGGCCCCTCGAGCGACGCGCCGACCGCTACGGCGAGGGCGGGCCCGAGCTGCAGCTGGAGCGTCGCGGGCACGGAGAGGTGCTCCTTGTTCCCGACGGTCGCCTGGTTCGTCACGACGTCGTAGGTGCCGAGGTTCCACGAGATCGGCGCGCTGCGCGATGCGATGGTGTCCCGGTCTTTGAGGCCGAAGTTCACCGCAGGTGCGACGGTCAGCGCGACCGCGCCGCCGCCGCCACGGAACACCAGGCCAGCCCAGCCGGCGTAGTTCCGCGGCTCCTGTAGGCGCACGACGTCCACGCCGCCCTGCACCGCGACGTCGAGTCCGCCCCCTCGCACGACGCTGATCCGCGTGAACGCGCCCACGTCGCTGTAGACGTTCGCGCAGCCGTTGTTCGCGCCGCCGAGGCAGAGGCCGGTGAGGTGACGCACCCCGATCTGCCACTGGTCGGTGAGGCCGAAGGCGAGGCTCGGGTTGAGCGTGACCGGCTTCCAGTCGGCGTCCTTCGACGCGTTGAGCTGCACCGGCCCCCAGATCTCGATCATGCCGGCGCCGAGCGTGAGCGGCCGGCGCGTGATCTCGGTCGGCCAGCGGTCGCGCGCGCCTCCGAGCGAAACGTCCGCGGCGCGAGCCGGGCCGATGGTGGTGAGCAGCGCGGTCGCAACCGCCGCGTGCACGAGCATTCGTCGCATGGTCCCTCCCGGACTGTTCGTCGAAGGAAAAGGTGTACCCGGCCGGGCGGGCGCGCCACGGGCGGGAGCAGAGCCCCCGAGCCCTCACCCGGCGGACGGGTGCGCTCGGCCCCCGGGCGCGCCGTTGACCGCTCGCCCGTCCGCGTGGTCCGGTGCGGCGTATGCGCGCGCTCGTCACCGGCGCCGGCGGCTTCCTCGGGAAGAGGCTCGTGCGAGCGCTCTCCGCGCGCGGCGATCGGGTGCGCGCGCTCGTGCGGCGGCCCGGCGCGGCGCTCGACCTCGAGGGGGTCGAGGTCCTGACCGGCGACGCGACCGA
>WNGB01007755.1_pt1 | contig 15393 bp, 14 predicted proteins | sample 5400681 | NCBI WGS metagenome assembly WNGB01 (sample SAMN13153367, study PRJNA577476) | soil metagenome | isolation source: 115 cm soil or saprolite under grassland replicate 2 | place: USA:California | collected 2016-06-15
CGCGCCGCGCACCGGCGAGCTTCTGAGTTGCGGCATCGTGGCGGGGGCGGTGCAGGTGCCGCGTGGCGGCGCGCCGATCGTCCTGCTCGCGGATCATCAAACGACGGGCGGGTATCCGGTGATCGCTACGGTGATCGCCGCGGATCTGGGGAAGGTCGCGCAGTCCTTACCGGGGGAATCACTCCGGTTCTATCGCGTGGAGCGCGACACCGCGGTCGATGCCTTGCGCGCAGAGCGCCGCGCGCTCGACGGCGCGCGCGTGAGCGCCTGACGCAACGCGACCATCTCGAGTGCGGCGTCCATGAACTCCTCGCCCTTGTTGCCTTCGGCACCGCCCGCGCGTTCGCGCGCCTGCTCGATGGAGTCACACGTCAGAACACTGAACGGGATCGCCGTCGGATAGGTGAGCGTGAGATCCATCAGACCCTTCGCGACCGACTGCGCGATGTACTCGAAGTGCGGCGTCTCGCCCCGGATCACGCAGCCGATGGGAATGACCGCGTCATACCGACCGGTATCCGCGAGCAGCGCGACGGCCGCTGGGAGCTCGAACGAACCCGCGACCTCGAAGAGATCGATGGTGGCGCCCGACTGCGTCGCTCGCTCGATGGCGCCCCGCTCGAGCGCGAGCGTCACCTCTTCGTTCCAACGGGCTCGAACGATCGCGACGCGAGCACCCCGGCCCGCGCCGGTGTGTCTCGCGGCACGTGTCTTTCCGGTCGCCATCGCTCGCAACTCTATCGGGGGCCTCGCCGTCGCATCTTGGCTGCCCTAACGTTCAACAAACGATGGACGATCCGCGGCTCGTCGCGCTGGGCCTTGTCCCGCCGCCGCCTGGGCAGCTGCAGGAGGCCGAGCAGTCTCCGGCCGAGCCCGCTGCGCCGGCGACCACGCCTGACTGGGAGACGCCCCAGCAGTCGCAGTACATGCCCACGCCGAATCCGTTTTCGGCAGCGGCGAGCGCGAGCCCCGAGTACCCTGACCCCTTCACCAAACCGCCTGCCCCGCCACCGCCCGCGCCGCCGCCCCAGCCGACGGTGCCGTCGATCTTCAATTCGCCGAACTCGCCGTTCAGGTTCGCCCCATCGGCGCAGGCTGCGCCGCCCGCTGCGACGACGTCGGATGCGACAGCCGAAGCCACGCCCTTCGCGTCGGCCCCGAGCGCCTTCAATGCGCCGAACAGCCCGTTCAGCGTCGGTGCCGCTCCAACGTCCTTCACTGCCGCCGTGCCCGCCATCGCACCGACGAAGATCGACAAGAAGGCCGCGAAGCGCGCTGCGGAGGAAGCGAAGAAGAACGCCAAGCTCGCGGAGGAGAACGCGATCAAGGCGGCGAAGATCGCCGAGCAGGACACGATGCAGGCCGCGAAGCTCGCTGTGGCGCAGGCCAAGATCGACGCGGCGCAAGCGAAGATCGACGCGCGCGAAGCGAAGATCGCGGAGCGCCGAGCGCGGAAGGCCGCGAAGCGTGGGAAGTCCGGGGCGCAAGAGGTGGCCGCGGCGGCGGTGTACATTCCGTCCGCCCCGAAGCCGTTCGTGCCCCCCGTCTTCGTCGCGCCCCCGACGCCACCGCCGTATCTCGCGCTCATGGAGTCGATCGCGAAGCACCCCGCGGTCATCCGTATGGACGTCCGCTTCGGTCAATTCGGTCGCGCGCGCCTGGAGCTGGCGCCGATCGGCTTTGCGTTGATCGGGCTGCGCAGCGGGACGGCGTACACCTGGCAGGAGGTCAAAGACGTTCAGGCCGGCCGCGGGCGCCTCGAGATCAAGACCGAGGCGGACCGGGAGAGGGTCGTCAAGACGAAGGAAGCCACGACGACGCAGCCGTACGTCGAGAAGCTCACGCGCGCGCTGGTGGTATCCATCGACGGCGCGGCCGAGCCGGGACTCGCGCCATACGTCGCTCGCGTCATGCAGGACATGAGCTCGCAGACGTTCAACTACCACACGACGTCGTGGCTCGAGTACGAGAACGCGCTCGAGCGCGTGCGCGGAGAGTTTGCCGAGCACGACGATCCCTTCGTGCCAGTCGTTGCCGGCGCGCTGTTCGCATTCATCTTCGTCGCCGGGCTGTTCATCCTCCCCGAGGTCGTCAACCTCGCGTCGGACATCAGGCCGCCGGCGGGCGCGTTCGTCGTCCAGCCTCGCTACGGCTGGCTCGACATTCGCAGCTTCGTCATGGCGGTCGGGCTGTCCGCGCTGCTGACACGACTGGTGCTGCGTCTCGGTCTCGGATCGTCCGCGCTCGCGTGGGCGCGCGGGAGCGTGCGTGGCTGGCACTCGAGGGGTCCGCAGATCCTTCGGATCGCGAGCCGTGAACTCGCTCGCCTGCTGCTCGGAACGACCGTGGCCGCGGCCGCACTGTTCCTCGGTTTCGCCGCATTCGCGCCGACGGTGGCGTCGACGCTCGTCATCGACAGCGTCGGGCTGCGCGAGATCGTTCCGCTGCCGATCGTCGGCATCGACAAGAGGTGGTCGGAGGTCGTCGAGGTGCAGAAGAGCGAAGGTCCCGGTCGCCTCGAAGGATTCGGAGTGACCGTATTCTTCAGCGGCGGCCGCTGGGTCACGACGGTCGATCACGACCTCTCTGGCGGCACCGACGGTCAGCTGCTGAAGAGCGCAACGAGCTGGGCGGACAACGCGACGAAGTAGTTAGCTTGACTCGTCCGCGACCACACTCAGCAGGTGGCCCATCTTGTCCCGCTTGGTGTTGAGGTACGCGCGGTTTGTCGCGTTCGCCGCGATCTCGATCGGGATCCGCTCGACGATCTCGAATCCGTAGAGCGACACGCCGGCTTTCTCCGGGTTGTTCGTGAGGATGCGCGCGCGCCGCACGCCGAGGTCCATGAGGATCTGGACGCCGATGCCGTACTCGCGATGGTCGGCCTTGAAGCCCAGGCGCTCGTTCGCCTCGACCGTGTCAAGACCCTGATCCTGGAGCGCGTAGGCGCGCAGCTTGTTCATGAGACCGATGCCGCGCCCTTCCTGTCGCAGGTAGAGGAACACGCCACGGCCTTCGCGCGCGATCCGCGCGAGCGCGGCATCCATCTGCGCGCCGCAGTCGCAGCGCTGCGATCCGAGAAGATCACCGGTGAGGCATTCCGAGTGCACGCGCACGAGCACCGGCCTTCCGTCGGCGACGTCGCCCATCGTCAGTGCGACGTGCTCCGCCTCGGTGTTGCCGAAACGTGCTTTGTAGCCGTGCACCATGAACTCGCCGTACTTCGTCGGTAGCTTCGCGGACGCGACGCGCTCGACCATCTGCTCGCGCGCCATCCGGTACGCGATGAGTTCTTTGACCGTGATCATCTTCAGGCCATGGCGCTTCGCGAAGCGCTTGAGCTCCGGCAAGCGCGACATCGAGCCGTCGGGGTTGGTGATCTCGCAGATGACGCCGACCGGCTCGAGATCGGCGAGCCGGCACAGGTCGACCGCCGCCTCGGTCTGGCCGGCGCGCACCAGGACGCCACCCTCGCGCGCACGGAGCGGGAAGATGTGTCCCGGCTTCACCAGGTCGCCCGGTCTGGAGTTCGGATCAGCGAGGACGCGGATCGTGTGCGCGCGGTCGGCCGCGCTGATGCCGGTCGTGATGTCTTCGCGTGCATCGACGCTCACCGTGAACGCCGTTCCGAGACGCGCCTCGTTGCGCTGCACCATCTGCGGCAGGTCGAGCTGCTCGAGGCGCTCGCTCGTCATCGGCACGCAGATGACGCCGCTCGCGTACTTGCGAATGAAGGCCACCGTCTGCGGCGTGCACGCCTGCGCAGCCATCGTGAGGTCGCCCTCGTTCTCGCGGTCCTCGTCGTCGACGACGATGACCATCCGTCCGGCCGCGATCTCGGCGATGGCCTCGTCGACGGTGCCGAACGGCGGCTCGGGCGAGACGACGCGCGGGTGGCGCGCGATCTTCTTGGTGGCGCCCGCCCTCTTCATATGACCAGTTTAGGTCACGACTTCCGCAGCAAACGCTCGACGTACTTCGCCACGATGTCGACCTCGACGTTCACCGCGTCGCCGACGCGCAGCGCCCCGAGCGTCGTGCGCTCGGCGGTGTGCGGGATGAGCGCGATCTCGAAGTACGTCTTCCCCAGCGCCGCCACGGTGAGGCTGACGCCGTCGAGCGTGATGAACCCCTTCATGACGATGTAGCGTCCCGTCGCCCTCGGCAGGGCGAAGCGGAGCCGGGCGCCCTCGCCTTCCGCGCGCCGCGCGACGAGCTTTGCCGTGCCGTCGATGTGGCCCTGGACCAGATGACCGCCGAGCGCCGTCTCAGGCGTCGCCGCGCGCTCGAGATTCACTCGGCTGCCGCGCAGCAGAGCGCCGAGGGTCGTCCGCGCGATGGTCTCGGGCACGACGTCGGACGCGAACCCGCGATCGTCGCGGTCGATCACGGTGAGGCAGCCGCCGGCGACGTTGATGCTGTCGTCGATCGAGAGGTGATCGAGCACGCGAGCGCACGCGATCTCCAGGCGCGAGCCGGACGTCGTGGGGCCGACGTGACGCACGGTGCCGATCTCCTCGACGATGCCCGTGAACACTTAGAGGTCTCCTTCGATCGCGACGTCCTCGCCCAAGCGTCTGACACGCAGGTTCTTGAGCGCGGCGGTGTTCAAGACGCCGGCGAGCGCGGGCGGTCCATCGCCGCCGGCGATCGGCGAGGTGATGACCATCAGGCGATCCGCGAGGCCCGCCCGCACGAGCGCGCCGGCGACGCGCGGTCCGGCCTCGGACAGCACGGTGTTCACGCCGTGTTCGCCGAGCCAGCGCATCGCGGCGCCGAGGTCTAGGCCGCCGTCGGAGCGCGGCAGCGTCGCGAGCAGGACGCCCGCCTCGCGGAGCTTGTTCGTGCGCCGGGCGTCGGCGTCGCGCGCCACGAACAGCACCGTGCGCTGCGGGTCCTTCGCGCGGACGACCTTCGCGGTCGGCGGCGTGCGCGCCTCTGTGTCGACGATGACCCGCAGCGGATCTCGACCTGCGACCTCGCGGACCGTGAGTGCCGGATCGTCAGCGAGGACGGTGCCGATGCCGACGAGGACGGCGTCGGTACGATCGCGGAGTCGATGCACTTCGCGCAGCGCGCGCTTGCCGACGATGTAGCGGCGGCCGGGTATGGTCACGCGACCGTCAAGGGTCGTCGCGATCTTCACCAGTGCGAACGGCCGGCCCCGGCGCAGGCGGCTGACGAAACCCTCGTTCAGGCGAAGCGCCTCAGCTTCGAGCACGCCTTGATCGACGTCGACGCCGGCGGCCCTCAGTTGGCGGAAGCCTTTGCCATCGGTGCGCGGGTCCGGGTCGCGCATCGCTGCGACGACACGGCGGACGCCTGCCGCCACGATCGCGTCGACGCATGGCGGGGTCCGGCCGTGGTGTGCGCACGGCTCGAGTGTGGTGTAGAGGGTCGACCCACGGGCGGAGTCGCCCGCCTTCGCGAGTGCGTTCACCTCGGCGTGCGGCTCGCCGGCCGCGTGGTGATAGCCCTCGCCGACGATCTCGTCGCCACGCATGATGACCGTGCCGACCATCGGGTTGGGACTGGTGCGTCCGGCAGCGCGCGCGGCGAGACGCAGCGCACGCCGCATGTACCTGGTGTCCTCGTCGCTCATCGGTTGTAGTCTGCCCCCTCGTGGCCACCGATCTCGCGACCGTCGCGAAGCGTCTCCCGCCCGAGCTGCGGGCGCGCGCAAGCGAGGACAAGGACATCGAGCGCGTCGTGGAATTCCAGAACCGCTGGGCGACGCCGAGTACCTGGATGTCGCCGGCGGCGGCGCGCGTGATGATGACAGCGAACCCCGAACCTTTTCGATTGACGCTCGTCGTCGAAGACGACAGCAGTGCGATCCAAGCCGTCGGATCCACCGGCAACGGTGGGCTGTTCGCGTCGCCGGACGGCTCGTGGCGCCTCGGACTGCGGGTCGCCCCCGAGTGGCGCCGTCGCGGCGTCGCGCGATCCCTGCTCGAGCCGATCGCCGACCATGCGCGGATCAACAAGGCCACGCGCCTCGTCGCGGCCGTACGCGGGGACGAAGGGGAGGGCGCGCGTTTCGCCGAGGCGATGGGCTACCGGGCCTTCCATGAGCGCATCGACGCATATATCGATGTGCCGTCGTTCGATGCCGCCGCCTTCGAGGATCCGGACGAGACCGCTGGCCGCGCCGGGATCCGGCTGGCGACCTACGGCGAGCTCGCGAGCGAGCGCGGCGCGACCTTCGAGGCCTTCCAGCGCGAGCTGCTGCCGGTCATCTGGGCGATGGCGCGCGACGTCCCATCGCCGACGCCGATGCCCGAGCAGCCGCCATCCTTCGAACAGGCGAGGCGGATGTTCTTCGAAGGACCCGGGCAGGACCCGCCGAGCACGATCATCGCGCTGCGCGAGGGCCATCCGGTCGCGATGACGGCGACGATGGTCAAGGAGAACGGCACGGCCTACACGAACTTCACCGGCGTCGCGCGCGCCGAGCGCGGCAAGGGTATCGCGCTCGCGATGAAATTGCGCGCGCTGCGCGAGCTTCGCGCTCGCGGCGTGAAGCTTTTCGGCACGACGAATGACGAGCAGAACGCCGCGATGCGCGGCATCAACCGCAGACTCGGCTACAAGCCCGAACCACCCACCACGATGTACGAGAAGCGCTTCTCGTGACAACCACCGAGGGGCTCCGCCCCCCGAGAACCCCCCACGCCGGCGTCGAGCTCCGCGATTCGGCGCTGCGCCAGCTCGATGCCGCGGCGAAGGCTCTGAATCTCGACCCCGGCATGCACCGATTCCTGCGCACGCCGGAGCGCACGCTCATCGTGTCGGTCCCGGTGATGCTCGAGGAGGGTCAGCTCGAGGTCTACACGGGCTATCGCGTCCAGCATTCGACCGGCCGCGGTCCGGGCAAAGGCGGGATCCGGTTCCACCCCGGCGTGAACCTCGAAGAGGTCGAGGGCCTCGCGATGCTGATGACCTGGAAGTGCGCGGTCACCGACCTGCCGCTCGGCGGCGCGAAGGGCGGGGTCGCCGTCGATCCGCGAAAGCTCACGCGGCGCCAGGTCGAGCGCCTTACGAAGCGCTACACGGCGGCGATCCTTCCGATCATCGGCGCGGAGCGCGACATCCCGGCACCCGACGTGAACACCGACGAATCGACGATGGCGTGGATCGTCGACACCGTGACGATGATGACCGGCCAGCACTCGCCCGAGGTCGTCACGGGCAAGCCGATCGAGCTGGGCGGATCGCGCGGACGCACGGAAGCGACCGGACGCGGGGTCGCGTTCGTCACGCTCGAGGCGATCAAGCGCGCCGGTCGCAGACCGGAAAACACGCGAGTTGCGGTGCAGGGCTTCGGCAACGTGGGCAGCGTCACGGCGAAGATCCTCGCCGAGGCGGGCTGCACGATCGTCGCGGTGTCCGACGTGAGCGGTGGTTACGTGGCGCCGCGGGGGATCGATGTCCCCGCGGCGACCCAGCACGCCCGGCGGCACCCGCAGCGCCTGCTCGAGGGTCTGGCCGGGCTCTCGAAGATCAGCAACGCCGAGCTTCTCGCGATGGAGGTCGACGTTCTCGTGCCGGCCGCGCTGGAGGGCCAGATCACGTCGGAGAACGTCCACGAGGTCCGCGCGAAGATCATCGTCGAGGGCGCGAACGGCCCGATCACTGCCGATGCCGATCGCAAGCTCGCGGACCGAGGCGTGACGATCATGCCCGACATCCTCGCGAACGCCGGTGGCGTGGTCGTGTCGTACTTCGAATGGGTCCAGAGCCGCGCGCAGTTCTACTGGGAGCTCGACGAGGTCGAGAAGCGCCTCGAGATCTACATGCGCCGCGCCAGCGATCTGGTGCTCGCCAAGACGAAAGCGTACGACTGCACGCCGCGCGAGGCCGCGTTCATCGTGGCGGTCGAGCGCGTCGCGAGCGCAATCGAGAAGCGGGGCATCTTCCCCTAGCGACCGCTAGCGACCCGCCAAGCATTCGCGTGGTCGGTCCGGTTCAACTACGAAGCGATCCGTAGTACTTGCGTGCGTCGAGTTTGACGCCACCGACCCGCGCCGATCGCAGGCTGGTGGACATCGATCAGGAGGTGGAATTGCATGAACACTCTTCGGGTCATCGCACTCGTCGCTTCCGTCCTCTGTCTTGCCATCCTCGTGTCACCAGCGGTTGCGTCGGGTCCGAGCCTGTCGCCGATCGCCGCACCCGTCTCGGAAGGTCCGTACGTGACCGCGATGGGCATCGGTCTCGTTCAGGCACCCGCGGATCCGCTGGCACTTGCACAGACGCTCTTCGTCACGGTGCAGGCGACGGCCGATGCGGCGAGCGTGCAGAGCGCGGGCGACGAGCTGCTCGCGCGGCTCGATGCGATCAAGGCGGCGCTGGTGAAGGTCGGCGTCCCGGCCGACGGGATCCGCACGATGGGTTTCAGCGTCAGTCCGTTCTACGGGCAGACCAAGCCGGCGACGGCACCGATTGAGACGCAGCCGGCGCAGCAGGTGACCTCGCTGAGCCTCATGGCCAACCTCACGGCCGACATCCCATCGGTCCGGATGCTGGTGGCTGCCATGAACGCGGCGACGTCAAACGGCGCGTCGTCGGTCAGCGCGAACGCGGGTAAGGGCTCCTCGCCCTATGGCGCGACCCAGCCGTCCGCCGCAGACCTGGCGAAGGCGACCGCAGCAGCGCTGGCGAACGCTCGCACGAACGCCGAGGCGCTCGCGGCTGCGAGCGGCAGGAAGCTCGGTGCTATCCGCTCGATCTCCTCGCAGCTGCCGGTCACTGGCTGCTGCCCTCCGAACGCGGGATGGATGCTGCAGATCACGGTGACGTTCGAGTACGCGGGGTGATCCCGGTCGTGTGCCATGCTCGTTGCGATGCCCGAGGTTGCGGTCGCGTTCCCGAACGACGAGCCGACGGCGGAAGTGATCGCCTCGCGTCTGCGCGCGGATGGGATCGCAGCCCGCGTCGATCGCGGCTTGCACGCGTCGTGGCAGGTGCCGTCGCGCGGCCAGATCACCGTGCTCGTCGCTGCGGGTGACGTCGCGCGTGCTCGAACGATCCTCGGCACCCAGTCACGCGCGGAGAGCCCACCGAGCCGTTGGGTCGGAGTCGCGATCGCGTTGTTGTTCGGCGCGTTGGCCGTTGGCCTCCTCGCGGTAGTGCTCACGATCGCGGCGCGTTAGACCCGTTGCATAAATATGCGACAAGCCGCATAATATGCGGCGGTGCCGGTGAAAGTGGCGATCGTCGGCGTGACGGGCTACGCAGGTGGCGAGCTCGCGCGTCTGCTCCTGCGCCATCCCGAGGCGCGGCTCGTCGCCGCGGCCGCGCGAGGGCGGCAAGGCGAGGCACTGCGAGACGTGCAGCCGCATCTTCACGCCGCGCCGCCTTCGCTCGCGGTGAGCGCGGACCCCGGCGACGCCGAGATCGTGTTCACCGCTTTGCCAGCGGGTGAGGCCGCAAAGCTCGCGCCCGCCTGGCTCGCCGAAGGTCGTTCCGTCATCGACATCGGTAGCGACTTCAGGCTCCGCGATCCCAAGGACTACGAGCGTTGGTACGCGTACACGCATCCCGCCCCGGAGCTGCTGAAAGACGCGGTCTACGGACTTACGGAGCTGACGCGCGATCGCCTCCGCGGCGCGCGCGTGATCGCGAATCCCGGTTGTTATCCGACCGCCACGCTTCTCGCGCTGCTGCCTGCGCTCAAGGGCAAGCTGATCGACGACGACCTCGTCGTCGACGCGAAGTCCGGCGTCTCTGGCGCGGGTCACAACGTCGACGACGCCTACCTGTTCGGGACGATCGACGAGAGCGTTCGGCCCTACGGCGTTCCGAGGCACAGACACACGCCGGAGATCGCGCAGGAGGTGCGCGGGATGTCCGGACGGGCGCCGCGCCTCACCTTCACGCCGCATCTGGTCCCCATGACGCGCGGCCTCATCGCGACCTGCTACGCGACGCTCCGCGACGACGTCGATGCCGCGCGCGTCGCCGAGGCGTACGCGACCGCCTACGCAGAAGAGCCGTTCGTGCGTGTCACGAGCTCGCCGCCCGCGACAAAGGCGACGCTCGGGAGCAACTGGTGCCTCGTGCATGCGATCGTCGACGAGTCCAACCGGCGGCTCGTCGCGTTCGCCGCCATCGACAACCTCGTGAAGGGCGCGGCCGGTTCGGCGATCCAGAACCTCAATGCGATGCGGGGCTATCCCGAGACGATGGGCCTCGAGGCCCTGCCGTTGTGGCCGTGACGACGGACGGGCGCGGCGTCACCTTCGCGCACGGCTTCCGGGCGGGCGCCGCGAAGGCCGGGGTGAAGCACGGGCGGCCCGAGCGCCTGGACGTCGCGCTCATCGTGTCCGAGCGCCCGTGCGCCGCGGCCGCGGTATTCACGACGAATCAGGTCATCGCCGCCCCGTGCGTCGTCACGCGCCGGCACGCCGAGCGCGGGCCGCTTCGCGCGATCGTGGTCAACTCGGGCAACGCAAACGCCTGCACCGGCGAGCAGGGTGAGCGCGACGCGATCGCTATGGCCGAGGCGGCCGCGCTCGTCGTCGGATGCTCGCCGTACGAAGTCGCGGTCGCGAGCACCGGAGTCATCGGTTTCAAGCTGCCGGTCGAGCGAATCGCTGCGGTCCTTCCTGATATCGCGCTCACCGAAGGCGGCTGGGACGAGACGTCGCGCGCGATCATGACGACCGACACGCGGCCCAAGGTCGCCGAGCGCGAGCTGCACCTCGCTGCGGGCACGGTGCGGATCGGCGGCGTCGCGAAGGGCGCGGGCATGATCCATCCGAACATGGCGACGCTCCTGGCCTTCGTCACGACCGACGCACTGGTCGAGCGCGCCGATCTGCGGCGGATCGTCTCGCACACGGCCGACACGACGTTCAACGCGATATCCGTCGATGGCGACACCAGCACCAACGACACACTGCTCGTGCTCGCCAACGGCGCATCGGGCGTGACGCCCAAGGGTGCGGATCTCGCGACGTTCGAGGAGGGCCTCCGCACCGTGTGCGCGGAGCTGGCGCGGATGATCGTCGCCGACGGCGAGGGCGCCACCAAGGTCTTCGAAGTCCGAGTGCGCGGTGCCGCGTCGGCGGCCGACGCGCGCCTCGCGGCACGGACGATCACGAACTCGAATCTGGTGCGCACCGCGATCCACGGTGGCGATCCGAACTGGGGCCGCGTGCTCGCCGCCGCGGGGCGCTCCGGCGCGCGCGTCGACGACCGCCGGGCCAGCGTGCGCATCGGCGATCTCTTCGTCTATCGCGACGGGTCGCCGCTCGCGGTCGCCGACGCGGACGTCCGTGCGCTCTTCGCGGCCTCCGCGGTCGAGATCGAGGTGAGCCTCGGCCTCGGCGACGGTCAAGCCGTGGCGTGGGGCTGCGATCTGTCCGCGGAGTACGTGCGCATCAACGCGGAGTACATGACGTGACAAGCCACCGGGGGGCTCAGGGGCAGGGGCCCCTGGGCGCGGAGCGACCCCCCGAGGACCCCCCCGGCAGCTTTGGAGCGATCGTCATGAAGATCGGCGGCTCGGTGCTCGGCGAGGAGGCCGCGGCGCTGGATATCGTCGCCGCGTTGCACGACGGCGGTCACTCGCTCGTCGTCGTCCACGGAGGTGGGCCCCTCGCGACGGAGTGGTCCGGACGTCTGGGCCTCGAGACGCGCTTCCTGCGAGGTCTGCGCGTGACCGACGCGCCCACGCGCGACGTCGCGCTCGCGACCATGACGGGTCTTGCGAACACCCGGGTCGTCGCCGCGCTGCTTGCGCGCGGCGTCCCGGCGGTCGGCTTGTCGGGCGTCGACGGCGGGATGCTCCGCGCGGAGCGAGAGGAGGCCGAGCTCGGCCTCGTCGGGCGCGTGACCCTGGTCGACAGCGCGCTGCTCGAGGAGCTGCTCGAGTCCGGGCGCGTTCCGGTGGTGGCACCGGCGGCGCTCGACTCCAAGGACGGCGAGATCCTCAACGTGAATGGCGACGGCGCCGCGGGCGCGCTGGCCGCGAGTCTCGGCGCGCGGCTGCTCGTGTTCGTGACTGACGTCCCGGGTGTTCGCGCCAAGGACGGCAAGGTCATCACCTCCCTCGACACCGCTCGCGCGAAGGCTCTGGTCGACGACGGCACGATCGAGGGTGGCATGGTGCCCAAGGTCGAGGCGTGCCTGGTGGCCGCCAGCGCCGGGTGCCGCGCGGCGATCGTCGCGGCCCGCGGCGCCGATGCGATCGAGAAGCTGCTGATCGGCGAGCAGGTGGGCACGGTGTTCGAGGCAGCCGCATGAGGGAGACTGTCACGCGCAAGCACCACCGTCAGCAGGCGCTGGTGCGACTGGTACGCCAGCAGCGCCTCTCGACACAGGAGGAGCTCGTCCGCGCGCTCAAGACCGCGGGCTACGCCGCGACGCAAGCCACCGTATCGCGCGACATCGTCGAGCTCGGCCTGCTGAAAGTGGCGCGCGACGGAGCGCACGTCTACGCGCCGCCATCGGCGGTCAGCCAGGCTGGTGGCGGCACGGATCGGCTGCGACGTTTCAGCGAGGACTATCCCGTTGAGGCCGCGGTCGCGGCGAACATGGTCGTGCTGCGCTCCTCGCCCGGCACCGCGAACGCGCTCGGAGCCGCGCTGGACGCATCCGGACTCGCCGAGATCCTGGGCACGCTTGCCGGTGACGACACCGTCTTCGTCGCGACCGCGACGGAGCGGCACGCACGCTCGCTGCTCACGCGGCTGACGGCGTTCGGCATCGCTCGGAAGGAGAAGGCATGACAAGCAACCGGGGGGCTACGCCCCCCGAGAACCCCCCACACCGCGGTGAAACGTGCGTCCTCGCGTACTCGGGTGGCCTCGATACGAGTGTCGCGGTGGCGTGGCTGCGCGAGACGCATGGCTTCGACGTGGTCACCTGCACCGGCGACCTTGGGTCGGTACGCGATCTCGACGCCATCCAGAAGAAGGCCATCGCCAGCGGCGCGCGCAAGGCGATCGTGCAGGACGCCCGCGACATCTTCGTCCGCTTCTTCGTCTGGCCCGCGCTGCAGGCCGGCGCGCTCTACGAGGAGCGCTACCCGCTCGCGACCGCACTCGGTCGACCCCTGCTCGCGAAGCTGCTCGTCGATGCCGCGCGCGAGGAGAAGGCGCGGTTCGTCGCACACGGGTGCACCGGCAAGGGGAACGACCAGGTCCGCTTTGACCTCGCGGTCGGCGCCCTCGCGCCTGACCTGAAGGTGATCGCGCCGATGCGGGGCGGCATGAACATGACGCGCGACGAGGAAATCGAGTACGCGCGCGAGCGTGGCATCCCTGTCGAAGCCACCAAGCAGAGCCCGTACAGCGTCGACGAGAACCTGTGGGGCCGTTCGATCGAGGCCGGCGTCCTCGAGGATCCCTGGGGCACGCCGCCGCGCGACGTGTTCCAGTGGACCGTCGATCCCGAGGAGGCACCCCCCAGTCCGCGCGAGATCGTCATCGGGTTCCGCGAAGGACTCCCGACCGGCCTGGATGGCGACGAGCTCGACGGCGTCGAGCTCATCGAACGGCTCAACAGGCTCGGCGGGAAGTACGGCGTGGGCCGCATCGATCAGATCGAGAACCGGCTCGTCGGCATCAAGTCCCGCGAGATCTACGAAGCGCCGGCGGCGGTGATCCTTCACACCGCGCACCGGGCGCTCGAGGACATGGTGCTGACGAAGGAGACGCTGCGCTTCAAGGCGAAGTTGGCTCAGGAGTACGCGGACCTCGTCTATAACGGACTATGGTTCACCGCGCACCACCAGGACCTCGCGGCGTACGTGCGCAGCACGCAGCGCTTCGTGAGCGGCGAGATCCGTGTGCGGCTGCACCGCGGCGCGGCGACGATCGCCGGTCGGCGCTCGCCGCACTCCCTTTACTCGACCGCGCTCGCGACGTACGGCAAGGGCGACCAGTTCGATCAGAAGGCGTCGGAGGGCTTCATCACCATCTTCGGTCTGCCGCTGCGAACGCAGGCCCGTACTCAGGCGCTCTGGGGCGAGGGCAGTGAGGCGATGCTCGACGTGCCGCGCAAGGCGCTCGAAGCGCCGAAAGCGAAGAAGAAGACGAAGTGACGACCAAGGACCTCTGGAAGGGACGCTTCGCAGGTGCGCTGGATCCGAAGGTGCGTGACTTCACAGCGTCGCTCGATCTCGACAAACGCATCGCGCTGCACGACGTGCGCGGCAGCATCGCCCACGCGCGCATGCTCGGCCGTCAGCGCGTGATCGCGACCGACGAGGCGGCCACGCTCGTGCGCGAGCTCGAGCGCATCGCAGCCGAGATCGCCGCGGGAAGCTTCGCGTGGCCCTCGGACGCCGAAGACGTGCACTCGGCCATCGAGCGCGTGCTCACCGAGCGCGCCGGCGCCGTCGGAGGAAAGCTGCACACCGGCCGTAGCCGCAACGATCAGATCGCGCTCGATCTGCGGCTGCTTGTCGTCGAGATGTTCGACGATCTCGACGCCGCGCTCGGCTCGCTCGCGCGCGCGCTCGTCGCGCGAGCCGCGGACGAGGTCGACACCGTCATGCCTGGATACACGCACCTTCAGCACGCGCAGCCGGTGTCGCTCGCGCACCATCTGCTCGCTCACGTCGAGGCTCTGCGTCGCGACCGGATGCGCGAGGCCGAGGCGCGCGAGCGCGCGGCGGTGTCGCCGCTCGGCGCGGGGGCGCTCGCCGGCGTGCCGTACGCGATCGATCCGGGCGCGGTCGCGCGCGAGCTGTCGCTGCCGCGAACGTTCCGCAACAGCATCGACGCGGTGTCCGACCGGGACTTCGTCGCGGACTTCGTCTACGTCTGCGCGCTCGCCGCCGTGCACGCGTCGCGCTTCGCGGAGGAGCTCGTGCTGTGGGCGAGCGCGGAGTTCGCGTTCGCCGAATTCTCCGACGAGCACGCGACCGGGTCGAGCATCATGCCGCAGAAGAAGAACCCCGACGTTGCTGAGCTCGTGCGTGGCCGGTCGGGGAGGATCATCGGCGACCTCGTCGCCGTCCTCACCACGCTCAAGGGGCTCCCGCTCGCGTACGACGGCGACCTGCAGGAGCACCGCGTCCCCCTCTACGACGCGGCCGCGATCATCCCCGCGCTCCAGACGCTGGCACTCGTGGTCGGCGGTCTGCGGTTCGATCGCGACGCGATGCGGCGGGCGACCGAGCGCGGCATGCTCACGGCGACCGATCTGGCCGACCACCTCGCCCGTCAGGGCGTGCCGTTCCGAGAGGCGCACGAGATCGTCGGACGCCTCGTGCGCGAACGCCTCGCGCAGGAGAAGGATCTCGCCGGGGTCACGCTGGGCGAGCTGCGCGCGATCGATCCGCGTTTCGGCCAGAGCGCGGTGCACGAGATGGACGTGGCGAGCTCTCTCGCTTCGCGAGCGTCGCCGGGCGGGACCGCTCCGGAGCGCGTCCGCGAG
>WNGB01007759.1_pt1 | contig 15389 bp, 14 predicted proteins | sample 5400681 | NCBI WGS metagenome assembly WNGB01 (sample SAMN13153367, study PRJNA577476) | soil metagenome | isolation source: 115 cm soil or saprolite under grassland replicate 2 | place: USA:California | collected 2016-06-15
GCCCTCCGGCTCCTTCCAGCCGCCGAGGAACAGGATCACCAGCACCAGGGCGACGAGCAGTGCGAAGGCGGCGATCCACTTGCCGCGGTGGCGGTTGATCACCCGCTCCGCGATCACCTGGTCGATGACGTCGTCCAGCTGCACGCGCGAATCCTATGGGCGGCCGGGGTCGGCGATCCGTGCGGTGAGGAACTCACGCTCCGTGTCGTTCGCGGTGAGCGCCAGCGCCTCGCGGTACGACGCGACCGCCTCCTCGGTGCGGCCGAGCCGGCGGAGCAGGTCGGCCTTGATCGCCGTCAGGTACCGGTACCCGGCCAGCTGGGGATCGGACTCCAACGCCTCCACCTCGGCGAGTGCCGCCTCCAGTCCGGCCACCATCGCCAGCGGGACACACCGGTTCAGCGCCACCACGGGCGACGGCCACGCGACGAGCAGTGCGTCGTACAGCTGGAGGATCTGCGGCCAGTCGGTCTCGTCGTACGACGGCGCCTCCGCGTACAGCGAGGCGATCGCCGCCTGCAGCACGTACCGCCCCGGCCGCCCGCCGCGCAGCCCGCCGACGATCAGGTCGTGCGCCTCGGCGATCGCGGCCCGGTCCCACCGCGAGCGGTCCTGCTCCTCGAGCCGCAGCAGCCGGCCGGCGGCGTCGGTCCGGGTGGCGCGCCGCGCGTCGGTGACCAGCAGCAGCGCGAGCAGACCCCACACCTCGCGCTCGTCGGGCATCAGCTCGTGCAGCATCCGTGCCAGGTGCAGCGACCGGTCCACCAGTTCGGCGCGCACCAGCGAGGACCCGGACGGCGCGGTGTGGCCGGTGGTGAAGAGCAGGTGGATCACGCCGAGCACCGCGCGCAGGCGCTCCGGCAGCTCGGCCGCCGCCGGCACCCGGAAGGGGATGCGGGCCGTGCTGATCTTCTTCTTCGCGCGCGTCATCCGGGCGGCCATCGTCGTCTCAGGCACCAGGAACGCGGTCGCGATGTCGGCGGTCGACACCCCGCACACCAGCCGGAGCGTGAGCGCCAGCTGCGCCTCCTGGGCGAGGGCGGGGTGGCAGCAGGTGAAGATCAGCCGCAGCCGCTCGTCCGGTACGACGTCCGCGGGGTCCGGCCCGAGCGGCGGATCAGGCACGGTGTGCTCCTCCTCCGGTTCGACCAGCAGCGGCAGCTTCGAGCGGAAGGTTTGCTCGCGGCGCAGCACGTCCATCGCCCGGCGCTTGGCGGTCGTGGTCAGCCACGCGGCCGGGTTCCGCGGGATGCCGTCGTGCTCCCACGCCGTCAGCGCCTGGAGGTACGCCTCCTGGACGCACTCCTCGGCCAGGTCCAGGTCGCGCGCGACGCGCGCCGTCGCGGCGAGGACCAGGCCCCACTCGCGACGGTGCGCGTCGGCGACCGCCCGCTGGACGTCCGTCACCCGACGTCCGTCACGCGACGCAGGGCCGGACCTCGACCCCGCCGCCCTGCTGGTGCACCGGGTTGAGCTTGGCGATCGCCACCGCGGTGTCCAGATCGGGCGCGTCGATCACGTAACCGCCGGCGACGACCTCCTTGGCGTCGACGAACGGACCGTCGGTGACGACGTCACCGCGCACCGAGACCGCGGTGGTGCTCGCCTGGAGCCCGAACGCGCTGACGAAGGTCGCGCCGAGCCGCTCGACGTCCTCGCCGTGCCGGGCATGCGCCTCCAGTTCCTCCGGCGTGAGGTTCGACGGGTCGGCGGGCGCCGGCCCGTAGAGGAGAATCGCGTACTGAGCCATGGTGGGCTCTCCTTTCACTGGGGTTCTTTCACACCACGTCGAGCTTCGGGAAGCCGTCGCGCACCGGCCGCAGCTCGATCCCGCCGCCGTACCGGTGGATCGGGTTCGCCTTGGCGATGGCAAGGGCGCTGTCGAGGTCCGGCGCGTCGATCACGCAGAAGCCGGCGATGACCTCCTTCGCGTCGATGAACGGACCGTCGGTGACGACGTCGCCGCGGATGCCGGTCGCCGTCGTACTCGCGTGCAGCTCGTAGGCGCTGACGGTGGCCACGCCCTGGCCGGCCGCGTCGTCGATGGACTGCTCGTTCGCCCGCTGAGCCTCCGGCGACGGCGGCACCGGGTCGTCGGACGCGGGCAGGAACAGCGTCATCGCGTACAGAGCCATGGTGGCTCTCCTTCCACTGAAGGGTGTGCTGACACCTGTACGTCGGACGACCGGCGCGGATTCGACAGCCTCACCCGAACTCTTCCGTATCACCGGGACCGGACAGGTGTCTGGTGCCGTGTGAGCCTGTCTGACCCCCCGTCCCGCGTGGGGGGATGCGGCCAGGCGTCCGAAAACACGTTCTATCCACAGTTTTTGGCTGCCTGAGGCCGGTTCTGCCTCCGTGGACCGGTAGAATGTCCGGAGGAAGAGGGCCGCGCCGCTGGATCCGCAGCGAGGGCGGCCCCCGCTGTGACAGCAGCGATGAATCGAGACCCCGCCGAAGGGGCTCACCAAGGAGGACCGCAGCCGGTGACCGACGAGCCGACCGTAGTGCAGCGCCAGACGTCCGACGACGCGCCCGCACCGGCCCCTTCCACGAACAACACTGCCGCACCCGGAACGTACGACGCCAGCGCCATCCAGGTCCTCGAGGGCCTGGACGCGGTGCGCAAGCGCCCGGGTATGTACATCGGCTCCACCGGCGAACGCGGTCTGCACCATCTCGTCACCGAGGTGGTCGACAACGCGGTGGACGAGGCACTGGCCGGGTACTGCGACAAGATCATCGTCACCCTGCTCGCCGACGGCGGTGTCCGGGTCGAGGACAACGGCCGCGGTATCCCGGTCGACATCATCGAGTCCGAGGGCAAGCCGGCCGTCACCGTCGTACTCACGGTCCTGCACGCCGGCGGCAAGTTCGGCGGCGGCGGGTACAAGGTGTCCGGCGGTCTGCACGGCGTCGGCGTCTCCGTCGTGAACGCGCTGTCCAGCCGCCTGAGCGTGGACGTGAAGAAGGACGGCAAGACCTACACCCAGTCCTTCACGGTCGGTGTCCCGGACGCGGACCTCGCCGAGATCGGCCCGTCCGACAGCAACGGCACCACCGTCACCTTCTGGGCGAGCCCGGACATCTTCGAGACCACGGTGTACTCCTACGAGACGCTGTGCACCCGGTTCCGCGAGTACGCCTTCCTGAACAAGGGTCTCGAGCTCGTCATCCGCGACGAGCGGCCCGAGCACACCCCCGAGGGCGAGCCGGTCGAGCAGTCCTTCAAGTACGACGACGGGCTGGTCGACTACGTCAAGTACCTCACCGGCGTGAAGGAGACGGTGCACCGCGACGTCATCTCGTTCGAGGCCACGCAGGAGCACAACAGCCTGGGGCTCGAGGTCGCGATGCAGTGGAGCGGCTCGTTCCAGGAGTCGGTGCACACCTTCGCCAACACCATCAATACCCACGAGGGCGGCACCCACGAAGAGGGCTTCCGCGCCGCGCTGACGAGCTTGGTCAACGCCTTCGGCGAGGACCAGAACATGATCAAGAGGAAAGAGGACAGGCTCACCGGCGACGACGTCCGCGAAGGCCTGACCGCGATCATCTCGGTCAAGCTCGGCGAGCCGCAGTTCGAGGGCCAGACCAAGACCAAGCTCGGCAACACCGAGGTGAAGTCGTTCGTCCAGAAGGTCGTGAACGACAAGCTCGGCGAGTGGTTCGAGAAGAACCCGCAGGAAGGCCGCGAGATCATCCGCAAGGCCACCGCCGCCGCCAGTGCCCGGATCGCCGCCCGCAAGGCCCGCGACCTCGCCCGCAACCGCAAGGGCCTGCTCGGCGGCGGCGGCCTGCCCGGCAAGCTGTCGGACTGCCAGTCGACGAACCCGGAGGAGTGCGAGGTCTACATCGTCGAGGGTGACTCGGCGGGCGGCTCCGCGAAGGGCGGCCGGGACCCGAAGTTCCAGGCCATCCTGCCGATCCGCGGCAAGATCCTGAACGTCGAGAAGGCCCGGATCGACAAGGTCCTGCAGAACAACGAGGTGCAGGCGATCATCTCCGCCCTCGGCACCGGCATCCACGAGGACTTCGACGCGGCCAAGCTGCGCTACCACAAGATCGTGATCATGGCCGACGCGGACGTCGACGGTCAGCACATCCGCACCCTGCTGCTGACGCTGCTGTTCCGCTTCATGCGCCCGCTGATCGAGCTGGGCCACGTGTATGCCGCCCAGCCGCCGCTGTACAAGCTGCGCTGGAGCAACGCCCCGCACGAGCTGGCGTACACCGACCGGGAGAAGGACGGCCTGCTCGCGGCCGGCGCCGAGGCCGGCAGGCGGCTGCCGAAGGAGAACCCGGTCCAGCGCTACAAGGGTCTGGGTGAGATGAACGCCGACGAGCTGTGGGAGACCACGATGGACCCGGCCAACCGGGTGCTGCTCCAGGTGACCCTGGACGACGCCCTGCGCGCCGACGAGACGTTCGCGACCCTGATGGGCGACGACGTCGAGGCCCGCCGCAGCTTCATCCAGCGCAACGCCAAGGACGTCAGGTTCCTGGACATCTGAGCCACGCCGACCGTCGTACCTCTCAAGCACTGAACGGGACTAGCACGAGATGACCGAGACCCCCACTTCGCCGGGACACGACCGGGTCGAGCCGATCGACCTGCAGTCGGAGATGCAGCAGTCGTACCTCGACTACGCGATGGCCGTGATCGTCGGCCGCGCGCTGCCCGAGGTCCGCGACGGGCTGAAGCCGGTGCACCGCCGGATCCTCTACGCGATGTACGACGGGGGCTACCGCCCCGATCGCGGGTTCAACAAGTGCTCGCGCGTCGTTGGTGACGTGATGGGTCAGTACCACCCGCACGGTGACTCCGCGATCTACGACACCCTGGTCCGGCTGGCGCAGCCGTGGGTGATGCGCGCGCCGCTGATCCAGGGCCAGGGCAACTTCGGCTCGCCGGGTAACGACCCGGCGGCGGCGATGCGGTACACCGAGTGCCGGATGGCGCCGCTGGCGATGGAGATGGTCCGCGACATCGACCAGGACACGGTCGACTTCCGGGCGAACTACGACGGCAAGTCGCAGGAGCCGGTGATCCTGCCGGCCCGGTTCCCGAACCTGCTGGTAAATGGCTCGTCCGGCATCGCGGTCGGCATGGCGACGAACATCCCGCCGCACAACCTGCGCGAGGTCGCGGGCGCGGTGGACTGGGCGCTCGAGCACCCGACCGCGACCCGCGAGGAGCTGCTCGAGGCCTGCCTGCAGCACATCAAGGGCCCGGACTTCCCGAACGGCGCGCTGATCGTCGGGCACCAGGGCATCCTCGACGCGTACCGCACCGGCCGCGGCTCGGTCACGATGCGCGCGGTGGTGGACATCGAGGAGGACAACAAGGGGCGGACCAGCCTGGTCGTCACCCAGCTGCCCTACATGTGCAACCCGGACAACCTGGCGCAGAAGATCGCCGAGCTGGTCAACACTGGCAAGATCAACGGCATCGCCGACATCCGCGACGACTCCTCGTCCCGGACCGGCCAGCGACTGGTGATCGTGCTGAAGCGCGACGCGCAGCCGCGGGTGGTGCTGAACAACCTCTACAAGCACACCCAGCTGCAGGACACCTTCGGCTGCAACATGCTGGCGCTGGTCGACGGGGTGCCGCGCACGCTCAGCGTGGACCAGTTCATCAGCCACTGGATCGACCACCAGATCGAGGTCATCCAGCGTCGTACCCGCTTCCGGCTGCGGCAGGCCGAGGAGCAGGCGCACGTCTTCCGCGGCTACGTGAAGGCACTGGACGCGCTGGACGAGGTCATCGCGCTCATCCGCCGCAGCCCTGAGGTCGACGACGCGCGCCGTGGCCTTATGGAGCTGCTGGAGATCGATGAAGTGCAGGCGCAGGCGATCCTGGATCTGCAGCTGCGCCGGCTGGCCGCGCTGGAGCGGCAGAAGATCATCGACCGGCTGAACGAGCTCGAGACGATCATCGCCGACCTCGAGGACATCCTGGCCAGCGAGCTGCGGCAGCGGACCATCGTCCGCGATGAGCTCGCCGAGATCGTGCAGAGGTACGGCGACGATCGTCGCACCGAGATCATCGCGGCCGACGGCGACCTGTCGGTGCAGGACCTGGTGCCGGACGAGGACGTGGTCGTCACGATCACCCGCGGCGGCTACGCGAAGCGCACCAAGACCGACCTTTACCGGGTGCAGAACCGCGGCGGCAAGGGTGTCCGTGGGGCGGCGCTGCGGGCGGACGACGAGGTCGGGCACTTCTTCGCGACCACGAACCACCACTGGATCCTGTTCTTCACCACCAAGGGCCGGGTCTACCGGGCCAAGGTGTGGCAGCTGCCGGAGTCGGCGCGCGACGCCAAGGGCTCGCACGTGGCCGGGCTGCTGTCGTTCCAGCCGGACGAGGACATCGCCCAGGTGCTCACGCTGCGCGACTACGAGCAGGCTCCTTACCTGGTGCTGGCGACCCGGCGCGGGCTGGTGAAGAAGACGGGGCTGACCGACTACGACTCGGCCCGGCAGAGCGGGATCATCGCGGTGAACTTCCGCGAGGACGACGACGAGCTGATCGGCGCCGAGCTGTGCACGTCCGAGGACGACCTGCTGCTGGTGTCCAGGAAGGGTCAGTCGATCCGGTTCACCGCGGACGACGACCAGCTGCGCCCGATGGGCCGCGCCACCTCAGGGGTGACCGGGATGAAGTTCCGCGAGGGCGACGAGCTGCTGTCCATGTCGGTGATCCGGGCCGGGTCCGAGGAGGACGCGCAGTACGTCTTCACGGTGACCAATGCCGGGTACGCCAAGCGGACGGAGGTGTCGCAGTACCGCCAGCAGGGTAGAGGTGGTCTTGGCATCAAGGCGGTCAAGCTGAACGACGAACGGGGGTCCCTGGTGGGCGCGCTCATCGTGGTCGACTCCGACCAGGTGCTGGCGATCAAGACCAGCGGCCAGGTCGTGCGCAGCCGGGTCGACTCGGTGCCGGTCAAGGGCCGGGACACGATGGGCGTCAGGTTCGCCGGTGTCGGCGAGTCCGACGCGGTGGTCGCGATCGCCCGGAACGCGGAAACGGCCGAGCTGGAGCCAACCGACGAGGTCGTCGCCGACGTCAACAACGGTGACGACGATTCGACTGCGACGGACGGCCCGGTTACGGTCGAAGCCGACGGCGCAGGTCAGGAGGACGGCTGATGACTGACAGCGGGCAACCGACCGACGGTACGACGGACCAGTCGACCGGCGACGGTTCCGCCAACGGCTCGCGGTCCTCGATCATGCAGCCCCGCCCGGTGCCGCGGCAGAACCCGACCTCCCCCGGCTCGTCGTCGGGCCGGCCGGTGCGTAGCACGTCCGCCGAGTCGATCTCGTCCGGGGAGAAGCGCCCCGCGGCGGAGAAGTTCCCGGCGGCGGAGAAGTTTTCGTCGGCGCCGGTGCTGCCGTCGGCGCTGCAGGGCCAGAAGGGTCCGGCTCCGGTCACCCCGCCGGCACCCAGCTCCGCGACGCCGCCCCCGGTCATCCCCACGCCGTCCGTGGTGCAGCCCACCGGGCCGTCGGTCGCGGACACGATCTCGAACCGGCTGTCCGCCGCCCGGCAGGCCGTCAAGGAGAAGGCCGCCGCGATGAAAGAGGCCGCCGTCCAGGCCTCCGAGAACCGCGCCAAGGACCGCGAGCAGCGCGCCGCCGAGCGCCGCGCCGCCGAAAGGAAGGCTGCGGTGGAAGCGGCCGAGGCACACGCGGCGCACTCCGGATCGGGTTACGGTTCCGACATGAGTCAGCCAGGCCGCCCTGGACCGACCGGTCCGCTGGGTACGACGCCGGCTGGGCCCGTTCCATCGGGCCCGGGTCCCGCCGCGCCCGGCCCCGCCGGATCCGGTACGGCGCACTACGCGCCCGGCCCTCCGCCGCGTACGACGCAGCCCGCCCGGCCCAAGCCGGCCACACGTACCTCCACGGCTCCGCGTACCCGCAAGGCCCGGCTGCGGCTCTCCCGGATCGACCCGTGGTCGGTGATGAAGACCGCCTTCCTGCTCGCGATCGCCTTCGGCATCGTCACCTGGGTCGCGGTGTTCATCGTCTGGTCCGCGATCGGCGCCGCCGGCGTCTTCGACAACATCAACCGGACCGTCCAGGAGGTGCTCGGCACACCGGGTGCCGACCCGTTCCGGGTCCAGGACTACGTCAGCACCAACAAGGTGATGGGCTTCACCACCCTGCTCGCCTGCGCCGACGTCCTGATCATCACCGCCCTCGCAACGCTGGCCGCGTTCCTCTACAACATCGCCGCCACCCTCCTCGGCGGCCTCGAGATCACCCTCGCCTCCGAGGACTGACCCCGGGCTGTCCGTGCACAAGATGTGGGGGTGGGGCGCGCCTTGCGGGGGCGCTGGACAGGCTATTTGGTGTCCCGCGGCCCGAGTCCCTGGGTGGAGTCACGGGTTCTTGTTCGGCGGATGCGAGCCGGCGGGAGCCCTCCGGTGGTGCCGGATCCGGGGTGGTGGAGGAACCGGTTTGGGTACGGGGGTCGGAGTGAGGTAATCTCTCCCGGCGTCCACTCGACAGCGGGCCTATAGCTCAGACGGTTAGAGCGCTGCCCTGATAAGGCAGAGGTCACTGGTTCAAGTCCAGTTAGGCCCACCAGATCGGTACCGATCCGGACGATGCGTGTGAGGAGACCACCGGTGCTGAAGAAGCTGCTGCTGGCCGCGCTGGCCTGCTTCGGTGGATACTTCGCGTACAAGAAGTCCCAGCAGGCCAAGGCCGAGCAGGACCTGTGGGCCGAAGCGGTCGACTCGGTGGCACCCGGCCACTGAGCCGCACCTCGGGGGCGTAGCTCAATTGGTAGAGCACTGCCTTTGCAAGGCAGGGGTTAGGGGTTCGAGTCCCCTCGTCTCCACAACCCCATAACCCCAGGTCACGGGCACCTTCTGACCCTTTCCGACCCCGGCAGGCTCTGCCCGGAACCGGCTCCAGTTATCCCGAGCGAGATCCGCCTCCACCTTCGCCAGGAACAGCTCGGCATCGCGCCTGCGCTCGTACGTGACCGGCGCCGTCCGGGTCAGCCCATCCGGTCCCGGGTAGCGCGCCTGCCATGGACCAGACTTCAGCCTCCGAAGACTGCCGAAACGGCGATGACCGGCCTTGTTCGCCATCAGGCCACCCGCCCAGGGATCAACACCGGGTCGACCGTCCGGGCACACCAGCCGGATGGACGACCTTGCGCAGGCGGTCCGCCGCGCCAGCTAGTGGTCACCGCCGACTTCGCCCGCGCGTACGCCGACCAGACCGAGCACGACTACGCGGCATTTCGGTCCGCCATCGAGCGCGACCTGCTGCCCTGTGAGACCGGCATCTGACGGCGCTGCGCGCCTGCCACGGTTCCAGGTGGGGACGCTGCGCGAGGACAGTTGGACGTCCGACTGCTTTGCGCGCCGGGTAAGTGGCACAATCAAGACTGCAGATGTGCCTAGTCGCGTCGAGAGCACCGGCCGCTGCGCCGGGCTTTGTCATGGAAGAAGGGATCATGGTCGGCCAGGCAACCGTCGCGCTTGAGGCCGTTGCGCGACTGCGTCCGGACGAGGTTCTGGTCTTTGACTGGGTGCACATTGCGTTCTGCTGCGCAGGCGCCGGCGAGGTGTCCCTGCACGCCTTACCGGCTCGGCGGGTCACCGGCTCACCAAGGTACCTGCCACTGACCAGCGATCCTCCTGGCGTCGTGTACGCCCATCGTGCCGCCTATCCGCACCTCGCCGCACGCAATACGTCGGTCGGAGTCGAGGGCCGGCGCGTGCGGAGGTTTACCTCCGACCTGCCCGACGACTTCGGCCTGCGCTGCATCCTCGGCTGGGCAGATCCGGCGCCGCACCCAGGACCCCACCCCAGACCGGACTGAGAGGTGCCTGATGACGACCGTAGGGACCACCCCATCCCCGGCAGGCACTGGCCGCCGCGGTGTTTCGACAGTGACCTGGATCGCGGTGTCGGTCGTCGCCGCGGTCTGCTGGGGGGTTGTCGCGCTGGTGCGCGACGAGAAGATCTCCGCCATCTGGCTGCTGGGCGCAGCTTTGGGGTCCTACGCCATCGCCTACCGCTTCTACTCCCGGTTCCTCGCCGACCGCGTCCTCGGGGTTGACGACGGGCGGGCGACGCCGGCGGAGCGGCTGAACAACGCCGTGGACTACCACCCGACCGACCGCCGGGTGCTCTTCGGCCATCACTTCGCGGCCATCGCGGGTGCCGGACCGCTCGTCGGACCGGTGCTTGCCGCGCAGATGGGCTACCTGCCAGGGACCATCTGGATCATCGTCGGCGTCATCTTCGCCGGCGCGGTCCAGGACATGGTCATCCTGTTCTTCTCCATGCGACGCGACGGCAAGAGCCTCGGTCAGATGATCCGCGAGGAAGTCGGCGTCGTCGGCGGTGTCGCGGCGCTCGTGGCTGTGTTCACCATCATGATCATCCTGTTGGCGGTGCTGGCACTGGTCGTGGTCAACGCGCTGGCCAACTCCCCGTGGGGCACCTTCTCCATCGCGCTGACCATCCCGATCGCGCTGTTCATGGGCTTCTACATGAGAGTGATCCGGCCCGGCGCTGTGGTGGAGACGAGCCTCATCGGCGTCGCTCTGCTGCTGCTCGCCATCGTTGCTGGCGGCTGGGTCTCGGAGTCCAGCTGGGCGGACACGTTCACGCTTTCGCCGACCACGCTCGTCTGGTGCCTGGTGATCTACGGCTTCCTCGCCTCGGTCCTTCCGGTCTGGCTGCTGCTCGCACCGCGTGACTACCTGTCCACATTCATGAAGATCGGCACCATCGCGCTGCTCGCCGTCGGCGTGCTGCTCGCCGCGCCACACCTGCAGGTCCCGGCGACCACAGCCTTCACCGACGGCACTGGGCCGGTTTTCTCCGGGGCCCTGTTCCCGTTCGTGTTCATCACCATCGCCTGCGGCGCACTGTCCGGCTTCCACTCGCTCATCGCCTCCGGCACCACGCCGAAGATGATCGAGAAGGAGAACCAGGTCCGCATGATCGGTTACGGCGGCATGCTGATGGAGTCATTCGTCGCCGTGATGGCGATGATCGCCGCCTGTGTCCTCGACCCCGGCCTGTACTTCGCGATGAACGCCCCGGCGGGCTTCCTCGGCGACTCGCTGCAGTCGGCCTCGGCGGCGGTCACCAGTCTCGGCTTCACCATCACGCCCGACCAGCTGCAGGCGGCCGCGACCAATGTGGAGGAGCAGACCCTGGTAGCCCGTACCGGCGGTGCGCCGACCCTCGCGGTCGGCATGTCGCACATCTTCGGCTCGGCGTTCGGGACGGGCTTGACTGCGTTCTTCTACCACTTCGCGATCATGTTCGAGGCGTTGTTCATCCTCACCACCGTGGATGCGGGAACTCGCGTCGGGCGCTTCATGCTGCAGGACACGCTGGGCAACGTGTGGAAGCCGATCGGTCGGGTCTCCTGGACGCCCGGTCTCTGGCTGACCAGCGCCATCGTGGTCGGCGGATGGGGGTACTTCCTCTACACGGGGGTCACGAACCCGCTCGGCGGCATCAACCAGCTGTTCCCGCTGTTCGGCATCGCCAACCAACTCCTTGCCGCCGTGGCACTGTCGCTCGCGACCAGTCTGCTGATCAAGCACGGCAAGATCCGATGGGCGTGGGTCACCGCCGTCCCGCTCGCTTGGGACGCCACGGTGACGCTGACGGCGGCCTACCAGAAGGTGTTCTCGTCCAACCCGCGGATCGGCTTCTTCACCCAGCGCAACCGCTTCCAGGACGCCCTCGACCAGAACAAGGTTCTGCCGCCCGCCAAGAATGTCGGGGACATGGAGCAGGTCGTCCTCAACTCGACTGTCGACGGCCTCCTTGCCGCCCTGTACGCGGCCCTGATCATCATCGTGATAGCGAGCTCGGTGGTCGTTTGGGTGCGCGCCATCCGCGCCGGGGGGTCGCTGCCCACCAACGAGGCCCCGTACCAGCGGTCGCGGATCGTAGCGCCTGCGGGACTGTGGACGACCGCGGCGGAGAAGCGGCAGCTGGCTGCGGTGGGCGGCCACGACGGGTACGGCGAACTGCCGCCGGACGAGGAGGCGGCGCGACGATGAAGCCGCTACGCGCGGTGCTCTGGTACCTGCGGGAGCTGACCGACGAGTCGGCATACGAGAGGTACGTCGAACACGTGCGCACCCACCATCCGGACCGGCCGGTGCCGTCCCGGCGGGAGTTCGAGCGGCAGCGAATGGATGCCAAGGACGCCAACCCCGAAGCGCGATGCTGCTAGTGGTCACCGCCGCATCGTCGGGGGTTCAGGTCCAGGCCGTGGGGTCGCCGAGGTAGAGGCCGCAGGCGGGGTCGAGGGCGTCTTCGGCGGTGCCGCCCATGAAGCCAGAGGGTAGGTAGGAGTCCTCGTAGTCGTCGTGGCTGGCGCGGTAGATCGCGAAGCCCCATTGACTGGCCGAGCCGGTGTAGCGCAGCCGGCAGAGGCGGAGGACCTCTCCGTCGGGCAGCACGCCGTCTTGCGGCGGTGACCACTAGCACTAGCCGCCGCTCTACTTGCCGAGTTGGGCTCTTATGGATCGAGTTGGGCTCTTATGGATCAAGGCGCGGCGCGGGCGTGCGGCCTGGCGGCCGGTCCCGCGCTCGCGCCCAAACCCCAGCGTGCTACCTCACCATTCGGCCGGACCGGCATCCCTGGCGCGGGTCGGTTTGGACGGTGCGGCCCGCTCGACTTGCCACCGCTACGGGTTGGCCGGCGACGGGGGAGGGCCCGCCCAGGCTGACGCGAGCAACTGCCGTCCAGCGACTCAGGGCACTTGAACCGGGCCGAAACCCTGGCTGAGCGCCGTTGGTGCTCCGGGGCCGCCCCGAAGAAGCTGGTGAGGGCCGGGGCCGGTGCTGTCATCGGTGATCGTGGTGACCACAGTTGGCGTAAGTGATCCGGACTGGCTACGGCTCACGATGTCGTGCAGGCGGCCGATTGCCGGCGCGCGGCTGCAGCGCCCTCACGACCACGACAGTCCAGGCCAGTAACGCCAGGACCACACCAGCCGCACCGCCGGCCCCGGCGTACCCAAGCAGGCTTCCGACCACAGCGCCCACACCGCCGGCCGTCAGCATGCCCGCGCCCGCCAGCGCATACGCGTCGCCGCCTGCGCCAAGGTCCGTCAGCCGCTTGGTCCACGGCTTGCCCCGATCGGTCAGCATCAGCAACTGCGCGCTCAGAACCAGCGCCGCCACGAGGATCACCAGCCACGCGATCGTACCCACACCGCAATAGTCGCAGAGGTCCGGCGTGCAACATGCGCAGGGCTCGGTGCCCCCAAGGTGCCCCGGACAGCCCAGAACAGCCGTCAACGACCCCGGCCACTGAGCACGTTCAGCGCTCAGGATCGAGAGTCGCCCGGCTGTCACCGCCTGACGGGACGGACTCGTAATGAGAAGGTCGACGCGGCGACAATGGCAGCGTGACGAGAGAGCCTACGCCGCACCGCCGTGGAAAACGGTTGCGCCGCCTCGTCCGCGAGCGGGACTGGGAGTTCGCCTTCAAGCGGACCGCGATGGTTCTCGTCATCGTCCCGTCGGTCCTACTGATCGGTGAGTCGGCAGCGGAGTCGGATTCGGGCGGCAAGTGGTGGCCGTGGTTGCTCGCTGGCACACTGTGGGTCCTCCTGGCCGGATCGGGCTCGGTGTTGTTCTGGCTGCGCATGATCCGGCGGGGTCATTGGTGATGGCCCTTCGCGTGCCCTCCGCGTGCCCATATGAGAACGCGGCAACGGGCACGGGCGGTCACTCACGGGGAGAACCGTCCGTACCCGACGCTCAGCCAGTTACCGCTCAGCCCAGCGCGACCGCCATATCCGCCTTTGCAAGGCAGGGTTAGGGGTTCGAGTCCCCTCGTCTCCACAACCCCGTTTCCGCGGGTCACGGGCACTCGCTCCGGCCTGGTGCCTTTCCGTTGATCGCGACGTCGTGCCGATGAGCAGGCGGTCGGTCAGAACGCCGATCTGGACTCCTGCCGTTCGGCGTCTGTCACCAGGGCGTCGAGGTCCCGTTCGGCGAAGTGCCGGTGATGCCACTCCTCGTTGAGGACGATCAGCAGACACTCGCGGACCGGGAAGCTCTCCGGCGGTGGCCAGCCGGCCCCCTCGACCGGCTCGGTTAGAGCCGCGAGGGACTCGTCGGTCACGCCGTCGATCACCGTGCGCACGGTAGCCATCCGGTCGCGGCGCAGCGCCAGAACCTGGTCGAGCGACGGGCGGACCTCGCGATCTCGCGGGATTCGCGGGATGTCAGGCATCTCGTCCCAGGGCAGGTCGAGCGGGTCCCACGGCGAGGGATCGCCGAGGATCGCCCGACGCACCCAGGCGTCGGTGGCGAACACCAGGTGACGCAAGGTCTCGATGAACGACCACTCGCCGTCCACGGACTGGTGCAGGAGCCCGGCGTCGAGGCCGCGAGCCCGCTCGACGGTGCCGTCCCAGAGCCGTTCGACGATGTCCCACGCTTCCCGGAAGCCGGCGGAGTCGGTGGGCCGCATCCTGGCCCGGTCAGGGTCGCGCCGGTCGAGCTCCGCGTTGACGAGGGGCGCTACGTCGACCCCGTTGATCAGTAGGTTCTGGATCTCGCCGTCGATCCGGACGTCGACCAGCTCGACGCCGCGCATGACGACGCCGCTCAGGTCAACACCGCGGAACCGGGCGCGGGAGAGGTCGGCGGCGCGGAACTCGGCGTCTGTCAGGTCGACGCGCTCGAAGCGCGAGCCGCTCAGGTCGTCTCCCGTGAAGTCAGCCATGGCCGGACCCTAGCCGCGGCCGCCGACGAGCCGCCACCGTCGGCGAGCGTCCAGCACCCGGAACGGAGTCACGGCCGCAGGTGCCTCGGCCGCGGCACCGGGCTCGGCCGCCCACCCTCAGGCCCGCACGATCCACGCGGGACCACCACGCGGAAGCGACCGACGAGCTGGCGACCGACCGACTCAGCCGTCCAGCCTGCCTCGCTTCAGACATGCCGTGCACACGAGGATGTGCTTCGGGGCTGCGCTCCGCGTGCCCTTGCAAGAACGCGCAGACGGGCACGGGGCGGTCACTGACAGGGAGGACCGTCCCGTGCGTGGCGCTCAGCCCGCTACCGCTCAGACCAGCGTGCCGACCGCTGTGTTCTACGGCACGTAGACCTTGTCCACCGAGAGCGGCGCTTGACCGCTTGTCATGTGCCAGAGCAGCCACCGATCGTCACTCTAGGCTCGATCACCGTGCACTTTGATCTGGTCCTTGAATGTGGGGGCGAACGCCGAGACACTCGCCCCGTCCATAGTCCAAAAAAGGGGTGCGGTAGCGTCCAGACGCGCCCATTGCGCGTGAACACCCGGACATGCCGCGATCGGAGCGCTCACCCCGATCAGCGCGCGACGGTACCGTTCGGGCATG
>WNGB01008261.1_pt1 | contig 15389 bp, 12 predicted proteins | sample 5400681 | NCBI WGS metagenome assembly WNGB01 (sample SAMN13153367, study PRJNA577476) | soil metagenome | isolation source: 115 cm soil or saprolite under grassland replicate 2 | place: USA:California | collected 2016-06-15
CCGATCGCCAGTTCACGGCGACGGGCACCTACTCGGATGCGTCGACTGCAGATCTGACGTCGTCGGTGACCTGGGCCTCGGCGAGCCCGGCGGTGGCCACGATCAGCGCCGGTGGCCTTGCACATGCGGCCAGTGCCGGCACGAGCACGATCAGTGGGACACTCGGGGCGGTGAGCGGCAACACGCTGTTGACGGTCACCGCAGCTGCGCTGCTCAGCATCGCGGTCACACCAGCGAACCCGACGGTCGCCGCGGACGCGAACCGGCAGCTCGCAGCAACGGGCACCTACGCGGATGCTTCGACTGCGGATCTGACCACCTCGGTGACCTGGACTTCGGCAAGCCCGGCAGTCGCCACGATCAGCGCCGACGGGCTCGCGCATGCGGTAGGCCAAGGCACGAGCACCATCACCGCGACGCTCGGAGCAGTCAGCGGCACCACCGCCCTCACGGTGACGCTGAACTCGCAATCGATCTCGTTCGGGCCACTGACGAACAAGACATACGGCGATCCCGACTTCACCGTCAGCGCCACCGCAAGCTCGGGTCTGAGCGTTACCTTTGCCGCCACCGGGAGCTGCAACGTCAGCGGCTCGACGGTGCACTTGACCGGCGCCGGTGCGTGCACGGTGCTGCAACGTCAGCGGCTCGACGGTGCACTTGACCGGCGCCGGTGCGTGCACGGTGACCGCGTCCCAGGCGGGCAACGCGAGCTACAGCGCCGCGCCCCCCGTCTCGCAAACCTTCTCGATCGCGAAAGCGAGCCAAACGATCTCGTTCGCGCCGCTGACCAGCAAGACATACGGCGACACAGACTTTACGGTCAGCGCCACCGCGTCCTCGGGCCTGGCGGTTTCTTTCGCCGCGAGCGGCAGCTGCACCGTCTCGACCGCGTCGGTTCACCTCACGGGTGCCGGTTCCTGCACCTTGACCGCCTCCCAGGCCGGCAACGCGAACTACAACGCCGCACTCTCCGTCTCGCAGACCTTCTCGATCGCGCCTCTGAAGCCGCCCACGAGATGCACCGTGCCGAAAGTGGTCGGGAAGCAGCTCGCAGCGGCCAAATTGGCGATCAAGCGAAGCCACTGCCGGGTGGGCAGCGTGCGCTACGTCAACTCGCGCAAGATCAAGAAGGGCATCGTCATCTCCCAAAGCCGCCGGCCGGGCAAGGTGCTGCCGCTCAACTCGAAGATCAACCTCGTCGTCAGTCGCGGCCCCAAACGCTGAACGCTCGCGACAGGGAGCCGCTAACAATCGCCCCTTTCACACATCGACGTAGCGCCAGCGATTCGTTGTCCACTAAGCCAACGAAACGCGCGTACGGTGTGCGTACAGGCTTGTCTCCGTACGGTGCTTCTTGTTTCAGTTCGTTGCAACGGTGATTGACGGCAGTTGCAGCACGTTTCAGCCTTGCGCAGTTCGTTTCAGCTTGTCGGGCCGGACTTTTGATCCCAAGGTCGCAGGTTCGATTCCTGCCCGGCCCATCGGATTTGCAGGGAAACCTGGAAGCGAGCTGGGCTGAGGACGAGCATCGAACAGCTGCTCCAGCCTCGCGTCGGCTCAGGCCATCGCCATCAACTGCGCGGTGTCGTCACGCCACTCTGGGCGAATCTGGCGGTGCCGCAAACCGGGGCAAGGCGGGATTTGGACGCCGGTAGTGACTACTTGCGGTCGCCCGGGCAGTGATCCACGTCCCCCTCCGCGTACCGTTCATGGATGGGTTCGCGGGCGAGTTCGTCCCATAGGTTTGCGAGGAAGCGGGCGACCGTTGCGCACCGTGCTTGGATGCCGGCGAGCGTGAATGCGCCGGCGCCAAAGACGCGAGCGCCCGAGGGGGCCTTGTAGTAGGTCATATCGGCCGCGTGGCGCGCATTGAAGATGTGCGGGATCGTCGCAAGGACACGGAGCGACTTCGGTGAGGCTCGCGCTTCGTGGTCGGCCTCGATTCCGAACTTGGCGAACTGGCCCCCGTCCTTGAGGCCCGTGCCGTCAAAGAGCCACGGAGCGAGAGTGACGCCGCGGACACGGTACGCCCTCGCGCCGAACTTGTCCTGGTTCCAGGTGAAGTACTGCACCCCCACCAGTGCGGCCTCCGGTCGACCCAGGTCGCGCCAGAGCCCTATGCGGGTGATGCGATTGCCGTCGCGGTCGACGCGCCAGTAGAAGTTGTTGGAGGAGAGGAAGGCGAGGTCGCCGCCGAGGTCGCGGTAGCGCTGCACGGCGTCGTATTCGGCCTCCGTCACGTATTCGTGGTGACCGGGGTAAATGATCAGCCGGTAGAGCTGCGCCAGCCGGTCCCCCGAGACGGTTTCGATGTCCTCCTGCGCAAGCATGTCGACGCGCCGACCCGTGTGGGCGAGCCAGCGCAGAAAGCCCAGGTCGTACCGGCGGAAGTGTCGAGGCACGCCGCGGTCGAGGTACGGGCGCAGAAGGTCGACCGTCCTGAAGTTGCCGTTGTAGTACCACGTATCCGGTTTTCCATCTGCGTCGGCGTCGCGAAAGTTGTACGCCTGCCAGGTGTACGTCGGCAAGACGACGGCTACGGGTTGGGCTCCGAGTCGACTCGGGCGCACGATGAAGGGTGCGAAGCCGACTTTCCGCCCCGAAGTCATGCGTGCCGTATAGAAGCCGCTCTCCCAGCGGCCGACGCGGATGTGGACGGAGCGATGCTCACCTCTGACGAGAAAAGGAGGTCGGATGGGGACGCCCTCAATCGTCTCGTTTCCGACAGTCAGCTGCTCCTCCGGCCCAACGTGGAGCAGCTCGATGCGCACGTGCCCGTAGCGGCGCCACAGGTTGAGGACGGCGATCTCGCCCGGCCGGTAGCTTCGGCGCGCAAACGCGGCGACGACGGCGCGTGCGTCCGACGAGCGCGGTGGCGTCCCGCCGGACGCGTCGCCTTCGAGCGAGGGCGGGAGGTAGGTGAAGTTACGGATGAAGAGCTTCTGGGTCTTGGCCTCCCGGCCGTCGTCGAGTTCGAGGATGTACGGGCCGTCCGGGAGTTTGGTCGTGTCCCAGGCTCGGATCAGGACGCGCCGCGTCGACTGCCGCCATTTGGTCGCGCCGCGAATGCGCCACCGAACCGCGTCAGCCGAGGCGACAAGTGCGACTTGGCCACTCAGCGCCTGCATGGCCGGTCGAATCCCTTCCCGCTCCGCGTGGACAACCGGCGCACGCGGTGCCGCCGTCTCGGAACGAACGAAAGCTTCCCGTGCGAAGAAAGCCGCCAGGACCACGATCGCGGCAGCGCAGACCGCGACAACCCTGCGCATCGCTAGCAGTAGCTGCGTGGGATGAGAATTGCCGTGCAGAGCTCCGGCTCCGGCGGCCGCGCCCCGAACGCGCTCCGCAGGTCGTCCGTAAACCACATGTGCATCATCTCGACCCGTCCGATATGCAGGTGAGTGCCGTGTACTGAATCGGCCCGTGGAGGCAAGCTTCGGGGAGCCACTGTGCTCCCGGCGGAGGGAACGTGCAGTCGACTAGCTTCGCGCCGGCGAGGGCCGCGGGCGGCGCGCCGGCGGCGGCGAGCAACACGACCGCCAGTGAGCCGGCGACCGTGGCGCCGCCGAGCGCAAAGATTCTCTTCACGGCAACCTGTGGACGCCCGTCGAAGTTTGAGCACGGGAGGCCACGGAGCTCGACGAGATCTGGCGGCGCGTGACTGCCTCCTCCTGGGATTTGTGCCGTATGTCGCACGAGTATCGCGCACTGTCGGATATCACACAAGGTCTGCGACAGCTACAAACCCGCTCCGCGGGCGAGCGTGCTCTTACCCGCGTCATCGTCATGGCGGGTTGCGCCGTCGACAAAGCCAACGAACGGTGCGTACGGCGGGTCAACAGGCTTGTCTCCCAGAGCCTGCAGTTTTGCTTCAGTGCGTTGCACGGATGATCCCCGTCGCAGGCCGGATTCCTGCCCGACCCACAAGGGACCAAATGCAGTGGGGGAGCCATGAGGTTCCCCCACTCCGTTTGACCGCGATCGCCCGCGCTTCCGAGGTCCGCGCTTTACGGCTGCGCAAGGCGCGTCCAGAGGTTCTCGACGACCTGCTGCGCTTGCGCGTGCCAGACCGCCGCGCCAAGGCTGAACGCTCCGGCGGCGAAGACCTTCGCCCCCTTCGAGGTCTCGTAGTAGGTCATCTCCGCGGTCTTGCCGGGACCGAAGACGTTCGGGATCGTGGCAAGAACCTTGATCCCGCGCGGCGACGCGGCAGCTCGCGCGTCGATCTCGATGCCGCCGGTGGAGAAGTGGTCACCGTTGTGGAGCTCGGTGCCTTCGAAGACCCAGGTCGCCGATTCCGGCGCCTGCAGGATGTACGGCTTCGGGCTGTACTTCATCTGGTTCCAGCCGATGTACTGAACGCCGATCAACGACGCTTCAGGCCGCCCCGCCTCGCGCCACGGGCCCACGCGGTGCATGACGTCGCCGCGAATGTCGATGCGGCAGAAGAAGTCGTTCGCCGCGAGGAACATCAGGTTGCCGCCCCTGTCGCGGAAGTCGGTCACGACGTCGTACTCGTGCGTCGTCACGTACTCGTGATGTCCCTCGAAGATGATCAGGTCGTACGCCCGCGCGAGCGTTGCTCCGTCGGGCACCGTCTTCAGCTCGCGGTCCGACAGGTAATCGACCTCACGATTGTTGGCGATCAGCCAGCGGAGAAGCGGTTCCTCGTAGCTGCGGTAATGGCGCGGCGTGCCGCGGTTCTGAAACGGCCGTGCGAGGCGCGCCGTCTGATGACCCCAGTTGCCGTACCAGGTGTCCGGCTTGCCGTCATGGTCATCGTCGCGAGTGTTGTACGCCTGCCACGTTTGCGTCGGGAACACGATCGCGACGCGGTGCTCGCCGAGCCGGCGCGGCCGCAGGACGAACGGTGCGTACCCGACACGGCCGTCGGAGGCGACGAGCTGCGCGAAGTAGAAGCCGCTCGGCCAATGCCCGATCCGGACCTTCGCCTCACGGCCGGGCCGCACAGCGCCGAGGCGACGCAGCCCCGTCACGGCATCACCGGCCATCGTGTCGTTGCCGCGCACGCCCTTGGTCTCCGTGCCGGTGTGGAAGATCTGGAGCGAGACGCCTCGCGCCGTGGAGAAGATGGCGAGTCGAGCGACGTCTCCTGGGCGGTAGCTCTCGAGCCGGAACGCTGCTTGCACGGTCGGCCTGTCCGACGGCCTTTCCCCTAGATCGATGCCCAGAAGGTCGTCATCGTCGTCGACCTCGGCGCGGAGCGCTGCGTGCTGGTCGACCCCGTGGCGGAGTGCGGAAGCGGATGTCGCTGCGGTGGCGATGAGTGTGCAGGCGACGAAGGCGAGTGCAATATGGCGAGCCCTTGCGTTCATGGCGAACCTCCCGGTCGGGCGCCGCCTGCCGGCGGCGCGTCGTGGCTTGGTGCACCTGACGCTCGGCGGAGGCCCCAATCGCCCCGCAACGGGCCGCTAACGGCTCGCCAACGGCGGCTATGCGCCGCGGCGATTCAGTGTCAGAACCAGTAGGTGCTCGCCTTCCGTGGCCTGGGCCCGCTCGAGGTCCCGGGCGAAAGCGGCCGCTCACTCTCGGCGCCAAAAAAGCAGCCGGCGCATCGAGCCCAGCCGCGAGCTACAGCGGCTCTACGAGTCGATCTTCGTCAGGTGGCGGCCGATCGAATGCGCGCGGGGCGTGTTACTTCGGCACCATCGCGTACAGCTTCGAATAGCCCACGAGGTACAGGCGGCGGTTGTCGGCGGCGACGGGCGTGTACTGGCCGTCACGCCAGAACCAGCGCAACGTGCCGCTTCGCGCGTCAAGCGCGTACGTGCGTCCCGTCGCGGTCGAGAAGTAGACGAGCCCGTCGATGAGAGTGGGTGCGCCGGGGACCCATCCGTTCGCCCGAAAGCTCCACAGGACGCGGCCCGTGGCGGCGTCGAAGCAGTACAGATGCCTGTCGTGGGACCCGGCGTAGACGCGGTTCCTCCAGACCGCCGGCGACGAGTACGCGTACCCGCCGGTGGAGTACGACCAGCGAATGCGGCCGCTCGTTGCGCCGTACGAGTAGACCTTGCCGTCCGTGTTGGCGACGTAGACACGACCGTAAGCAACCGCCGGCGTCGCGTAGAAGGCTCCGAGGCCGCCGAGCCGCTGCTGAGCGGACGACCGCCACAGCAGACGGCCGGTGAGCGCGTCGAGCGCGTACAGGTGTCCGTCGTAGGAGCCGACGTAGAGCCGCCGGCCGGACACGGCGACGCCGGCCTTGACCTCGCCGTCTGTCTCGAATCTCCACCTCGTATGTCCCGTGCGTGCATCGAGCGCGTAGATCGTCCCGCGCCAGTCTCCGACGTACACGAGCCCGTGCACGATCGCGGGTGACGACTCGCTTGCCCCGATCGTCCGTTCCCAGCGCACCTTGCCGCTGCGCGCGTCGAGCGCGACGACCGTTCCGGTGACACTCTGGCGGCCGCTCTGCGGGTCGCACGGCTTCGGGTTCATGAATACGTGGTAGACGGTTCGACCATCTACGGCAGCCGACGCGGCCGAGCAGCGTTCGGTCCGGTACCGCCACTTGACCTTTCCGGTGCGCACGTCGAGCGCGAAGAGCCCGCCGCGGATGCTGGCGATGTACGCCCGGCCGTACGCGACGACGGGCGGGAACTCGAGCAGCGACCCTTCTCGCCAGGTCCACGCGACGCGATACGGAGGTCGCAGCGCGAACACGCCGGGCGCCTTCGTCCGCGCTGCGTCGTAGCCGAAGGTGGGCCACACGATCTTCTGCGCGCTGTGCGCCTTCGCCGCCGTCGTCGTGTGCTCACGGGTCGTGACGAACTCGACAGTCGACGAGCCTTCGATGTTGCGGGACTCATGGCGCTTTTCGAGCACGTAGCCGACGCCGGCTCCCGCGAGCAGCACGACGCCGAGAGCGACACCGATCAGCACCCGCCTCAGCACGTCAGGGCTGGGCGAGCCGGGCCCAGAGGTTCTCGACGATGCGCTGCATCGGCCGGTTCCAGATCGAGGCCGCGACGCTGAACGCTCCGGCGGCGAAGACCTTCGCTCCTCCTGGAGTTCGGTAGTACGTCATCTCTGCGGTCATTCCCGACCCGAACACGTCCGGGATCACTGCGAGGACCTTCACGTTGCGCGGCGAGGCGGCTGCGCGCGCGTCGATCTCGATTCCTCCGGCAGCGAAACGGTCGCCGTCGTGCAGGCCCGTGCCGCGGAACACCCATGGCATGGATGAAGACCCTCGGACGACGTATGGCCGGCTGTCGTAGCGCTCGAGGTTCCAGCCGATGTATTGCACTCCCACGAGCTGCGCCTCCGGACGGCCGGCGTCCCGCCAGCGGCCGACGCGGGTCATCACGTCCCCGTCGATGTCGACACGGTAGAAGAAGTTGTTCGCAGCGAGAAACATCAGGTTGCCGCCCCGATTGCGGAAGTCGGTGACGATGTCGTACTCGTGGGCGGTGACGTACTCGTGATGCCCGGGAAAGACGATCAGGTCATACGCATGCGCGAGTGCCGCCCCCGAGGAGACGAGGTTCAGGCCCCGGTCGGAGAAATAGTCGACGTTCCGGCCGGTTGCGCTGAGCCAGCGCAGGAACGGCTGGTCGTACCAGCGGTAGTGGCGCGGAGTGCCGCGGTTCTCATACGGCCGCGCGAGCCGCGCCGTGTTGGTCGTCGGGTCGCCGTACCACGTGTCCGGCGTACCGTCGTCGTCATCGTCGCGGAAGTTGTAGGCCTGCCAGGTCAGCGTCGACAGCACAACGGCGACACGATGCTCGCCGAGGCGGCGCGGCTGCAAGACGAACGGCGCATAGCCGGCACGGCCTCCTGCGGCGGTGAGCCGCGCGAAGTACAGGCCGCTGGGCCAGTTGCCGAGCTCGATCGAGAGCTCGCGGCCGGGCCGCACACTGCCGATCGGTCGACTCGCCCTCACGGTGTGACCCACCATGACGTCTTTACGGACAATCCGGACCGTCTCGGTTCCCGCATGCACGATCTCGAGCGAGACATCTGCCGCCGAGGAGAAGAAACGGAGCCGAGCCGTCTCGCCCGGCCGGTAGCCCTCGAGCCGGAAAGCCGCTTCGACCGTGGGCCTGTTCGACGCCTGTTCCGCAGCGTCGAGTCCGACCAGGTCGTCGTCGTCGTCGGACACGATGCTCGTGTCCTTCGTAGGGACAGCGGACGAGCTGCCGCCGCTGAATTGCACCGCCGCGAGCACGAGCAAACCGATTGCGAGCACCGAGAGCGTGCTTTGGATATGCGGGAGGCGGTGCATGACCGCCACGCTCGAGCGGACGCCAAACCGCGGGACAACGCGCCGCTAATGAATGGCTAATCGAGCTTCAGTTTCGAACGGGTGCGGCTAGCGACGTAGCCGCGCGAGGCGTGTCTGCGCGAGCGCGACGAGTTGCCGGTCGCCTGCGCAGAGCTGACAGTCGTACGTTCGAACACTGCCGTCGGACCCGCCGGTGGCGATGTGCCATCCCGCCGGCGAGAACGCAACCGCAGTCAGAAGCGGCTCGAGCGGCCGGAGCAGGAAGAGGTTTCGACCGTTGCTCATCTCCCACACGCCGGCAGTCGGGCCGGCCGTGACGAGCCAGCGGTTGTCGGCGCTGAACGACGCGCCGTTCACGTCCGCGGCTTGTGCCAGCGGGGGAAACAGCTGCTTGCCGCTTGAGGCAAGCCAGACGCGCGAGTCGTTGTCGGAGCTCGTCGTCACGACCAGGCGACTGTCCGGGCTGAACGATGCCGACGTGATCAGCCGTCCGTGGTGACCGCGGAGCACGGGTCCGGGCGCCCCCGTGGCCGTGTCCCAGATTCGCGCCGTCTTGTCCAGGCTCGCGGTGACGAGCCTGCGTCCGTCCGGACTGAAGGACGCCGCGACGATTTTCCGGTCGTGACCGGCAAGCTTGTGGAGGAGCGTCCCGTCGTCGACCCGCCACAGGCGAGCGACTTTGTCGGCGCCGGCGGTGACGAGCATTTTGCTGTCCGGGCTGAAGGCGACGACCGCGATCGGACGCTGCGTAGCCAATGTCCAGCGCGGGCGACCGGTCGCGAGCTCCCACAGGCGGACCACGCCGTCCGCGTCCGCGGTCGCTACGACGCGTCCGTCGGGACTGAGATCCGCGGCGGCGACCGAAGCCCGGTGACGGAAGGTGCCAACCGGATTCCAGTCCGATGTCCGCCATACACGCACGATCCCGGCTGCGCTCGAGCCAAGGAGAAGGGAACCGTCGCGGCTGAAGACGACCCGCGTCGCGGGTGCACCGATCGCAAACCTCTTGACCAACCCACCCGCGAAACGCCAGATCCGGACACCGCCCTCTTTACCCGCGCTCGCGAAGATCCCGCCGTCGGGACTGAACGCGAGCGAGGTGATCGTGCCCCGATGACGGCCGACCAACGCGAGCGGTGGGTCCGGCAACGGATCCCAGAGTCGTGCGGTGCCATCGAGGCTGGCCGACACGATCGTCATACCGTCAGGGCTGAACACCGCGTCGGACACGTCGTCCTGATGCCCGATCAGCGTGGCCAGGATGGTTCCCGACTTAGCTTTGAAGACCGAGCCCCGACCGTCGGCGCTTGCGGTTACGACGGTGCGGCCAACCGGACTGAAATGCGCACGCAAGACGCTGTTCTTGTGGTTGCTGAGAGGGGTTATCAGATCGCCGGTATTGGCGTCCCAGACGCGCCCGGTCTGATCCGTGCTCGCGGTCACGATCCGGTTACCGCTGGGGCTGAACTCGGCGTCGAGAATCGCACCGGTGTGGCCCGACAGCTCGAGGTACAGCGTGCCGGTTCGCGCGTGCCAGACTCGCGCAACCCCGCCGATGCCTCCCGTGACGACGCGATCGCCCGAAGGGGCGAAGTGCGCAGTCGTCACGGGATCCGGCTGGACGAGTCCCGACATGAGCCGGCCGCTCCGAACGTCGAAGACACGCGCGACTCGATCGCGCGCAGCAGCGTCGAGCACTGTGACGAGCAACTCTCCGTCGCCGCTGAACGACGCAGACGCAACCGCATGTGGATGTTTCAGCCGGTGCAGAAGGCGGCCGGTCCGGATGTCCCAGATCCGCGCGCTTCCGTCGGCGCTCGTGGTCGCAATCACGCTGCCGTCCGGCGAGAAGGTCGCGCTCGTGACCGGGCCGGAGTGCTCCAGCGCGCGTAGTCGCATGCCCGTCTTCGCGTTCCAGATCCGTGCGCTGCCGTCGCTGCCGGCCGTCACGATCAGGGAGCCGTCGGGGCTGAAGGACGCTGTTGCGAGCGGCGCGCCGTGGTGAAGCGAGTGGACCAGTCGGCCGGTGTCCGTGCGGAAGAGACGTGCCTCGCCTCCTCCGTCTGCTGTGATCACCAGCTTCCCGTCGGGACTGAACCCGGCCTCGGCGACGGGTCCAGCGCCCGGCAGAACGGCCTGCACGCGCAAGGCGCGGAGGATTGTCCTCAGCACGTCCTCGGTGTCGCGAGACTGCTCGAGGCCGTTCGCCTGCAGCACCAGGCGAAGGCTTCGCTCTGGATCGACGGGCAGCTGCAAGCTCGCCAGCGCGGCGAGCTCACGCGCACGTGCGTGTCGCGCCTCGCTCCGGGCGTTGCTCCGCTGCGTCAGTGCGTATACCGAGATCACCGCGAGGATCGCGAGTGCGACCCCGGCCGCGATCGCGAACGCCAGGGTGCGCCGGTGCCGCTGCTCGGCGGCTTCGCGCTCGGTTTCGAGCCGACGGTCCGCCTCGTGCCGTGTCCGCCACGCGAGCACGGCATCGGCGAGCACGTCATGGAAGATCTCGTACCGCGGGCCGCCGGCACCGTCCCCGCCGACGCGGACGATTCGCTGGTCGGCCAGGCGGCCGAGCACCCGTCCGGCACCCGCCTCGTCCACGCCCGCATAGCCCGCGAGATCCCCGACGTGGTGCGAGATCTTCGTCCCGGACGGTGTGACGAGATGGTTGTACATCGCCGCCGCGGCGTCCTTCTCGTTCGGCGACAGCTCGGACATCGCCCGCTCGAGGTGGTCTTGAACCACTCGCGCGGCACCGCCGAGCTCGCGCAACGTGTCGAGACGCAAGCGACGGCTGCCCCGGCTGGTCTCCACATTCCACAGGCGCTCGAGCACGAGTTGCAGGTACGGCGCCTCGATTCGCCCCTCGTCCACCTCGTCCTCGACACCCCCGCGCCCGGAGCGGCCGAGATCGACGCGGCCGGCAGCCACCTCGCTGAGAACTGCGTCGACGAGCTCCGGCTCGATTTCCACCTGGCGATCTGCTGGAGAGAGCCGGTTGTACTCTCGAATGGGACCGACGATCGCGGCTTCGCCTTGTCGCCGGTCGAGCCGGTCGAGCCGAAGAGTGTTCGCGAACAGATTCGGAATCCGCCCTTTGAAAGCGTCGAGCTGGGCGAGCGAGTCCTCGCGTATGCCGAGAAGGAAGTTTGCGCGCAGGCCGCGCCGCCGGAGCGCCTCAGGCAAGTCCTCCATCAGCGTGCCCGCCCCGCTCTCACCCTCGTGGTAGAGGAAGTACTCCTCGAACTGATCGAGCACGAGGTAGATGTTGCTGTCGAGTCGCGCCGCCAAGGCTCCGAGCGCATCCGCGAGCGAGCCGGTCCGCCGGAGGGACTCGAGCGGAGGATCGGTGACCGGTAGCGCCGCCTCGGTCGCGTCGAGCAGGGAGGCGACGGGATCGCTTCCCCAGGACGAGGCCACTACCACGATGGCTTCGGGCTCCTGTCGAAGTCGCTGTGCGAGACCCGCGCGGAGCAGCGACGTCTTGCCGACGCCGCTGGGACCGTAGAGCACCGTGAGGCGGTTCGCCATGAGGTTCGCGACGATCACTTCGAGCTCGCGCTCCCGGCCGAAGAAGAGCAGCGCATCGAGTGCCGAGTCTTCGAACGGAGCGAGGCCCTTGAAGGGCGTGGGCGGCGCGGAAACCTGCAGCCGGCTCATGTTTGAGCCTCCGGGAGGTCGAGCCCTGCGTACTGCGCCAATGTCGCAACGCACCGCTCGAGCGGGACCTCGAGCACGTCGACATCGCGTCGACGCCAGAATTCCCGCTCGAGGGGCTTGGCCTCCGGCTGGACCGCCCAGGAGCGGTAACTGAGCGGCTGATCCCCCCACAGCCGGTTCAGGAGCAGACGCAGGTTCCAGTCGGCCATTCGGTAACCGAGGAACAAGAAGTGGCTGCGCCGGAGCTTCGCGGCGAGCGCGACCGGGACGACGCTGGCGACCTCTGACTGCGCCAGGTACTCGATGTAGTCGTCTTCGGTGACGACGAAGCTCTCCCAAGCGCTCTCGAGCCGTGGGTCGACTTGCCCGTGGAGCTTCAGGATGATCGTGCGCTGCTCGAGCGAGAGCTCCGTTGCGTATTCGTTCGGAACTTCGATCAGCGTTCCGCTCCCGTCGGGACGAACGTGGCAGAATTTGCCGCGGTTCCTTCCGGCGGCGAGGTAGGCGACGACGTCGAACTCCTCGCCGGCCTCCAGGAAGGCGCGCTCGAGCGCCAGGTCGTAGCTCGTCGAGACGATCAGCTGATGCGGGACGTTACGCTCGCGCAGCAGAGGTGGCAGAGCGGCAAGGAAGCGGTGCACTTGCGTCGGCGGAAGGTCCTGCCGTGACAGCAGGGCGTGCATCTCGTCGTACAACGGACCTGAGCCCTTCATCATCGCCACGTATTGCGCGACGCGAGGCAGCGCCGCTCCGTCCGACACCGGGTACTCGAACCGTTCGACGAGATGGGCTGCGAGCTCGGCAACGTCCGTGCCCAGCACCGGCACAAGCCGCCCGCCGAGCATGGCCGCGGCGAGATCCTTAAAGCGGTCTTGGGCGACGGGCGCCGCGCCTCCGAGGTCCAGCTCCGCATCCTGCCGAAGGATCGCGCCGTGCAGCTGTTGCAGGCTTCGGCTCGGATCGATCCCGAGCTCGTCCACGAGCACGCGGCGCGCATCGTGGTACACCTGAAGAGCCTCGGCCTGACGGCCCGATCGGTAGAGCGCGAGCATCAACTGACGGCGGAGACCTTCGCGGAGTGGGTGCTCCTCGACAAGTGATTCGAGCTCGCCGACGACCTCGGCGTGCGCTCCGACCGCGAGCTCGGCCTCGATCCGTTCCTCGAGTGCTGACACGCGTAGCTCCTCGAGCCGCCCGATCTCCGGCTGTGCAAAGTCGTCAAGGGCGAAATCGGCGAGCGGTGGTCCCCGCCAAAGCGTCAGCGCCTGGCGGAGCTTCGGCGCTCGCTCCTGGACCGGCGACCGCTTGGCCGCGTCGACGAGCATCCTGAAGCGGTCGAGATCGAGCTGCTCGGGGCCGATGCGGAGCAGGTAACCCGGCGGCCGCGTTACGACGACGTCTGCCCCGAGGGCCTTGCGTAGGTGTGAGACGAAGTTCTGCAGCGACGTCGGTGCGGTGCGTGGTGGGCGCTCGCCCCAAAGCGCGTCGACGATGCGATCGACCGAGACGACGCGGCCGGCGTCGAGGAGCAGGAGCGCGAGCAGCGCGCGCTGTTTCTGACCGCCGAGGCCAACCGACCGTCCGTCATCGAGGACCTCGAGCGGACCGAGGATGCGGAACTCAAGCACGTGCCGTTTCTAGCACCTTCGAAAAGCGCTGCAAAGTGCGTTCGCAACCCGGCGCGCCGAGATGCGTTCCGTCGTTGGTCGCGAGCTGCGCCAGCGCGGGTTCAGCTTCGGGCTACGTACGCAGGGAGTCCCTTCCGATGGGCGCGCAGCACGATCTTCAGTGCCGCCGACCGAGTCCGCAAAGCGATGACTGCGACTTCGTGAGTGTGGTGTTCGTTCTCGATCACGGCGCATCGAAAGCCCTTCCGGCGGACAGCTTTGACTAATGCGACCGCCCGCGACCAGACCTTCCGTCGGCCGAAGACAGCCTCCCAGTCGCCACTTGTCTTGCCGGCATGCGGCTGCACCACCGGGCAACCCCGCGGGGGCTTGACGAACTGCGTCTGTGCGGCAGTCGCTCCTGATGCGAGCACGGCCACCGTACAAGCCACCACGGCGAAGAGAATCCGCACGTCGAGAGTCTCCACGTTGACAGTTCCATTGTCCATAGCAATGGCTTCGTCGCCGGCTCATGGAATGAGGACTTGCTGGTCTCCCTCGATGCGATTGACCGCAACGGTAAGCGCAACCGCGTCCTCGGGCCTGGCGGTTTCCTTCGCCGCGAGCGGCAGCTGCACCGTGACGACCGCGACCGTCCACCTCACAGGCGCCGGTTCGTGCACCTTGACCGCCTCCCAGGCGGGCAACGCGAACTACAACGCCGCGCCCCCCGTCTCGCAGACCTTCTCGATCGCGCCGCTGAAGCCGCCCACGAGATGCACCGTGCCAAAGGTGGTCGGGAAGGGGCTCGCAGCGGCGAAGTCGGCGATCAAGCGAAGCCACTGCCGGGTGGGCAGCGTGCGTTACGTGAACTCGCGCAAGATCAAGAAGGGCATCGTCATCGCCCAAAGCCGCCGGCCAGGCAAGGTGCTGCCGCTCAACTCGAAGATCAACCTCGTCGTCAGTCGAGGCCGCAAGGGCTGACGTTCCACGCGGGACGTGACCCAGCGGTTTCTGTCGGATCGTGTCGGCGGAGGCGGGATGCTTGACACTTATGTTCAGGTGCGGCAAGTTTGCACGGCAGAGCGAGCTAGGCCGGGAGGCCGAGTGAGCAAGCGAACGTGGCGGCGCGTGGCGGTAGCGGTGAGCTTCGTCGTCTTGGCGGCAGCCTCGCTCGCACTGGCGAGGCCGGTGCCGCCTGACTTTCCGCTCTGACGCGACTGCCGCCACGCGGAATTGACGGCCCGTCCCGGATTTGTTACTGAGGCGTGGCAAACGCCGAAGGAGCGCTCCGTTGACGTCCGTTCAATCGCTCGCCGCCCGTTCGGTCGAGGTCCTCAGGCGCAACGACGCGGGCCTCTTCGTCAAGCCGGGACCGCGCGTCTATCCCTTCCAGTGGAACTGGGATTCAGCACTCGTCGCGATCGGGTTGGCGCATGTCGATCCCGAGCGAGGACGCGTTGAGGTTCGGTCGCTTCTCTGCGGTCGGTGGTCAGACGGGATGGTGCCCCACATCGTGTTCCACCACCAAGCCTTCGATTACAAGCCCGGGCCCGAAGTCTGGGGATCCTCGGAATGTCCAAGCGCTCCCGGCGTGTCGACCAGCGGCATCACGCAGCCCCCAGTGCTCGCGAGCGCCGTCCGAGCGCTTCACGAGGCGGATCCCGATCGTGCGTTCCTCGAGGAAGTCCTTCCTGCGGTCGACGCCTGGCATCGCTGGCTTCACGGCACCCGTAGCTTCGACGAGTCAGGCTTGGTCGCGATCGTGCATCCGTGGGAGTCGGCCGACAATGCGCCCCGCTTCGACGCCGCGCTCGCGCGCATCGATCCCCGCGAGCTGACGTTCGCGCGCAGCGATCGCAGACACCTGCACG
>WNGB01009890.1_pt1 | contig 15387 bp, 15 predicted proteins | sample 5400681 | NCBI WGS metagenome assembly WNGB01 (sample SAMN13153367, study PRJNA577476) | soil metagenome | isolation source: 115 cm soil or saprolite under grassland replicate 2 | place: USA:California | collected 2016-06-15
ATCACCGCGACTGGGCGCTAGGCGGGACGGGCGCCGCATTCCTCGTCTTCGGGTTCGTGCTCCAGCTGCTGCCGCACTTCGGCGTCGGTCCCGGCGGGACGAACGGGAGCCGGGGCTGGGCCCTGGCTCTGACGCTCTGTGGCGGGACCCTCTCCGCGTGGCTGATCTACCGGGCGCTGCGACTCGTGTTCCTGCGCCTGTTCCCGTAGGCGGAAGCTCACCGGATCGTCGAGTTCTACTTCAAGGACCCTCCGTGTCAGGGCATCTCGGTCCTCGACCCATTCGGCGGGAGTGGCTCAACTACGCACTGATCATCGACGGCTACACGCCCACGTACCCGATCGTTTTGCAGCGACTTCGGCCCATGCCGTCGTCCCACAGCTGGGGTTACGTCCAGCACGACATCTAAGATCGTCCGCTCTCGCTGCAGTGAGATGGCGGGGGCGCAGGGGAGGGGCGACAGTCGTGGTGACACACGACGCGATACGTCGCCCCTCTCCGCCTTGCACTAGCAATCTAGTCGAACGAGGGTTCGAATCCTGCACATGTGTCCGGACGACATTGTCTAGACACGTGGCGCCATGCGGCTCACTTGGCGTATCGCCCTCTTGAAAACTTCCTGTAAATGGCCGCTCCCTTCGAGGCGGCGCATCACCCAGGTGCCTACGATTTTCATGCATCGGACAGCGGCAACCAGAGAGGAGGAACATGAGCAGTAGGGAGATGGTGCACGCGGAGTGGACGAGGGAGTCCACCCCGGAGAAGACGTTCGAGACGGCGGGGAAGTGGGTCGAGAAGGCCATCGAGGACGATCGCCCCTGGTTCACGTTCACGATCGATGACGAGGGGAACATCGCCGCGACGGGTAACTGGCCCGACACCGAGGCGTACCAGGAGTTCATCGGCCAAGGTCACCGCGTTCTGCGCCACGGAGCTGACTGCGAGCGTGACGGGCGGGAGCTAGGACCCACCCAGTAGGGACCCGGGCTGCGGTACGCCCCGGACGACAGCGAGCCCCTCTAGACCCCGGGGCTCCTGTCGTGTGGTGTCTCCGCGGATCAGGTGCACCATCTCGCGATGTCGGCGCTATCGTCGATCGGGAAGTGCAGCTGCGTGCGGCAGAGCTTCCAGAAGCCGCTGTACGTCGTGTTGTTCAGTCCCTTGGCGCTGAGGTTGAGTTCATGAAGCTCGGCCACGACTCTGGTCATGTCGGAGTGGGTCGGGCCGCCCTGCACGGCAGAGCGTCCGGCAAGGGCGAGTGAGCTGGCGGCGAGCGCCACGCCCACGATCACCGCGACGGCGTGCGTGAAGACTGGTCGCATCGTTCCTCCCTGGAGCTAGATGGCTCGGCGAGAGTGGCACACACCGACGATCTCGGCGACGAGGGCTTCGTTGCGCGGTTCTACTGGGGCCGGCAACGGTGTGATCGCCCGGGACGCTGTACCCCGCGCCCGGCCCACTGCTCACGTTAGGCACGCGCCGTGTCCGCGCCTAGATGTCCCTTTCAGACACGGGTTCGGAGGTCTCTATATGCCTTCGCGTCGCAGGATCTTCATGAACGTCTGGACCGTGTCGCGGTTCTCCCAGGTCGCCTTGATGTGGGACACGATGCGCGGTACGTCGTTCTCGACTGTGCTCGGCCACACGTTCGGGTTGTAGTCCTCGACGCGGAGCACGTTGTCCACGTCGAAGATCTGGCCGGTGCCCTTCGCACGGACGAGGGCGACAGGCTTGTCCTCGCGCATGCGCATGCCTAGCTCAAAGAGAACGTTCGGGTTGTGCTCGGTGAGGTCCGCAAGGACGAGATCGGCCTCCAGCAGTTCGTTCACGATGGTCGACTGGATCACGTCGCTCCCCGGACGTAGTGCGGTCTTCACCGTGAATCCGGCCTGTGTCGCCGCGGGCGTGAGGATCTTCTCCAGCACCTCGGCGAAGAACCCCGTCTCGTGGCGGTCGTCACGCTCGGAAAACGGCATGATCACGAAGCAGACGGGTGTTTCCTCTTCGCTGTCGGGCATTCCCACTGTGACCGAGGCACCGTCGCCCGCGAGGACCATGGCAGCGCCCGTCGGCTCGACGACAATCGGCGCGCGCAGATCCACCGCCCCCTTGTGGTACTCCGGCGCGACCCCGAACTGGTTCTGCAGCGTGTTCTCGAGGAACTTGCGTTCGGGGAGGTTGTTCCCGCCAAAGTGCTCTAGCACCTTGCGGTAGACCTCCACCAGTAGGAATGCGTTGAGCAGTGCGCCCTTCTCATCCGCCGGTGACTCGGGATAGACGGCTCGACGGCCGAGTTCAGTGAGCCCGATCTGGGCGGTGTCACGGGAGCCTGTAGTCAGGCCGTGGTCTCTGGAGGCGGCGCTGATGTAGAAGAAGTTCGCGCCCATCTTCCCGATCCCGAGGGCCTCTGCGACCTGGTCGGGTGGCCAGGCATTCCCGCCGTTGTAGTCCTTCAGAGCACGGGGGACCCGGAGCGCCTGCTCCAGGGTCCTGCGCGGAAATGTTCGCTGCGCTGCCATCTCTACTGTTGCCCAGCGTCAAGTGTGCCATAGCACTTGGATCTGTGGACTCTGCGGACTCCCTCGGGGGAGATCGCGAATCAGCTCAGGGCGATGCGAGCCCTGCCGCCCCTCGCCTTCGCCACCTCGGCATCCACGTCCAGCTTCCCATCGGTCCCCTCTAGTACATGCGCGTACGTGTCCAGTAGAACGGTCGGCGCATGGCCGAGCTGGGCAGCAGCCTCGACGATCCCCACGCCGGACGCCACCAGCATCGAGGCACGGGCATGGCGAAGGTCGTAGGGCCGGATGTCGTCAGGGAGGCCGGCGTCCTTCAGCGCGGGCTTGAACACGAAGCGCCTCCCCGTGCCCTATCGAGACGGGATGGAGGCGACTAGAGTCAGACTGCTTGAGCGAGAGGAAAGGGCATCTCACGCTGAATCTGGTCGCCCTCTACGTCGCGGGACTGCTCTTCCTCGGCCTCGTCGTGTGGATCATTCTCGCGGCGCTGGGAAAGACCAACCCTCCCCTCACCTAACTAGGGATGGAGGACGACTCGCGTCGTGATTCGCGTACCTACGGGAGAACCTTCATGCCCGCCTACGGGACCCCTTCACACGGTCTGAAGGGGGCGCGCAATGGAGGACGCGAGGCGAGAGGATTGTCCAGGTATACGACTCCCTCAGCGAATCGGAGCGACAGTCACCACGACATTGAATCCAGGACGATCCTCCCGCGAGGAATGACCCCTGGCACTGCGACTGAATCCCGTAACGCTGCGACTCCGTATGCGACTCCACCCACTACGCAGGGATACGCAGGGATAGTGCACGTCTCTGTGCCTAGCGAATCGCTCACTTCCCGTACGCCTGCTGAAGCAGGGCGCATCGGCTCGCGTCTAGACGACAGTGACGGCTCCCAGCTTCCGCTGTACCTCCCAGGTACACGAATCCCAGAGTCCCATTCCTCGCCAGCGAGTCACCACGACACTCAGGGCCAAGCAGGGATCACATCTCGCGAATAGAGCCGACGCCCAGATTCGAACTGGGGACCCCTTCATTACGAGTGAAGTGCTCTACCAGCTGAGCTACGTCGGCGACGGGCTGCGAGTATAGCCCCGGTTCGCCGGATTACTTGTCGGTCTTGCCGTTCCCTTTGCCGCTGTCGTTGCCGGGCTTGTCGGAATTGGCATCGCCGGTGTCGGTGGTGCTGTTCGCGTTGCCGTTGCCGTTGCCGGACTTGTCCTTGTCGTTGTCATTGCCGTGGCCCTGATCGGACTCCGGCGCGGGCGGGTCTGCGGCCGGGGCAAGCGTCGTCTCGGTCGGCTGAGTCGTCGACTGCGGCGTACGGTCTGCCTTGTCACCCTTCCCGTTGCCATGGCCGTTGTCGGCGGGCGCGGGCGTGGACGGTGCGCTTGCAGCCGGAGGGAGTGCGGGCGGTGCTTCCGGTGCGGACGAAGACTGGGCGGGAGCCGGTGCGCTGGTCGTCTCGTCGGGATGCGTTGCCGGGAGTGCTACCGGCTTTGGGAGAGTACGCTCGCCCGAACTGGCAGGGTGGCCGGTGCGTGTCGAGGCCCGATGGGCGAGTGAACCAGTCGTCGCAGCAGCGGACGAAGCGATCGTCGCGGTGCTCTGACGCGTCACGTGCCGAGTCGCAACAGGATTGGGCTTGGTGGCCTGTACCGGGTGAGCATGCCGCGGCGCTTCCGTCGCGGTTGCCACCGTCGTTGCTGCAACCGCGAGTGCGGTCGCAACTTTGACGGCTGCCGCGCCGCCGCCGCCGAGTAGTGCTTTCACGAATGCGATTGCACCACCGACGTCGGCGCCGCGACGCAGCCGTTTCTTCCACGTGTCTGCGTCCTGCTCCAGGCCCTGAGCGAGCGCACGACGTGCGCGGAAGATCAGTGTCTCGACGGCAGCCTGGGTAAGCCCAAGCTCAGCCGAGATCTCGCGGTATGTGAGCCCCTGCCACTCCCGCAAGAGAATCGCGCGCCTCTGGTTCTCCGGCATCTTCTCGAGGACGTCCTGCAGGCCGATCAGCTCATCACTGACCTGCTCGCGTCCCGGGATGACTTCTTGGAGGACCTCGAAGTTGTTCGGTGCCTCGATCTTGCCGCGGCGCCAGGAAGAGCGCCGGCGAGAGAGGCACACGTTGTGCGCGATCTTGAACAGCCAGGCGGATTCGAGCTCGGGGACAATCCCGCGAGAGAGTCCACGGAAGGCGTTCATGAACGTCGTCTGGACGGCGTCCTCCGCCTCCTCACGTGACCCGAGCTGATGGAGGCAGTAGCCGTGGATCTGAGCGGAGTAGCGCTCGTAGAGATCGGCTGCGGCATCGGCGCCCGGAGCAAAGGGTCGCTCGACGCGGGTTGCCCGACCTATAGATGGTTCTGCGGCCACCTGTCCTCCTGCTGCGGGTCCGAACGCTTCCGCCCGGAGGCGCTCGTAGACCGAGTGTCGGCAGCCTTCAGCGGCGGGACGACCCTAGATCGAGGGTGACCGGGCTCGGCTAGTCGTCGAGGCCGTCGGGCTGCGAGTCGCCGCCCGAGGGGCCGGAGTGGTCCGAGCCGGAGCTGCCCGAGCCCGAATGGTCCGAGCCCGAGCTGTCCAAGCCGAGGCTGTCGGAGCCGCCGTGGCCCGCCTCTGTCTCGGCGAGCTCGTGCTCCTGCTCCGCTGGCTCGGCCCGCTCGGCGTGCTCGTGCCCACGCTCACCCGACCGATCTGAGTTGTCTTCTCTCCGCACCTGTACAGCCTGCGTGTGACGAGCAGGAGGCCTCCGTCGCATGACGAGCGCAGTTGGTGCAGGCTCGACCGGGCCGGAACGCGTGAGCGAGTCCCTCGCCTGCGCGTTCACCTGTAGGCGTGCGTGGTGCTCCGGAAACTGTGCCGCGCCTGTCGTGACGACGCCGACACTGACTGCAGCAGTCGCGAGCTTCACGGCGACGGGCAAAGAGACGGCTCGCGCGGCAAGTCCCGCACTCCCGGGATCGAAGCCCGGGATCAGCCGAGCCAGGTCATCGCGCAGGGCCAGCGGCGTGGCCGCGGCAATGAGCCCGCGGACTTGCCGGCGCGCACGGAAGAGCAGCGATTCGACAGATGATTGCGAGACGCCGAGTGCCCGACCGAGCTCGTGATACGACAGGCCGCCCACCTCGCGCAGCACGAGCGCGCGCCTTTGGCGGCGAGGGAGGCTCGAGATTGCGGCCCAGATCGCCTCGAGATCGGTGGCCCGGATCGCCGCTGCGAGCGGGTCGGGCAAGTCCGAAGGAAGATCGGGGAGAGCGAGGGACTCGCGCGGGCGTGCATGGATCCGCGCCCTGCACTCGTTGCGCGCGATCGCGGCGAGCCAGGCGTGTTCCTCGCGCGGCGGGGAACCCCGCAAGACGGCACTGTGCGCTGACAGGAAGACCTGCTGAGCTGCGTCTTCGGCCTCGACGGGATCGCGAAGCAGCAGACGACAAAGCCCGAGCACCATGCGGCCGTGATCGTTGAACAGCTTCGCGACAAGGGTGCCGGCCGCTCCGTGGTCGGGGCGGCCGGCCTGGGGTGAGGGCTTGGGGTTGCTAGCCGTCCCCGTCGCCGCCGTGATCTCCGTGGTCGTCGTGACCGTGGTCGTCGTCCTCATCTTCACCCTGGTCGTCGTTGTCCTCGTCCTCAGCGTTTTCTGCCTGGGCGAGCCTGAGGTTGAGGATCACGAACTGGCCTACGAGAGACGCGGGCAACTGGATCCCCGCCGGGAGCGAAATCGAGAACGGCTGGCCGTTCACCAGGACGGTGATGCTGCCGGGTGCAACAGCGGTCACCTGGGCCTGAACCGTGACAGAGCCCGTTTGGCCAACGACCTGCATCGATTGCTGGGTCAGCTGCCCGTTGGCGATGCCGACGGTCGTGTTCACGACCGCCCCGGTCGACGGACCCGCACCGGAGAGTGAGGACAGCCTGCGACCCGAGGAGCGGATCGCGAGGAGGGTGCGGCCGGCCGCGACGAGCGTCGCGCCGCCCGCACGCGTGACCACGACCGCGTGGATGCGCGCGCGGTGTGCAAGACCGAGGACCCGGACTGCCGCGCCGTTCACCCGCACGCGGGCGCCGATGCGCGGATGTGCGCGCGCGTGGACGGTGCGCACGGTCCCGGACTTCGACGCGACCGCGAGGCTGCTGCCGCTCTTGCCGACGACGACGCCGGTGAATGTCCCCGCGAACGCGCCCGCGGGGAACGCGAAGGCGGCGGCGAGTGCCGTAACGAGAATGAGCTTCTTCATTGGGCTCTCCTTCTTGGGATCGCCCTTGCAAGAGCTCGTCCTGGCCCAAATCTTGCGGAGATCCCTCACGTGAGCGACGGCACATGGGCGCCCAGCTCGCGGCGGAGCTGGACGAAGAGCGCTTCGAGCGCAAGCGGCGGGCTGAGGTTGAACTCCTCGAAGGCGCGCCACGTCTCACGGACGAGCTCGCAGGCGCGCTCCGCACCCGCAAGACGCTCGGTCGTGCCGTCCAGCTCGAGGACGGGGCGGCGGTCGGCATGCACGACCGCACGTTCCGCGCCGACCGCCACGACGACCAGGTCGCGGTACCAGGACGCGAGCTCCTCCAGCGACGCGAGCAGCTCTTCCCGTTCGGCGCCGCGGGCTGCACGGCGCACGCGCTGCTCCGCCTCGCGGGTCGGGAGGTCGAGCAGCTCGAGCCCTTCCTCGGCTTTCCGCTTCGCCTCGGCGCCGCATTCACGGGCGCCGTCGAGGATGCGTTGCGCCGCCGCGCCGGGCTCGAACTCCGGTTCGGAGTACACGGAGCGCGCGACCTCGAGCAACGCCTCCCGCCGACGAGCGCTCTCCGGATCGAGAAGCCTGGCAACGCGGTCGAGACGTCCCGATGCGAGTCGCGCGAGCGAGGCGGCCCCGTCGGGCTCGAGCCCCGGCGCACGGGCGTCGATCTCCTCGCGGATCGCCCGATCGGAGAGTCGCGTGAACGGGACGAGTTGGCAGCGCGAGCGGATCGTCTCCGGCAGCGGCCCGAGATCGTCGGCGACAAGGACGATGACCGCGTACGGCGGCGGCTCCTCCAAATCCTTGAGCAGTGCGTCGGCGGCGTCCTCGTTCATCGTCTCCGCGGCGTAGACGAGGTAGACGCGCCGGTCGGCCTCGAACGGACGCATGTGCAGATCGCGGCGCAATTCGCGGATGTCGTCGATGCGGATCTGGTCACCGACCGGCTCGATCGCGTACAGGTCCGGATGCGAGCCGCGCTCGACGCGCCCGCGGTCCGAAGCCGCCGACTTGGCGGCGGCGTCTGGAGAGCCCGCGGGCTTCGCCTGCGGGCTCGTCGCAATCAACTCGCCGGCGAACGCAACTGCGGTGGCGCGTTTGCCCACACCGGGAGGTCCATAGAAGAGGTACGCATGCGCCGGGCCTTCGTCGGCGAGCGCGGCGTGCAGCAGCCGCTTTGCCTCGGCCTGTTCAGAAATGTTCTCGAAGACGTCCACGGATCTCCTCGTGCAGTTCATCAGGCGGCCGCGTGCCGTCGAGCAGGACGACGCGATCCGCGTACTTCCCCGCGACTATGCGGTATCCGTCGACTACGCGCTGCCGGAACTCCGGTCCCTCTCGCTCGATGCGGTCAGGGCTTTGTCCGACACGTCTCGCGGAGGTGTCGGGATCGATCTCGAGGACGAACGTGACGTCCGGCAGGAGGCCCCGCGTGGCGACCCTGTTCAGCTCGTAGACCTCCTCGATGCCGAGATCGCGCGCGAAGCCCTGGTAGGCGAGCGACGAATCGAGATAGCGGTCGGAGACGACGTCGTGCCCCGCGTAAAGGGCCGGCCCGATCACGCGATCGACGAGCTCGGACCGCGCCGCCGCGAAAAGCGCGGCCTCGGCCCAGGGGCTCATCTCCATTCCCGCGAGGAGCAGGCGCCGCACCTCCTCGCCCAGCGGCGTGCCGCCCGGCTCCCGAGTGGCGACGACGTTGCGACCGTCCGCGCGGAGAGCCTCGGCGAGGAGCTCCGCTTGCGTGGTCTTGCCGGACCCATCCAGGCCTTCGAAGGTGACGAACACCGCCGTCCGTACGATACGGCGCGTGCGGGCGGTCGTGACAGGAGGCGCGGGCTTCATCGGCTCGCACGTGGTCGATGCGCTGCTGGCTCGCTGGGACGAGGTGCACGTGCTCGACGACTTCTCCAAAGGGAGGCGCGAGAACGTCACGGAGGGCGTTCACGTCCACGAGGGCGACATCCGCAGCGACACCGGGCGAATCTTCGACGAGGTGCGCCCGGAGGTCTGCTTCCACCTGGCGGCGCAGGCTGACGTCCGCGTCTCGGTCGAGCGGCCGGACTTCGACGCGGACGTGAATGTCATCGGCACCTTGCACGTCCTCGAGGCCGCGCGGAAGCATGGGACGAAGATCGTGTTCAGCTCGACCGGCGGCGCGATCTACGGAGAGTGTGACGCGCCCGCGCGCGAGGACCATCCGCGGGCGCCGCTTGCGCCGTACGGGGTGTCCAAGCTCGCCGGCGAGGAGTACGTCGCCGCGTACAACCGGTTGTACGACGCCGCGCACGTGGCGCTGCGGTACGGGAACGTCTACGGGCCGCGGCAGGATCCGAAGGGCGAAGCAGGTGTCGTCGCGATCTTCATGAACCTGCTGCGCGAGGGCGGGTCGCCGAAGATCTTCGGCGACGGGACGCAGACGCGCGACTACGTGTACGTGGACGATGTCGTCACGGCGACGCTCGCTGCGGCGGAGCATGCCGGCGGTGTTCTGAACGTCGGCACGGGAGCCGAGACGTCGGTGGTCGAGCTGTACGAGCGGATCCAGCGCGTCGCCGGCATGGAGCATGAACCGGAGTTCGCGGAGCTGCGGCCCGGTGAGCTCCAGCGCAGCGTCCTCGATCCGTCGCTGGCGAAACGCGAGCTGGGTTGGGAGCCACAGCACTCGCTGGACGAAGGCCTCACGGAAACGTGGGCCTGGATCTCCACCACGTAGGCAAGAGCCACGTCTCGAACTGCAAGGGTCTGACCCCAGCCTTTTGGAGGAGTCTCGAACCGCCGAGGAGAGTCGCCCTCGCTTGAAGGAGCACGCCCGCGCGGGACGAACTCGCTCCGGGCGATGCAGCACGCACAGGACCTCGACCTCGACGTGATCCGGCCCTGGCGCCGGGCGACGATCGCCGTCAGCGCCGTCGCCACGATCGAGCTCATCGCCCTCGCCGCGACCGCGATCGTGCTGCTCGGCAATCCTCTCGCGACGCACCTGCGTGAGACCGCCGCCGTCGCCGGCACGCCTCGGGTTCGCACGACTCACCCCGCGCCCGCAAAGAAGGCGGCGCTCGACCGTGGCGATACCTCCGTGATGGTCCTGAACGGCGGCGGCAGGTCCGGGGCCGCACACGCGGCCGCCGACAGAGTGAGCGCGCGCGGCTACCAGCTCGGCCAGATCGGCAACGCCGCCGGCGACACGCCCCGCACGCTGATCATGTACCGCCCGGGCTACGAAGCCGAGGGAGCGCGGCTCGGACGCGATCTACACGTCCGCATCGTTCGCCCGCTCGACGGGATGCGTCCCCTGCAGCTGCTGGGCGCGCACCTCGTGCTGATCATGGGCAGGTAGCCGGGTCGACCTTGCAGCGGGCCTCATCGAGCTGGTGACCTGCGAGAGTCTTGGAGCCGAAGAGGAAGTTGTCCAGCGTGTACGAGTGATTCAGATCGCGGTACGCAGCTCGCGGCTGCTTGATGAACAGCTCGAAGGCGCCCAGCTGATACCAGGTCTCCGGATTCGTGGGCTCCAGATCACGCGCGCGCCGGTAGAGCTGGAGCGCCTTCGCGTCCTTCTCCAGGAGCGCCTGCACGAACAAGGCCTCCACCGACAGTGGATTGAAGGCGTGCGCGGACCGTGCCTCGGTCAAGGCCAGTCCGGGCTTGTTTCGCTCGATCGCGTCGTTCGCAGCGGCAACGCGGTTCGCCGACAGCCATGGTGACGTCACCGAATAGAGCGCGGCCAGCGCGCAGACACCGACCGCCCCGGAGACAACCCACCGGCGCGCGGGCATCGGAGTCGCAGGACCGGACACGAGTGCTCCCACGCTAAGGAAGAGCGGCCCCTGGACGGCGACGAAGTCCCAGTCGATGTCCACCCACGAGTGCACGAAGCAGAGCGCAGCTCCCAGAGCAAGCGCCAGCCATACGCGCGTTCGTTCGCGCCGGAGAATCCCGACCACGGCCGCGGCCACGACCGCCGCGTACAGCAGAAACCCGACGATCCCGGTCTCGCTGAGGAACTGCAGCGGCACCGAGTGAGGCTCCGTCGTCGCCAACGGCGAGTCGCGCTCGACGCGGTCGACGAGCTCGAACGTTCCCGCCCCGGTTCCCTGCAGCGGCTTGTCCGTGAATGCGTTCCACGCCTCAGTCCACCAGCGCCACCGGTTGCTCGAGCTGACGCTGATGATCCGGGTTGGACTTTCCGGCACCTGCGCGCTGATCCTGTTCGAGAACTCGTGCCAGCGCGCGCTGACGAAGTCCACGGGCCCGCCGGCACGAACCACCGCAGCTGCAAGTGCCGCAAGCACCAGAACGACGAGCGCAACTGCCGCGGCGCGCGCGATGCGCGGGTCGACGGCTCGCGACAACACGAAACGCGACGCGAAGCCGACGACCGCCGCACCCACGACGAGCACCGCGCCGAGCACCAGCCCGTCCCGCACGCGCGCGTGGTGCGTCACCCCGTCCGAGCTGACGCCGGGAAGAAGCAGCGCAACCCCCGCCACCACCGCGCCGACGATCCACGCCACCGCGAGCGGCCCGAGCGCCGCGAGCCAGTCACGATCGAGCCAGAGCCACACGAGCGCAGCGACGACCGTCAACACGATCCCCACGCGCGAGTACGTGAGGACCGTGACGACGAGCGCGGCGAACAGCAACAGCGCGCCGCCCAGCCTGGCCCGCCGATCGTGGCGCGGGCCGAGGGCCCACAACCCGAACGGCACGGACGCAGCCGCGAGCAATGCCAGCTCGTTCCAGTACCCGAGCGGATAACGCAACCGAGCGAGCCGCTCGTAGTCCGGATAGAGCCCCGGAATCACCTTTGCCGCCAGCGCCCACACGAACAGCGCGCCCAGCAACACGCACGCAACCGCCGCGAACCGCCGCGGCGGCGCGCTCGACACGAGCGCCCCCACGGCAGCGAACGCGAAGTACACGAGCCCGCGGTTCGTGTAATCCCACGAGCGGCTCGGCTGGATCGACCAGGCGATCGACACGCCCTGCCACACCACGAACGCGGCGAGCGCACAGAAGAAGACAGCGCCTGAGAGCGGCAACCGCGGCCGCCGCCACGCCCAGCCGACCGCGGCCACGAGGACGGCCGGCACCCCAATCCAGAAAAGCCGCGACTGACTCGAGCCGTCGCTGAAGAAGAGCGCCAGGAAGGCCAGCCCGGCGGCCGCGGCTCCCCAGACGACAGGCCAGCGCATAGCGCGCGAAGCTAACAGAGCCGTAGGCCGAGTCCAGGAAAGCCCGCCCAACGTTCAAACATCAATGAAATGGAGCTAATCCAGCTTACAAAGCGCTTACAACTGACTCATGGGAGGCACACGGGCGTCCGGCAGGGTGAGCAAGATCGTCGTTAGAGTCTCGCGCAAGCCGCAGCCAGGCAGACGCATGCCCAAATTCTCGAAGCCCCTCATCCTCCTAGCCCTAGCCCTAGCCGTAGCCATCGGCGCCGCGCTCGGCGTCGCGCAGCCGGCTCAGGCGCGGTCGATGAGCAGCTGCTCGAAGGCGCTGATCCACGACTGGTACGTCGACGGCCGCGTCGACAAGACGTATCCCGTCCACTGCTACCGCGAAGCACTGAAACAGATCCCGGAGGACCAGATCATCTACGGGACGCTGCGCGACGATCTCAATCGCGCGCTCCAGTCGGCGATCCGCCAGCACGGCGGGCACGTGACGGGCGACACGCTTGTGGTGCCGCTGGCGAGCGGGCGCAACGACGGCGACGGTCCGAACGGCGGCGCGACGGGTGGCGGCATCTTCCACTGGCTCGCGAAGAAGCTCGGGCCCAGCACGGCCGACTCGATTCCGATTCCGCTGCTCGTCCTCGGCGGTCTCGCCTTCACGCTGATGGCGGCCGCCGGAGTCAGCTACCTGGCGCGCCGAATTCAGGCCCGTCGGGCGGCGGCTGACCCGCCGCCCGTAGGCCCCTCCTTCTAGACGCTCAGGCGCGTACTCGTACGGGTTTTCAGACCCGTACCGAGCAGGGCCAGCCCGAGCAAGACGAACATCAGCAGGCCGAGCCCCGTGAACGGAAGCCGGCCGAACGTCTGCGGCCCATCGTTCGGCGTCTTCGTCACGCCGAACGTGTTGCGATTCGGGCGCGGTGCACCCTCACTCGTCCGCGTCCCGGGGGACGGCTGTCCGGTAGCGGAGGCCGGTGTTGACGCCGGGGCGGCGGGCGTCGACGCCGCCGCGGTTGTCGAACCCGAAGCGGCCGACGGAGTTGCATCGACCGGACCAGACTGAACTGCAAGGAACGAACGCGTGGCGTTGTTGCCGCCGCCAACCTGCGCCGCTCCGATCGAGTCAGCGGCGTTGTTACCACTACCTGCAACGCCCACCGGCGCCGAAGCGGCGACGGCCTCACCGACGATGGACGCACCGACAGCGGGAGCTGCCTGCAGCGACCCGGCCTGCAGCACGCCTGCCGAGCCGGTAGACGAGTTGCCGCCGCCGATCTGCACGCCACCGGTCGAGTTCGACGCGGTGTTGCTGCCGTCACCGCCAACCGTCAGCGGGACGCTCGCGCTCGCACTGTTGTCCGAGACCCCGGCGGACGCCGACGGCGAAGCACTCGCGGAGCTGACCTGCACGCTGCCGGTGGAGTTGCTCGAGGTGTTGCCACCACCGGCCTGCACAGCGCCCACGGAGTCCGTGGCGGTGTTGTCGCCTGAGCCACCTACTGCAACCGGAACAGAAGCGGCGGCAGTCGCGCCCGCCTGACTCGCGTCCGCGGTCGGTGTGGCTCCGACCGGCCCGGTCTGCACTGCGCCAACCGAGCCCGTCGCATCGTTGTCGGCCAGTGCAGTTTGCGCTGTGCCGAGCGTGAGCGCCACAAACGCGGCGATCACGAAGAACCACTTGGCTCTCATATCCCCTTCTTTCCTAGCCGTCGTTCGAGTTGACCGCTCCTTTTGGCAGCACTTGCGCGGAATCCCTCGATCGAGGGATGCCAGGTGAGCTACTTCACGTAGGTCACGGCGAGGACGAACGACGTCTTCGTCCCGGTCCCGCTGACACGCAGCGCGAACGTTCCTGGGGTCGACGTCCCGTTCACCTGGAGCGGACTGCGCCCCGCAACCTTTCCGACCGGAGTCGCCAGGGTGAGGCGCCTGCCGCCCGTGAAGCGCAGCACCGCGGTGAACGGCCCTGCGCCGACGTCGAGGTTGTAGGTACGGGTGCGAGGCTTGCGGCCGACCGTGCCTCTGAACACGACGCTCGTCGTCGCAGCCGGACGCAGCAGCGCGAGCGTCTTCCCCGCGTCGATGCGGCCGTACTGCACGAACGCCGGCAGCGGAACGGCCGCGCGTGCCAGCGCATCCTCCGCCTCACGGGCCGTCGCCGCCGGCTGCGCGCTGAACTCGAGCGCAACGAGGCCGCTGACCAGCGGCGTCGCCGACGACGTGCCGCAAAAGGTGCCGTAGCCGCCGCCGAGGATCGTCGCGACGTTGCAGCCGGGGGCGGCGAGTCGCACCCACGAGCCGAAGTTCGACCACGAGAAGCGCTGGTCGGCCACGGTGGTCGCGGCGACGCTCACCACGCGTGGATCCGCCGCCGGGAAGAACTGCGTCGTGACGCCGGCATTGCCGGCAGCCGCGACGACGACTGCGCCCTTCGCGTTTGCGTAGGTCAGGGCGTTGGTCAGCTCGACGCTCGAGCCGGGGCCACCGAGGCTGAGGTTGATCACCTGCGCGCCGTGGTCGGTCGCCCACACGACTCCGGCGGCGATCAGGGTGTCGTCGCCGCTCCCTTTCGAGTCGAGCACTCTGATCGGCATGACGAGGCAGCGCCAGCAGATCCCGGCACCACCCGCGTGGTTGTTCGAGCGCGCGCCGATCACGCCCGCAACCGCCGTCCCGTGTCCGTGCTCGTCCGCCGGATCCGCATCGTTGTCGATGAAGTCCCAGCCGGCGACGAGCGCGCCACGCAGATCCGGGTGCTTCGAATCGACGCCGGTGTCGAGGACGGCAACGACGACCTTGCTCGAGCCCTGTGTGACGTCCCACGCCTTCGGGAAGCCCGCGACGCGCAGGCTTTCCTGCTGCGGCCAGTCCGTGTCGTCCGGGCTCGTGTCGAAGGCCTCGGCGATCGGCTCCTTGGCCGCGCTGGCGACGGCTGACGACGACTCCAGCGAGGCCAGCACCTCGGCACGGTGCTCGGGCTCGACGCCGACGAGGTAGGCGTTGATCTGTGGGATCGCAGCCTCGATCGTCCCGCCCGCGTCGGAGATCACGGCGCGGATCCGTCCGCGCGCAACTCCCTGCTTGAACGTCACGGCGACGCGGCGGGGGTCGTAGCGCACGACCGTCGAGTTCCGCGTCGCCGGCTGCTGTTCGCGGGACGCGCCCGCCGGCTCCGAGTTCGCCGTCGGTTCCCCTCCAGCGGGCGCACCCTGTCCTTCGCGGCAGCCAATGTCGAGGACCGGGTTTATGACCACGCACACCTCGGCACGGGCGCTTCCCCCTGCGGCCAGGGCAAGAGCGACCGCCACGAGCACGGGCAGCCAACCGGTCATCGATCTGAGCCGCATTCGCGTTATGGGAGAAGAACGGGGCCGGCCCCACAACTTGCGGCGAATCCCTCGTCCGAGGGACAGTCTCGAGCTTGCCCAGGCCGTTGAAATCCCGCTTG
>WNGB01032498.1_pt1 | contig 15387 bp, 14 predicted proteins | sample 5400681 | NCBI WGS metagenome assembly WNGB01 (sample SAMN13153367, study PRJNA577476) | soil metagenome | isolation source: 115 cm soil or saprolite under grassland replicate 2 | place: USA:California | collected 2016-06-15
ACGTCCTTGAGGTCGGCGAAGATCTTCTTCTCGATGGCCTCTTTCAGCCGCTCGTGGGAGTTGTACTCGAAGGCCTTGCCTTTGCGCGAATATGAAGAGATGCGGATCAGGATCTCCTGACGGAAAGTGTTCTTGGCGTTTTCGGAGATGCCGATCTGCTCTTCGATCGAACGCATCAGCCGCTCGTCGGGTTCGAGCTCTTCCTCGGTGATCGGGTCCTTGATCTTCTCCTTGTTGCAATAGGCCTCGACGTTGTCGAGGTAGGAGTTGCACATGTTCCTCGCCATCTCCTCGAAGGAATAGACGAAGGCGCGCTGCACTTCGGTCTTGGAGATGTTGTCGTATTCGCGTTTGGCGGACGCAATCAGGTTCAGATAGCGTTCTCTTTCATCGGGCGTGATGCCGGTGTGCTGATCGAACCCATCCCTGATCGCGCGCAGGGCGTCGATCGGATTGATACAGGTGATGTTGTCGCGCACCAGGGCGTTCGACAACCGATTGATGATGTAGCGCGGCGAGATGCCGTCCATGCCTTCGCGGACGGTCTCTTCCTTCAACTCGCGCACGTCCTTCGATTTGAAGCCTTCGACGTCCTCGCCGTCGTAGAGCTTCATCTTTTTGACGATGTCCACGTTGGCCTTCTTCGGCTCTTCGAGCCGCGTCATGACGGCGAACATGGCCGCGATCTTCAACGTGTTCGGCGCGAGGTGAATGTTGCGCAGAGCCTGGGACTGTTTGAGCAGCTTGTCGTAAATGCGCTCTTCCTGGGTGACCTTCAGGTTGTATGGGACTTTGACCATGATGATGCGGTCCTGAAGGGCTTCGGACTTCTTGTTGCCGACGAAGGCGTTATATTCGTTCTCATTGGTGTGCGACATGATCACTTCGTCGGCGTAGATCAGCGCGAACCGCCCGGTCTTGATGTTCTGTTCCTGCGAAAGGGTCAGCAGCGAATATAGGAACTTTTCGTCGACCTTCAAGATTTCGATGAACTCCATCATCCCGCGGTTGGCGATGTTGAGTTCCCCGTCGAAGCGGTAGGCGCGCGGGTCCGACTCGACGCCGATCTCGCCGATCGTCGAAAGGTCAATCGAACCAGTCAGTTCGGTAATGTCCTGGCTCTTCGGGTCGCTCGGGGCGAAGGTGCCGATGCCGATGCGATCTTTTTCGGAGAAGACGATGCGCTTGACGAAAACGTCTTCGTGCCTCCCCTGGTAGACATGTTCGAGGTTATATCGGCATTGTGGGCAGAGCTCGCCTTCGATGTAGAGGCCGTAATGCTTTTCGATCTCGGGCCGTAATTCCAGAGGGATCAGGTGCAGCGGCTCCTCGTGCATCGGGCAGTCCTTGATCCCGTAAACGGCCCCGCCGTCGCCGCGCGCCCAATCCTCCAGCCCGCGTTTGAGCAGGGTGACGATGGTCGATTTACCGCCGCCGACCGGCCCCATCAGCAACAGAATTCTTTTGCGGACTTCGAGCCGCTGCGCCGCCGACTTGAAATACTCGACAATCTTGGCGATCGACTCCTCAATGCCGAACAACTCGCTGCTGAAAAAGTTATACCGCGTGAGCTCGTCTCGCGTGCCTTCGGCGATTTTCTCGGTCCCCGCCGCCAGAATCATGTCGCAGATGCGGGCGTGAGAGAGCGAAGCGAGACGTGAATTAGCCGTGACCAACTCGAAGTATTCCCGGAATGTGCCTTCCCAGACCAAGCGCTCGCGCTCGCGCCGATGAGCTTCGAGCATCTCGGTGAGACTCATGGTGTTTTCTTGCTCTGCCATGGCTGCTACTCCTGGCCGTCATCTCCGTCCCCAGTGCCGGTGGAGATTAACAGCCCGTTGTGGGTTCGACTTTCAGTTCCCCGGCTGCCCTGGCGGCCGGAAAGCTTAAAGAAGAGGGGGAACGCCGTTTATTTTGGGGGTTAACGGCCTGAATCAGTTTTCATATCCGATTGTCCAGGCCGTCTCACGTTTCGTGACCGCAACGGCCTGAGCGGGTTACCTCAGTTAGCGGTTGAAGTATATCACAGGGCTGCTCCCTGCAATCATAGACGTCATCAAAATCGCTTTATAATCTGATCAATCTATCAGTACAACTCTCGGACGCCAAAGGGTTTTGCTCGAATCGAACTCGGCGATCGCGATGAGTTGATTTTTTTTATCGCAGAGTTTGGCGAGCGCTCCGTTCGTATAATCCGCCCGCCCTCCTTCCGGGTGTTCGATTGAACGACCATGAGAAACGCGTTCGCGCTCCTCAGAGCCAATTTGCAACGTGGGCATCGCGATCGTATCGGCCATTGGGATCATGACCCGACGCTCGGGGCCCGACCGCGCCAAGTCGGCCAACTCTTCCAACGTCACGGCGCTGTCGAGTGAACAATTCCCGGATCTGATTCTCCGCAACCTCGTCAAGTGCGCCCCGACGCCCAGGATCTCGCCGATCTCTTCGGCAAGCGCGCGGATATAAGTCCCTGACGAGCAGACGACCCGGAATGAAAACTCATCGGGCGCGGTTTGCGCGTCCACTTGCGCCCCTCCGAAACAGGCAGCCGGCTCGAGCAGTTCAAGTTTTTTGATTTCCACTGCAATTGGCGCGCGTTCTATTTCTTCTCCGCGCCGCGCCATCTCGTATAGCTTCACTCCGCCGATCTTTTTCGCGGAATACATCGGCGGAATCTGTTTGATAGGTCCTAGAAAACGACTAAACGCCTCTATTACCTTTTCGGACGTAATATTTCCGGCGTCGGTTACAGGCGTCTTCGGCGTTCCCGTCAGATCGCCGGTGTCGGTCGCGAACCCCAACCGCATCGTGGCGACGTACTCCTTATCGTCGCCGGTCAGGAACTGGACCAGCCGGGTCGCGCGGTTTACGCAGACCACCAACACCCCAGTCGCAAACGGGTCGAGCGTTCCGGCATGCCCGACGCGGCGGGTCCCGAGAATTTTCCGCACCCGCGCCACGACGTCGTGCGAAGTCAGACCTTCGGGTTTATCTATGACCAGAACCCCATCCTGTGATTGCGGATTCTCTGATTGCGGATTGCGGATTGCGGATTGCGGATCTTCGGATTGCGGATTGCGGATTGCGGATTGCGGATTGTCGCTTTCCGCAACCGGATTGTTCTTTTGAATTTTCTCTGGGTTGCTCATTACATCTTTCCACATAGTTAATCCGCGCGGCTCAAGATTCCAAAAATCCGCAATCCGCAATCCGCAATCCGCAATCCGAAGGTCCGCAATCATTAATACTTTCGCGCGTGTTAACTTTTACGCCTTCGCGCCAGTTGGCGTTGACCCCAATCCGATACGCCTCGATTCGCGGCGAGACGCATTGCGCTACAGTCTGGAACGTCCGGTGAAATCGAAGGCGTGGGGCAACCAGATAGAGCAGCGGCGATCGGTCGGCGATGGCGACGCCTTCAAACAGCCCACGCTTTTTGAACTCGTTGCGCAAGCGCCCCTGTTCGACTCTCAGCCAGTAATCTGTCCCCTGTAAGGGCAGTTGAGGGTCTTCCGCCGCCTTGATTTCGATCACGGCCAGGCGGCCATCGTGATTTACGGTCAAAAGATCGATGACCGAACGCTCATCGGCCCGCCAGGCCGGAATTTGCGAATAGACGAAACGCTCATCGAACGTGGCGTCGAGCCGGCGAATGTCGCGGCGCAGCAGCGATTCCAACCATGCCTCGGCGCGCAACGAATAGAACGGATGTCGGCGGTCGAGACAATCAGCCGAACGATAGCGGACGATTTCCCGTACGAGACTTTCAAGTTCGCAGAAATTTGATTCAGTCATGGCTACCAGATTTGCCTCGCCTTCGGAACTCCCCCCGACCACTCCGAATTTCGCCTGCCCGCCCGCGCTCAGGCGGGCAAATTCCAGGCCTTTGATCTCAAAGCGTTCGCGGCCACTCCTCAAGTCTCGCCGCGTTTCAATCAAATCGGGCGCCAGATTGATTATTCGTTCACGCCACCTCTCATCCGGCGTTGAAGCGCCGGGCCAGATCACTTCCCGAGGGTGAGAATTGAGCAGTTCGTCCTGTGTGACGGGACGGACGCCGATCATCTCTTCGCCGCCCTCGTCGACCTCGAAGCATTCTATTTGCGCGCCCAGATGCGAAACGTCGAGAAGCGTCACTCGCTCAATCGCCGTTTGCGAGCGCCCTTTCGGCAGGCAGAACCATAAACGCTTCGCCCGATCTTTCCCGTCTCGTTTTTCGTTGAACGCCGCCAGGCTCACCAAGCCGGCGGCTACTATGCCGTCAACGCCGGCCTGTGATTCGGCTTCGCCGACGCCGATCGCCAGGACCGTTTGGCCGTCCGATTTCAAGACGAGCCTCGCGTGCCGGCCCACGCCAGAACGCGACCGGCTGGAGCCTGTGGTCACGCGCCCGACCCTTGTCCCGTTGAAACTCTTCGTAATCAGGCGCGAGAGCGTTTCAGCGTAACTTTTCCTTCGCTCGCCGGGCGTCAGGTTTTCACGTTCGCGCATTTCACGCCATTTAGCCGGGTCGCGCAAAGTCAACAGGGTCGTCTCGCGGGCCATCCCGCGGGTCGCCTGCAACCGCAATTCGCCCCGATCAATTTCGTAAGCCGTCACCCGCCAGCTTTGCGACACGCCTTCATCCCACCACGCGAAGATCAATTTGCCCCATTCGACGCCGAATTCGAAATTCCCTCGCGCGAGCGTCGCCGCCTGAGCGCCGCCGATGAACAGGCTCAACTCCGCGCAGTCAATCGTCGCGCGTTCGATCTCGTATCTGGCCTCCGCCGATTCCTCGTTGTCGCTGAGCGTCTTCATAACCTTCATGAAAAGTTCAACTCACGACTCACTAATTTGAGGATCGAGGATAGAAGATCGAGGATCGCAATCCCGGTTCTCATTTCTCGATCCTCGATCCTCAATCCTCGATCCTCAATCCTCGATCCTCGATCCTCTACTTTTGTAACGCTTCTTGTGGGCTGTTTACGCGCTGTGCTACCATCCCGGTCGTAGACGGCTTGCGTATATTCTACACATTCTCGACTTGATCAATCCATACTGTCAGTGCCTTTAAGGGGAAGTTATGGTTTGTCACAACTGTGGTTCGATCCCGGCAAAAACAATCAATGCAGCGAGCCGCAGGCCGAATACGTGCGAGAAAAAGATCGGGCCAATTTCTGCGACTATTTCGAGCCTAACAATCGTGTGCCGCTCACCAGCCGCGGTGGCTCACAAAGCTCCAACCGCGACGACGTGCGCAAGGCGTTCGATAATTTATTCAAAAAAACCTAGCGTTAGGCGGCCCGTGAGGGAAGGCGCATGCTCAATTCCCGATATCACTCACGGCGCCGCCTGCCACAAATAGCCCGAATAAGTGGGGCGGCGCGGCGGCGAGTGGGCGGCGGGCGCCTCTGTTTTTCATTTTTCATATGGATCATTCTTTTAAAGACTGGACGACGGAAGACTATGGTCCGACGGTCGTCCACAATCCGCCGGAATTCTTTCCGCGGCCGGCCCCGCAAAAAGCCGGGGCCGAATCCGACGAGCTCACCGTCGGCCGGTTGCTGTTTCACCTGCTTCTGCTCGGCTTGACTGTCTTGACGACGACCTTCGCGGTGGGACTCTTCATGCTCGGCGGCATTACTAAAGGCGCGGTCTATTCGTTCACAGTGCTTTCGATCCTCGGGGCGCATGAGATGGGGCATTACATAGCCTGCCGGTGGTACGGAGTGCGCGCGACGCTGCCATACTTCATTCCGGTTCCGCTTCCGCCTGTCGGAACTTTCGGGGCGTTCATCAAGATCAAATCCCCGATCCCTTCACGGCGCGCGTTGTTCGACATAGGCATCGCCGGGCCGCTGGCCGGGTTCGTCTTTGCGCTACCGGCGGCTTTCATCGCGCATTATTTCGCCACGCCGTCAAGCTTGTCTGGCGATGTCACCTTTAACGATCCACTGCTATTTCAATTCCTCTTGCGCGCGTTTCATCTGCCTGCGACGATCGAAACAAATCCGGTCTGGATGGCGGCCTGGGTCGGCGTGTTTATGACCGCATTAAACCTGTTGCCGATCGGGCAGCTCGACGGAGGTCACGTGACCTATGCGGTCTTCGGGCGGCGCGGCCATCGCTTGACGGCCTGGGCGAGTTATGCCGCCGTGATCGCGCTGGCCGTTTTTTCCGTCAAGAGCGGGACGTGGAACTGGGTGGTCTTCGCCGTGCTGCTGACGCTGGTGATACGCGTGGGCCACCCGCCAGTCGTCGATGAGGACGAACCGTTGGGATTGGCCCGCATACTCGTGGCGATCATAGGCTTGCTGGTTTTCGCCCTGTCGTTCATACCAATCCCGATAACAATTCACTGATTGCGGGTTGCGCGGTACTGCCCCGGAGTCGCAATTGAGAACGGAGAATCCGAATATGACCCTTTACGCATCGGACGTGATGGTTAAGGACGTGATCACCGTGACCGAATCAATGCCGCTTAAAGACGTCGCCAGAATGTTCGTTGAAAAGAAGATCACCGGCGCTCCCGTGGTCGACGCCGAAGGCGAGCTTGTCGGCGTGATCTCCGAAACCGACATCATCCGCAAGACGACCAGCATCGGCGCCTGGTCGCCCAGCACCGTCGGCCAGATCATGACCAGGCCGGCGGTCACGGTCTCTCCCAACGAAACGCTGCAGCGCGTTTGCGAGATGATGTACAACCGCCGCATTCATCGTGTGGTCGTGGCCGAGGGGGCCCGAATCAAAGGCATCCTGACGACGATGGACATTCTGCGAGCCATCGCCACGAATTTGGGTGGGACAGACTTTAGTCTGCCCGTCGGATGAATTCATGAATTCATCCGACGGGCAGACTAAAGTCTGTCCCACTTTAACAGCACGCCTGATCGCTGTTGACGAAGCCGACCTGATGCGCGTCCAGCGCGCTTTCGAAGACCTTTCCCGGGTTGAGAACGCCGTTCGGGTCCATCGCCCGCTTGATCGTCTTCATCAATTCCACCGCCGGCGCCTTGACTGCCAGATCGAAGAAAGGCGCCTTGGCGTAGCCGACCCCGTGTTCGCCCGAAATCGTCCCGCCCAACTCGACCGCCTTCTCGAAAATCCGCCGCACCGCTTCGGCGCCGCGCCGGCGCGTCGCCTCATCATCGTCTTGCAGCATCACGTTGACGTGGAGGTTGCCGTCGCCCGCGTGTCCGAACGTAGGAATCAGAAATCCTGTGTCGCGGCTGAGTTCCTCGATGAAATCTAGCATCGCCGGAATGCGCGACCTCGGCACGACCGCGTCATGGTTAAGTTTGATCTTGCCCGTGCGGGCCACGGCCGGAGACATCTTGCGGCGCACTTCCCAGATAGCGTCCGCCTCGGCGTCGTTCGCCGCCTCGCGGAATTGAATCGCTCGATGTTTGCGGAGCATCTCGCGGACTATCTCGGCCTCGCGCGCGACGGCCTCGCGCAATCCGTCGACTTCGATGATCAACAGGGCGCCCGCATTGCGCGGCAAACCTGACGGCTCGTAATCCTCGATCGCGTTGATCGAGGTCCGGTCGAGTAGTTCGAGCGAGACCGGCAGGATTCCCGAACTGGTAAAATCGGCCACGCAGTCGCAGGCGTCACTCGCCGATTCGAAGACGGCCAGCGCCGTGCGGCGCGCTTCTGGCAGCGGCAGCAACCGCAGTATGCATCGCGTGATGACGCCCAACATTCCCTCGCTGCCGATGAGGAGGCTTTCGAGATGAAACCCGGTGGCGTTCTTAGGCACTCGCCCGCCCGATTCGATGATCTCCCCGGTCGGGGTCACGAAGTCCAGCCCCAGCACGAACTGCTTCGTATTGCCGTATTTCACGCACCGCGGCCCGCCTGCGTTGAGCGCGATGTTGCCCCCGATAAACGACTCTTTCCAACTCGACGGGTCGGGCGGGTAGAACAGGCCTTCGGCTTCGACCGCCTTCTGCAATTGGTAATTCGTCACCGCCGGCTCGACGACCGCCACCAGGTCGGCTTTGTTGATCTCAAGAATCCGATTCATCCGCTCGGTCGCCAACACGACCCCGCCACGCACCGGCACCGCTCCGCCCGTGTATCCGACGCCACCGCCGCGAACGGTCACGTAAAAACGATGTTCGTTCGCCAGCCTCATGATCGCCGCAATCTCTTCGGCGGCGCGCGGGAAGACAACAGCGTCGGCGCAAAAGACCTGTTTGAGCGCGTCCTGCGATTTGGCGACGATGACGTCTTGCGCCGTAGAGACATGCTCCGCGCCGACGATGGATTTTAGAAGTTGAATAATTTGGGACGTGATCATTTAAATCAATCTCAGGGCGCAACTGGAATTTAATATACCAGTCATCATCCCTATTTACAGGCCTATTCAATAAAGTGAAGACCGGAAACCTCGTCACTCCTCGGACCCCTTAAAAGCCTCCAAAAATTAGCTCGATCATTGCACACCGCTTTGACCAAGCGCATTGCCCTTCAGGACCTCCAGAAAATTGCGCGTGGCAAACGTGATCTCCGGCTTGCTCCCCAGGTCGACCTTCTCCGGCAACGGATACAAGGCGGAGATTACGGCCACGGAATCCGCCCCCGCCGCAATTACCTCTGGAGCGCGCCCGAGATTGATGCCGCCGATTGCGACCAGCGGGCGATCGGTCAGCTTCCTCGCTTCACGAACCAGCTCAAGCCCGACCACCGGGGCCGGATTCTCCTTGGTTAGTGTCGGATAGACCGGCCCGACCGCGATGTAATTGGCCGACGTTTCGAGCGCGGCGCGGAACTGAGCGATCGAATGAGTTGAGACGCCGATGATCTTGTCTTCGCCCAGAATCTCGCGCGCCTCGTCGACAGATAAATCGTCCTGCCCCAGGTGTACGCCGTCGGCCCCGGCGGTCAACGCCACGTCGACGCGGTCGTTGATGATCAGCGTCGCGCCGGCCTTGCGCGTCAGCTTCAAACAGGCTATCGCCTGGTCGAGCAATTCGCGCCCGCTCGCCTCTTTATCTCGCAACTGAATGAGGCTGGCGCCTCCGTCCAAAAACATTCTCACGATCTCTTCGTGCGCGCAATTCGACCACTGGCGATCGGTGATCGCATATAATTTCGGTATCAAATCTAATCCTTCATTCTATAGACAACCATAAACATCTGCAGTAATCTCTGGCGCATCGTCGCAACGTTTGCGACACGATGGACGTTCCATCAATTGCTTGTTCCAAAGACGAACCGGATGCCTTGGTTATCAACCTTTGCGGTTGGGGCGGCCTAAACCATGCCAGGTGAAAAAGCCGCAAGTTTCCAAGGTCAAAGCGATTCCTAGATTATTCCGGGAATCGCTGGCGGGAGATTATAGTCCCCGTTTACCGCTAAACTGAACTCTGGGCTATTTGTCCATAAATTCAGTAACTATTCGCGTCATAGGCGTTGATTATCTCTGATTAGGCGCCATGCAGCAAAGCTTAAGCGCGACGCGCGACCTTTGGCGGTAACCCGACCGTGAGGGAGGGCATAGGCGTTAGATGTCTATGCGCTCCCTCACGGTCGGGCTACTGCCGAAAGAGGCATTGATGTATAATAGCCGTCGTCGAAAGGCTCTGAATAACCCCTTCACCGGACCTCGACTTACCCCCTCGATAAACCTTCAATAACAGCGTAGGGGCGGGAATTCCCCGCCAGAATCCGTGACCGAGGCAGTTGGGCGCGGAATACGCGCCCCTGCGTGACTATCCCGGAGTAGAAAAATGAAGACTCGTATTTTCGCTTCTTTGATTTTCCTCGCTTGCGCGGTCTTCCTTACGGCCTGCCCGCAGCAAACCAGCATCAACCAGGTCAACGGCGACCCAGCGCGTTATCGCGGGAAGGAGATTCTGATCGTCGGGACCGTCACTAGAAGCTTCGGCGCGCTTGGGGAAGGGGCTTATGAGCTGAACGATGAAACCGGCAAGATCTGGGTGTTGACGCGGCGCGGCGCGCCGACCAAGGGCGCGCGCGTCGGCGCGGTCGGCAGGTATATCAACGGCGCCGTTTGGAATGGGCGCAATTACGGCAGCGCTCTGCAGGAGACTGACAGGAAGGTTCGGTAGCCGAACTCACGACTAGCGACGGCTCGTAAGACATGAGGCGGCGGAGAGAGGCGCATCGAGGCGCTTTCTCGCCGCCTCTTAATCTTTATCAGGATCCAGCGTGGCTAGACTGCCGTCCCAATCTCCTTGGGCCGCCCGTGAATTTTGATCGTATCGAAATCCTCCGCCTGAACGGTGAATTCGTAATCGCGAGCCGGTTTATATTTGCCGATCATCTCGTTGAATTTGACGACCATCGGCTCGACGTACTCCTGCATCCAGGCGGATTCTCCCGAGACCGCCTTGTGCTGCGCGTGCGCGACGTCGTCTTTGCTGAGACCGACGTGGTGAAGCAATCTTAGAGGCAGGGACCTCGCCTCCATTATTCCAGTGTCCACGCAATATTCTTCCTTGCGAGATTCGAGTTCCAACAGCTCAGAATAAAAAGTTTCTTTATCGTTGAAAGTCAGGCTTTTTTCCATTGTCTATCCTCCGTACTGCGCACGAAGCGCGCGTTGTTCGAGAATGCGCGTCACGTGACGCGCAACTCACATTATTCGATCACGAATGAGAGCGAACCCGCGTCGAACTCATGACGTGGGGACACACGCAAAACACGCGTGAATGGGTTACAACGAAAAAGCGCGATGGAAAAAGTCACGAATTATTGACTCGACATCGATACGCAATCGACACTGAGCGAAAAGTAATCCAGACCCGGCGCAAATGTCAAGAAATTCGCTTTTCATCCGAGCGGCGAAGAGGATTTGTAAGACTGACCGCCAGGACGGCGGCCGCCAGGATGGCGCAGCCTATGGCGAAATAATCGCCGCGCCGCGTGTAAAAAGTCCGAACGCTGCGCGACCGGGCCTGCCAAACTTGCGCGCCCGAAGTGAACATCGGCAGAGGATCGACCGCGTGGGCGTCGGCGGTGACGAGCACGCTGATTCCGGAGTTGGTCACGCGCAATAGGTCGCGGTCGTTCTCGATCGCGCCGTCGTTCGATACATTGACCAGCAGCGTCGCGCCGTTCTGCGCGAACCGCCGCACGAGGTTCGGATAGGCCGCTTCGTAACAGACAAACGAGCCGACGCGGACATAATTCGTGGTCCGTTCGATGGCCGGGGATGGCGAGCTTCCTTCTCCCGTCATTATCACAGCCCGCTCTGCGCCAAGTCTGAGCGGATTCACCACGGCTTCTTTGCCCGGAGTGAAGTCCCCGACAATCGTCGGGACGAAGCGCCCGAGCACGGGACGCCAAGGCACGTATTCGCCGAACGGGACCAGGCGAATCTTGTCGTACCGCCGCGGCGGCTTCGCGTCGAATTGCGAACTGGAATGCGGGCTGATCGTATGAACGCTGTTAAAATACTGTTGGCCATCGACCGTCGCCGTGCTTACGATCAGATAACTACCCGTTTCTCTGGCCAATGCGTCCAGCCTCTCCCGAACCGCCTGATCGTTTTCGTAAAAAAGCGCGAGCGGCGATTCGGCCCATATGACAATGTCCGCCCTCTTGTCCGGCGCGCGGCTGATCGCCTCCTTCGTGAGTCTGACGGCGTTATCCAGATCGCGCTCGGTCACGGCGGAATCCGGCGGCAGGTTCGGTTGCACGCCCACGACGGTCACAGTCGCGCCGTCCGGCCGCTCCGGGCGGTGGAGTTGCGGCGGCAGTGTGAAGAAGATTGCCGCGAAGAGGAATAACAGGGCGGCGGCTCGCGCGACCGGACGCTCTCTGAATTTGAGCGCCAGGACGAGGAACGCGCTCACGGCCACGATCTCGGCGCTGACCAGATAGACGCCGCCCAGGCGCGATAGGCTGGCGATCCTGAAGTGCCAGGCTTGTGAGACGCCCAGCGCGTTCCACGTCACGCCGGTTACGATCGGGCGCAGCCATTCGGTCGCCACCCAGACGACGGGCGCGAAGGCTATCGCCCACCAGCCGAATCTGCGCGCAAGTTTCGCCATCGCCGCCGCGAAGATCGCCGGGAAGACCGCCAGGATCGCCGCGAACAGCATCGCAACGGCATAGGCGACGGCCGTCAGCATCTGGCCGAAATTAGTCATCGAATGAGCGATCCAGTTTTCGGCGAAGAATGTGAATTCGAACCCGGCGAGCCATCCGAGCCACAACGCGCGCCGCGTGGTCACGCCTCCCGCGATCACCTTCAACAAGGGCGCGAGCGCTACCCATGCGAGAAAACTCAGTTCAAACGGCGGGAATGAGAGAAGGAGCAGAAGGGCCGAGATGACGGCCGCCATTGATTGCCATAGCAACCCGTCGGGCTTGAGCGAAAACCGGGAAAGCGACAAACTTGATCTCATCCGCGCTATCGTCGCCCCTCATCTTGAGTCGGATTGGAGTGTGGATCGGAAGGCGCGCCCGAGGGCGATTGCTGATCCTGCCCGCAATCGCTGATCCCAGGCCCACAGTTCCGGACGATCCGGACGACGCTGTTGTGTGAAGCGCGCAGATTATTCATCATGGTTTCGGCGTCGGAGAGTTTCGCGAGCGGCCCGATTTTGATCAGGAAGCTTTGCCCCGCAGGCGCCGCCTCGATCTCGGCAGGCACGCCGTACAGATTTCGCAGCTCCGCGCTCTGCCGTTCAGCCGACGCCAAAGTCTGCAACCCGAGAACTCGCACCGTGAATCCTTTTCCGTCTTTCGCCACCTCCAGAGCTTCTGCGGGTCGAGAAAAGTAGCTGACCAGAACCCCCGACGCGAAGTAAAGTGAACAGGCGCCTACCAGCGCGACAAAGATCGCCAGCGCCCGTTTATCCCTGCTCGTAAGGTTGCTCAACGCTTCGATCATAAGATGTGGGGCTGACTTTAGTCCGTCCGACTCATGGGAGGACTAAAGTCCGCCCCACATCTTAGCACGTTATACACCTGCGCATGTATAACGCGGCTTGCCACTCAACGCCCGTCTACTTATGATGACTCGCCAATCAAACGTAATCCGCGATACAGGGCGGAAGCGATGAAGTTATTACAATGAGCGAGATTGTCGAAGATGAAGACTTTTATTGGGAGGGCGATTTCATTGTCTTCACCCGTGCCTACCATTTGAAACGCGGCTATTGTTGCGGATCGGGCTGCCGCCATTGCCCTTACGACCCGCGATGGACGAGCGGCGAGACGAGGGTCGCGCGCGAAGACCCGGCGGCCGCGTCGCAAACCGAGCAGACAGAACAGGCGGAGGCGAATTCCGCCGGAGACGACCGATGAATTACTACGAATCCAAAGACCTCGACCGTTTCGGGGAGATAGGCCAGTTCCGAGGCGATTTGGCCGAGAAGTTTTTCGACTATTACAACGCCGTAACCGGCGAGGACGGCGCGTTGACCAAACGCGAGAAGGCTTTGATCGCGCTGGCCGTGGCGCACGCCAAACAGTGTCCGTATTGCATCGACGCCTATACCACGCAATGCCTGGAGAACGGAGCGAACCCCGACGAGATGACCGAGGCGGTTCACGTCGCGGCGGTGATGGAGGCCGGGATGACTCTGGTTCACGGCGTGCAGATGCACAACGCGCTGCGCAAGCGCGGGGCGATGTGAATATGCGATTACCGTCGTTCGAAGAAAAACTGGGGGAACATGGGCTCGATCTGGCGCCGTTCGGCGTCGAAACTTTGCAGGTCAACGTCACGCGCCTGTGCAACCAGGCCTGCCACCATTGTCACGTCGACGCCTCGCCCAAACGGACCGAGCAAATGAGCCTGGCGACGGTCGACCGCTGCCTGGAAATCCTGGCTAGAAATCCGGCCATCACGAAACTCGACATCACCGGCGGCGCGCCGGAACTCAATCCGCATTTCGATTACTTCGTCGAGGCCGCGCGGCGATTAGGCAAACATGTCATGGTTCGTCACAACCTGACGGTGACCATTGACGGCAATCCGCAAACCGGCGAGAGCAAACGCTACCTGCCTGAATTCTTCGCGCGCCATCGGATAGAAGTGATCTCGTCACTGCCCTATTACCAGGAGTTCTTCACCGATAAACAGCGCGGCAATGGAGTGTTCAAAAAGAGCGTCGAGTCGCTGCGATTGTTGAACGAACAGGGCTACGGCAAATCCGACGGCGCCCAGGGCTTTGGATTGACTTTGAACCTCGTCTACAACCCCGTCGGCGCGTTCCTTCCCGCTCCGCAGGAGAGCTTGGAGCGGCAATTCAAGAAGGAGCTTGAAACGAAATTCGGCGTGGTCTTCAACAGCCTTTTCACGATCACCAACATACCGATCAACCGCTTCAAGAAAGACCTCGAACGGTTGGGCGCTTACGAAGAATATATGACGCGGTTGGTCAACGCCTTCAACCCGGCGGCGGCCCGAGGCGTGATGTGCCGCTCGCTCATCAGCGTCGGCCACGACGGCAGTCTCTACGATTGCGACTTCAACCAGATGCTCGATCTGAATCTGTCCGAGGAATCGGGCGGGACGGTCTTCGATTTCGACCTCGACAAACTACTCAACCGCAAGATCATCTTCGGCCACCACTGCTACGGCTGCGCGGCGGGGGCGGGCAGTAGTTGCGGCGGCGCGACGGCGAAAGAATCATCTTGACCCGCCTGTTTGATGACAATGCAAGGACTTTGCCTCACCACTTATGTGAATAGGGTTATTTGAAGCCCGCGCATAAATCTGGAGGCGAGCCCTGGGTACGCGTCGCTTCCAGCGCGCAGTCTCGGGCGTTAGACGCGTTGATCGGAAGCAGACTCCTCCGAAGTCACCTTGCTCACGTTGAGCGATCATTGTTTGCAAGATTGCCAACCCAGTTTCAAGCGCGCCGCGGGCCTCCAATGGGTTTGCTATCCGAGACTGCGCGCTGGAAGCGACGCGTACCCAGGTTGCCTCCAAAGCCGGCTCTTCGTGACTCTCAGGCGCCTAGTAACAGCTTCTAGCAAAACTGTATCGTTTCATTATCTTGCTGGTTCGAGCGTCAACCGCTTTTTAGCCATCGCCTCGACTTTCTTTCTGTTGTAGAGCAACGGAAAATATTTTCCTTCGGCCCACAGCGGCAGCAGGTCGCCGTAATGTCTGCTTCCCGGTTGTCCCGACTGCCCCGGGACGTTCGTGGCCACCGACCGATCCCAATCGCTTACGTCCAGGATTTCGCGGAACGACGCGCCGTGGGTTTGCCGGAAGTTCGGCCCGCCTGTACTGTTCACCGTGTTCCCGTCGCCGCCGCGTTCGACCGAAGGCGGATTGAAGAGCTCCCGGCGTTCGGCGTCCGTCGAAAGCGCATGTGTGAAGGGCGCGACGTGCAATTTGCCCCAACCCCACTTCGATGGATCGGCGCCGAGCAGTTCGCGCGCCTCTTTCACGGCCTCTTCCAAACTCGC
>WNGB01018130.1_pt1 | contig 15384 bp, 16 predicted proteins | sample 5400681 | NCBI WGS metagenome assembly WNGB01 (sample SAMN13153367, study PRJNA577476) | soil metagenome | isolation source: 115 cm soil or saprolite under grassland replicate 2 | place: USA:California | collected 2016-06-15
GATCGCCGCCAAGTTCCCCAAGTGGTGGCTGCCGGACCGGGTCGAGTTCGTCGCCGAGATCCCCAAGACCGCCACCGGCAAGTTCTCCAAGCGCCTGCTGCGGGAGCGGTTCGTCGGCGGCGTGCGCGAGGAGGAGGGCTCGGACGAGCGCTAGGACCGGCGTGCCTCGGCCAGCCAGGCGTCGAGCGGGCGGCCGACCAGGCGCTCGTAACACTCCCGGTAGCGGGCGGCGGTGCCGGCGACCACGTCGGGGGGGAGACGCGGCGCGGGCGGGGTCATGTCCCAGGTCTGGCGCTCCAGCCAGTCGCGCACGTACTGCTTGTCGAAGGAGGGCGGCGAGGAGTCCGGCGCCCAGCCGCCCGCCGGCCAGAAGCGGGAGGAGTCGGGGGTGAGGACCTCGTCGGCGAGGACCACCTCGCCGTCCAGCAGGCCGAACTCGAGCTTGGTGTCGGCCAGCAGGATCCCCCGCCTGGCCGCATGGTCGGCGCCGCGACGGTAGACCTCGAGGGTCAGCTCGCGCAGGTGGGCGGCGATGCCGGCGCCGATCCGCTCGGCCATCTCCGCCTCGGAGATGTTCTGGTCGTGGCCGGTCTGCGCCTTGGTGGCCGGGGTGAAGATCGGCGCCGGGAGCCGGTCTGCCTGGCGCAGTCCCCTCGGCAGCGGGATGCCGCAGACGGCGCCGGTGGCCTGGTAGTCCTTCCAGCCGGAGCCGGCCAGGTAGCCACGGGCGACGCACTCGACCGGGAGCATCTGCAGCCGGCGCACCAGCATCGCCCGGCCGGCCAGGTGCCTGGCGCCCGCTGGCAGCTCCGACGCCCGCCAGCCGGCCAGGTGGTTGGGGACCAGGTCGCCGAGCAGCTCCAGCCAGAACCTGGTCAGCCCGGTCAGCACCTCGCCCTTGGCAGGCACCTGGTCGTCGAGCACGACGTCGAAGGCGGAGATCCGGTCGCTGGCCACCAGCAGCAGGTGCCGGTCGTCCACCGCGTACAGGTCACGGACCTTCCCGGAGGCCAGGTGGCGGAGGCCCTCGAGGGTCCCTGGGGTGGTCACGACATCGCCTCCAGCCGCTCGAAGATGGGGGCGCTGTGCGCCAGGAAGCGGGCCGGGTCGAGCGCGGCGTCCAGGCCCCGCTCCCCCAGCGCCTCGGCCACACCCGGCTCGGCCAGGAGCAGGTCGCGGAAGCCGCCCTTGCCCTCCCAGGCGGCCATCGCGGCCCGCTGCACCACGCGGTAGGCGTCCTCCCTCGACCAGCCGGCGTCGACCAGGGCGAGCAGGGCGGCCGAGGAGCCGGCCAGGCCACCGGACGCTTCCAGGTTGGCCCGCATCCGCTCCGGCGAGACGCGCATGCCTGCGACCAGCCAGTGGGCCCGCTCCAGGGCGTAGTCGAGCACGCAGCAGGCGTCGGGCAGCACCACCCGTTCCACCGAGGAGTGGGAGATGTCCCGCTCGTGCCAGAGCGCAACGTCCTCGAGGCCGGCCACCGCGTAGCCGCGCAGCAGCCGGGCGAGACCCGTCAGCCGCTCGGCGACCACCGGGTTCCGCTTGTGGGGCATGGCCGAGGAGCCCTTCTGGCCGTCGGCGAACGGCTCTTCGACCTCCCGGACCTCGGTCCGCTGCAGGTGGCGGACCTCCACCGCGAGCCGTTCGATGTCGGCGCCGATGATCGCGAGGGCGGCCAGCAGCTCGGCGTGGCGGTCCCTCGCCACCACCTGGGTGGGGGCCGCCTCCGGGGTCAGGCCGAGCTGGGCGAGCACCTCGGCCTCGACCGCGGCCGGCAGGTTGGCGTAGGTGCCGACCGCACCCGAGATGGTGCCGACCGCGACCGCCTGGCGGGCGGCGTGCAGGCGCCGGCGGTCGCGGTCGAAGGCGAAGGCGTGGCCGGCCAGCTTGAGCCCGAAGGTGGTCGGCTCGGCCGCCACGCCGTGGGTGCGGCCGAGGCAGAGGGTGTCGCGATGCTCCAGGGCGCGCTCCCGCACCGTCGCCGTCAGCCGGTCGAGCCGGCGGCCCAGCAGGTCGCAGGCCCTGGCCAGCTGCAGGGCGAGGGTGGTGTCCAGCAGGTCGGAGGAGGTCATGCCGTAATGGACGTGCCTGGCGGCGGGGCCGATGCCTTCCCCGTAGGCGGTCAGGAAGGCGACCACGTCGTGGTGCAGCTCGGCGTCGAGGGCGTGCACCCGCTCCGGCGCCGGGATCGGCGCCTGCTCGATGGCGGCCAGGTCGGCCGCCGGGACCAGGCCGCGGCGGGCCCTTGCGGCGACCACCGCCACCTCGACCTCGGAGAACAGGCGGAAGCGGGTCGCCTCCGTCCAGATGGCGCCCATCTCGGGCAGGGTGTAGCGAGGGATCATGGCGGCCCTACAGGCGCAGGCCCTCGGCCAGCTGATCCTTGAACTCCTGCAGCTCGAGCCGGAGCCGTTCGTCGCCGACGGCCAGGATCTGCACGGCCAGGACGCCGGCGTTGACGGCCGCGTCCAGGCCGACGGTGGCCACGGGCACCCCGGACGGCATCTGCACCATCGAGTAGAGGGCGTCAAGGCCGGCGAGCTGCGGGGTGAAGATGGGCAGCCCCACCACCGGCAGGGTGGTGTGGGCGGCCAGCACCCCCGGCAGGGCGGCCGCCTTGCCGGCGGCGGCGATCAGCACCAGCAGGCCTCTGTCGACCGCGCTGGCCGCGTAGTCGGCGACCCGCCGCGGGTCGCGGTGGGCGCTGAGCACCTCGAGCTCGTACTCGACCCCGAACTTCTCCAGCATGACCGCGGCGGTCTTGGCTTTCTCCTCGTCGGAGGTGGAGCCGAGCACGATCCCAACCCTTGGCGGCATGAAGGCTCCTCCGCGGAGAAGAGGCATCCGGTCCAGTCGGGGCATTCTAGCCGGCCCCTGGTACCCGGCGGCGCGGGAGCGGCCCTGACCAAGTCCCCGGTCGATTCGGGGGGGGAGCCCGCTCCCCCCCGAACCCCCCCAACACCTACAATGGTAGGCGGGCGAGCACCCCGTAGCTGCCCTCCGGCCAGGCCTCGTGGCCGGCCTCCTGGTCGGTGGGGCGTGGCTGCATCCAGCCGAGGTTCTCGTAGCGGCCCCGCCCCGGGTCGACCTGCCAGGCGCCGCCCTCGCGGGCGTCGGTGACCTGCAGCTCCAGGTCCTCCTCGCCGTAGCGGATCACCACCAGCGGCCGGGCCGTACCGGGCCGCTTGAGGCAGCTCGTCAGCGCCTCCTGCACGATCCGGTAGGCCGAGCCGTCGACCTCGGCCGGGAGCGGCACGGCGTCGCCCTCGATCTTCAGGTCGACCGGCAGGCCGGCCATCTTCACCTCGGTGACCAGGGCGCTGAGCTGGCTCATGGTCGGGAGCGACCCGCGCTGGGCGACGACCGGATCGGCGGGGTCGAGCACCTCCAACCCGCGCCGCAGGTCGCTCAGCGTCTGCTCGGCGGTCCGCTCGATCAGGCCGATGGTGTCGCGGCTGGCCGCGGCGGCCGCCGGCAGGGACCGCTCGGCGGACTTTGCCTGGGCGGCCATGGCGCGCACGTTGTCGGCGACCGTCTCGTGGAGCTCGCGGGTGATCCGCACGCGTTCGTCGGCCACCGCTTCGCGGGCGAGGTAGCCGAGCTCGCGCTCGAGCCGCGCGGCGCGGTCCTCGACCAGCGCGGTGTACTCGCGGCGGGTCAGCTGCTCACCTCCCATCAGCCAGGCGGCCGCGAACAGCACCTGCAGCAACGCGAACACCTGGAAGGACATGCGGCCCTGCGCGGTGAGGATGAGCACGGCGGCGGCGAGGCCGCCGGCGAACGGCAGCATCACCCGGGTCGGGTGGCGGGCGGCCACCGTGTAGTAGGCGACCAGCACGCCGAGGGCGGCGCCGGTCGGCGGGAAGTGCAGCAGGAAGTACGCCACCGTAGCGACCTCGACCACGGCCATGACCAGCAACGGGGTGCGCCTGCGCCAGGCGATGGGCAGGCTCTGGCCGGCCACCAGCAGGGCGGCAAGGGCGTTGGGCGGCTCGGCGCCGTCGGGCAGCCGCGATCCCATCGCGGCCAGCAGCCCGATCGCGCCCACGACGGCCAGGCTGCCTGCCAGTAGGCCGTCCGCGACGTCCCGCCGGGACGCGTTGGTGATCTTCATGGCCCCCCTCCAGTCGAGCTCCGTGGGGGCGTGGAAATGGAACCTCGGGGGTGAGGTAGTTCTACACCAAGACGAAGCCCTCGAACAGGGGGAGGTCGTCTCCTCCCCCATTCTGGACAACGTAGCGAGGGCCGGTGGCGTTACACCAGCTCGCCGGTGGGCAGGCCGAGGCGGCGGAGGGTGGCCACGATGTAGTCGTGCTTGGCCTTGGAGAAGGCGACCGAGTCGACCGCCCCGCCGGCCACGATGGCCTCCTTGAGGGCCGCGTACTCGGCTCGCAGCGCCGGGTCGGCCAGCAGCGCGTCGCGGAAGCCGCGCATCGAGGCGACGTCGGGGCTGGACGCCGGCACCACGTGGACGTGGATCCGGAACGAGGTGTCGTCGTGGGGCAGCACGCCCTGCAGCATCGGCCGGTTGGGAGGGAACGGGGGGAACGCGATCGCCTGCCGCTGGAACCCCAGCTCGAGCAGGTCCTCGACGATCGCCGGGATCTCGCCGGGAGGCGCCGGCAGGAGCAGGTCGATGGTGCCCTTGCCGGCCAGGCCGGGGACCGCGGAGCTGCCGACGTGCTCGGCGACGGCGCCGGGCCGCTTGGCCGCGATCAGCGCGATCACCCGCCTGGCGACCTCCGGGGCGCGGGGGTCGGCCGCGCGAACCACGATCGGCACCCGGCAGTAGGGCCCGATCGGCGGCCCGTCGCTCCGGTCAGCCGGCAACGACCCCACCCTGGGCCGCGACGTCGCGCCGGTAGTGCATGCCGTCGAAGCGGACCAGCCCGGCAGCGGCGTAGGCGCGGGCGCCGGCGTCGGCGAGGTCGTCGCCGAGGGCGGTGACCGCCAGCACCCGACCGCCCGCGGTGCGGACCCGGCCGGCGCTGTCGAGGCTCGTCCCGGCATGGAAGAGGTGGATGTCCGGCTCCGCGGCGGCCGCCTGCAGCCCGTCGATCTCGAAGCCGCGCCGGTAGGGGCCGGGGTAGCCGCCGGAGGCGAGCACGACGGTGACGCAGGCGCGCGGGTCCCAGCCGACCTTGCACCCCGCCAGCGTGCCCTCGGCCGTCGCCCAGGCCAGGTCGGCCAGGTCGGTGGTCATGCGCGGCAGGATCGCCTGGCTCTCCGGGTCCCCGAAGCGGCAGTTGAACTCGAGCACCCTCGGGCCGTCGGCCGTCAGGGTCAGCCCCGCGTACAGCAGGCCCTGGTAGCGCGCGCCCCTGCGGGCCAGCTCGGCCACGGTCGGCTCGAGGATGGTGCGGCGCACCTCCTCGACCAGCTCGTCCGGGAGGTCGTGCAGGGGCGAGTAGGCGCCCATGCCGCCGGTGTTGGGCCCCTGGTCGCCGTCGCCGACGCGCTTGTAGTCGCGGGCGGGGGCCAGCGGCAGCACGGTGCGGCCGTCGGTGACCGCGAACAGGCTGGCCTCGGGGCCTTCCAGGTACTCCTCCAGCAGGATGCGGGCGCCCGCCTGGCCGTGGACCAGCCCGACCAGGGCGGCCTCGACCGCCGCCCTGGCCGCGGCCGGGTCGTCGGTGACCGTCACGCCCTTGCCGGCCGCCAGCCCGTCGGCCTTGACCACCCAGGGCGGCCCGAAGTCGTCGAGGGCGGCGATCGCGGCGGCCGCGTCGGTGAAGGTCTCGGCCCTGGCGGTCGGCACTCCGGCCGCGGCCATCACCTCCTTGGCGAACGCCTTGGAGCCCTCGATGCGGGCGGCCGCGGCGGTCGGCCCGAACACCGCCAGGCCGCGGTCCAGGAACTCGTCGGCGACCCCGGCGACCAGCGGCTGCTCCGGGCCGATGATGGTGAGGTCGACGCCGTGCCCCTCGACGAACCCGGCGAGGCCGGCGCCGTCGGTGGTGCCGATGCCGGCGACGTTCTCGGCCACCGCCGCCGTGCCGGCGTTGCCGGGGACGGCGTACAGCTGCTCGACGTCCGGACTCTGGGCCAGGACGACCAGCAGGGCGTGCTCGCGCGCGCCGCCGCCGACGACCGCGATCCGCATCGCTACTCCTCTCCCATCCTGGTGTCCTCGCGGACCAGGGTCTGCTCCCGCCCCGGGCCGACGAACACGGCGGTCACCGGCACGCCGCCGAGCTTCTCGATGGCGTCGAGGTAGGCCCTGGCAGCGCGCGGCAGGTCGGCGATGCGGGTCACGCCGGTGATGTCCTCCCGCCAGCCCTCGAACCATTCGTAGACCGGCTCGGCGTGATGCAGCTCGGTCTGGGTCATCGGCCAGTCCTCGGTGACCTCGCCGTCGATCCGGTAGGCGGTGGCCACCGGGATCCGCTCGACGGCGGAGAGCACGTCCAGCTTTGAGACGAAGGTCTCGGTGAAGCCGTTGAGCCTGGCCGCGTAGCGCAGCGCGACGGTGTCGAGCCAGCCGCAGCGGCGCGGGCGGCCGGTGGTGGTGCCGTACTCCGCACCGGTGGCCCGCAGGGTCTCGCCGGTTTCCCCCTCCAGCTCGGTCGGGAACGGGCCGGCGCCGACCCTGGTGGTGTAGGCCTTGGTGATGCCGATCACCCGCTCGATCCAGCGGGGCCCGACCCCGGTCCCGGCCAGGGCCCCGCCGGCCACCGGCGAGGAGGAGGTCACGAACGGGTAGGTGCCGTGGTCGACGTCGAGCAGCGTGGCCTGCGCGCCCTCGAACAGCACCTGCCTGCCCTCGCGGAGCGCGTTCCAGACGAACAGGGAGGTGTCGGCGATCCGGGGCCGCAGCGCCTCGGCGTAGGTGGTGTACTCCTCCACCACCGCCTCGGCCTCGATCGGCAGCCGGTTGTAGACCTTGGCCAACAGTGGGTTGCGCTCGCGCAGCACGGCATCGACCTTCTTGGCGAGGATCCCCGGGTCGAGCAGGTCCTGGACCCGGATGCCGAGGCGGGCCACCTTGTCGCCGTAGGCCGGCCCGATGCCCCGGCCGGTGGTGCCGATCCGGTTCTGACCGAGCCAGCGCTCGGTGAGCTTGTCCCGCTCCTTGTGCCACGGCATGATCAGGTGGGCGTTGGCCGACAGCAGCAGCTTGCCGGTGGCGATGCCCCGCGCCTCGAGGGCGGCCAGCTCCGCCAGCAGGAAGCCGGGGTCGACCACCATCCCGGCGCCGATCACCGGGGTGACGTGCGGGTAGAGGATGCCGCTCGGGGCCAGGTGCAGCTTCCAGGTGCGGCCTCCGACCACCACCGTGTGGCCGGCGTTGTTGCCGCCCTGGTAGCGGACGACCACGTCCATCCGGTCGGCCAGCAGGTCGGTGGCCTTGCCCTTGCCCTCGTCCCCCCATTGGCTGCCGACGAGGATGGTTCCCGGCATGGTTCGGCTCGCTTTCTCGGCTGGCGGACTCCCCGTTGGCAGCCTACATCGGGCGGCTACGAAGCGACCGCAGCCGTCCCCACCGCGGCGCCCTGCCGGGTCGCGGCCAGCCAGACGCCCGCCAGGACCAGGGGCGCACCGACCCAGAAGGTGGCCGCAGGCAGCTCACCGAACAGCAGCCACGCAAGCGCGGTGGCGCCGACCGGCTCCGTCAGGATGGCCACCGCCACCACCGAAGCGCTGACGCTGGCCAGCAGGCCGTTGAAGACGGTGTGCCCGAGCAGCTGGGGACCGGCGACGATGGCGGCCAGCGCCAGCCAGGACCCGGCAGGGTAGCTGCCGAGCTGGGCCCCGGTGAGCAGGCAGGCCGGCAGCAGCATGGCCGCGGCCACCCCGTACACGGAGGCGGCGTAGGTCGAGACCGGCAGCCGGCGGCGCGCGGCCCTGCCCAGCAGCAGGTAGCCGGCCATGGCGGCGGCGCCGGCGAAGGCCAGCAGGTCGCCGAGCAGCGGAGCGCGGGCGGCGCCAGCCGGCCCGCCGCCGACGTCGCCGAGCCCGATGAGCACCGCGCCGGCGATCGCCAGGGCGATGCCGAGCCAGGCCCGGCGGGTCGGCGGCTCCCCGAACCGGCGGGCGCCCAGCCCGACGAACAGTGGCGCGCAGCTGACCAGCGTCGCCGAGGACGCCACCGAGGTGAACGACAGGGAGGCGTTGAACAGCGCGAAGTGCACCGCCAGGAACGCCCCGGCGCCCAGCAGCAGCGCCCGCTCGGGCCGCTCCAGCCGGACGCGGGACCCGCGCAGCGCGAACGGGGCCAGCAGCAGCGCGCCGGCCAGGCAGCGCCAGAAGGCGAGCGCGAGCGCCGGGAGGGCGGCGGCCCGGACCAGGATCGGCGCGGTGGAGATCGCGGCGATCCCGACCGCCATCCAGACGGCCACCGCCGCCCCGCCCATCAGAACGTCCCGAGGGGACTGGCGGCTGTAGCCGTCAGGGAAATCGGGGCTGGGGCCTTAGGCCGGAAAGTGGCCCCCGTGAGCGTCGCACCCTGTGCGTACGATTGTCGCGTCATGGCTGAGGCTGGTTTCCGCGGCACCCGGGTGGGATGAGTTGGCTGGAGTTGTACAGGATGTGGTGCCCCAGTACCGGCACCGTGTCCTGGACGGCCTCATGGGCGCCCGGATGAACGAGCTGCTGGATGAGATCGCCGGCGAGCACGGCTGGGAGATCGTGGCCTGGGAGGTGATGCCGACCTCGTGCACGTCCTGGTGCGGATACGACCGGTCGAATGGCCCGCCGAGGTGGCACGCAACCTCAAGGGCTGCCCGTCGTGGGACGCAGTGGCATGAGACGGGCCTACAAGTTCCGGATGCGGCCCACCGCACTGGGCACCGCCCAAACGGTCCTCTCCCGGAAACAGCGGGGATCGAACAACCGGCGCAAGGCCCGGGAAACGGTGGCGGCCCGGCATCGCAAGATCGCCAACCAGCGCCGCAACTTCCACCACCACACCACCAGCCGTCCCGACCCCGACCGGCCAGGCGAGTTCCTGCCCAACGGTGCCGCCGCCAAGACCGGGTTGAACCGGAGCATTCACGACGCCGGCTGGGCCCGGTTCGTGTCGATCCTGCGTGCCAAAGCGGAAGAAGCCGGGCGCGTGGTGATCGACGTGGACCCCCGGCACACCTCCGATCGCTGCGAAGCCTGCGGGTATGCAGCCGAGGAGACAGCCGAGGAGAACCGCGTCAGCCAAGCAAGGTTCTGTTGCCAACGCTGCGGGCACACCGTCGACGCCGACGAACACGCAGCACGCAACATCCTCCGGGCTGGACTGGCCCGTCTCGCAGCCAACTCGGCTGCGTGAAGAGATGCTGGCGGCCCAGCCGTCAGAGAAGTCACGGATGCCTCCTGGTCTCGCCGGTTCCGGTGGAGCCTACTCGCCGACCAGGTAGGCGAGCACGGCGCGGAGCTCGGCGGGCGTGACCTCGCCGGGGAAGCGCCTGGCGAGGAGGCCCCGCCGGTCGACCACCACCGTCACCGGCTGGTACGGCACCCCCCAGGCACCCCAGGTGCGGCCGCTGGCGTCGTTGGCGAGCGGGTAGGGCACGTCGAACTCGCGCTGGTAGGCGCGGCCCGCCGCGACCGTGTCCCGGAAGGAGACGCCCACGAAGGCGACCTTCCCCTCGAACTCCCGGGCGACCTGCCCGAGGCCGGGCTGCTCGGCCCGGCACTGCAGTCACCAGGACTCGAAGAAGTTCACCACTACCGGCTTGCCGCGGAAGCCGCCGAGGGTGACCGTGCGGCCGTCGAAGGCGGTGACGCGCAGGTCGGGCGCGGTCCTGCGCCGGCCGGCGGCGACCACGCCCTCCGGTGCCGGCCGCGTCGCGGCCGGCCTGGCCCTGGTGGTCGGCGGCGCGGTGCCCGGCTCCGGTGCGCTGCTGGCCGGGGCGGCGGGCTCGGCTGCGGCCCCCTGGTCGGCGGGATCGTTGGAGGCGCAGGCGGCCAGCAGGACCGCCAGCAGGACAAGCAGGGCGAACCGCCAGCGCATGGGTCGATCCAACCACAACTCCGCCGGAAAGGTCGTTTCGAGCCGCCTTCCAGGTAGCATCCCGCCCCGGTCGGGGCCAGTTCGCGACGCTTGCCTTGGAGGCAGCCATGCGCACGTGGGGTAGCGAGTTCCGCCAGTTCCTGCTCAGGGGCAGCGTCGTCGACCTGGCGGTCGGCATCGTCATCGGCGCCGCCTTCGCGGCGGTGGTGCAGGCGGCGGTCAGCGACCTGCTGACGCCGCTGATCGCCGCGATCTTCGGGCAGCCCGACTTCAACGCGCTCACCTTCGAGATCAACGGGTCGGTGTTCCGCTACGGCCACTTCCTGAACGTGCTGTTCGCCTTCGTGACGATCGCCTTCGTGGTGTTCTTCTTCGTGGTCAAGCCGGTGAACAAGCTGGTGTCGCTGGCCAGCCGCAGGGACTCGCCCGACCCCAACACCCGCAGGTGCCCGGAGTGCCTGAGCGAGATCCCGATCGAGGCCAGCCGCTGCTCCTTCTGCACCGTCGAGGTGGTCCGGCCCGCGTAGGCGCCGGCCGCTCCCGCCGATTGACACCGGCGCAATACTTAGGTGCACCTGAGCGAGGAGGGAGCGGCATGGATGACCGCCGGCACCGCCTTCCGGCGGAGTTCGACCGGCTGCGGGCGCCGTCCAGCGCCTATGCGCCCCGGCAGGTCATCACCTACCTGTGCACCAGGGAGCACCTGGTGCCGGTGCCGTTCGCGGCCGACGCCGAGGTGCCGGAGGTATGGGACTGCCGCTGCGGCCAGCCCGCCACCAAGGTCATACCCACCGGCCCCGCCGCGGCCGGCGCCTGACGGGCAGGGTGGGACGCGCTTCGGTCTGGGATCTCATCGTGGTCGGCGCGGGGCCGGCCGGCGCGGCGGCCGCGCTGGAGGCAAAGCGGCTGCGTCCCGACGCGGCCGTGCTGCTGCTCGACAAGGCCGCCTTCCCGCGGGACAAGCCATGCGGTGACGGGGTCGGTCCGCACGCCGTCGACCAGCTGGCCGCACTCGGAGCCGCCTCGGTGCTGGCCGGCTACCCGCCGATCCGCCGGCTGCGGCTGCGCTCCCCGCGCGGGCGGGAGCTGGCCGGCGAGCCGGCCAGACCCAACCACGTGGTGCCGCGGCAGGTGCTGGACGCCCGCCTGGTCGAGGCGGCCGTGGCCGCCGGCGCCTGCCTCGGCCAGGCGCGCGTGCGCCGCCTGGAGCAGCGCGACGGGCTGGTGGTGGTCGACGGCGAGCTGGCCGCCAGGACGGTGGTCGGCGCCGACGGCGCCAACTCGGCCGTCCGCCGGCTGCTCGGCGCGGCTCCCAACCCCGACCGCCACCTGGCCATCGCCGTGCGCGGCTACGCGCCGGCGCCTCCCGGGCGGCCCGAGCAGCTGATCGCCTGGGTCGCCGAGGGCTGGCCGGCCTACGTGTGGTCGTTCCCCACCGGCACCGGGATCGCCAACGTCGGCTACGGGCTGCTGCGCAGCCGCCTGCACGGCGGCAAGCCGGCGCTGCACCAGCGGCTGCGGACGCTGCTGCCGGCGGCCGAGCCGGACCAGGGGAGCCTGCGCGCCCACCACCTGCCGTTCTCCTCCCACCGGCCGCCGGCGGGCAGGGGTCGGGTGCTGCTGGCGGGCGACGCCGCCTCGCTGGTCAACCCGGTTTCCGGGGAGGGCATCTACTACGCGCTCGCCTCGGGGCGGCTGGCCGCCCAGGCCGCCCTGCGCGCGCCCGAACGGCCGGCCGCCGCCTACCGGCGGCTGCTCGCCGCCACCTTCGGCAGGCACCTGCGCCACGCGGCCGTGCTCGCCCGCGCCATCCGCTCCCCCACCCTGGCCGAGGCCGGCCTGGCCGCCGCCGTCGGCACCCCTGCCCTGTTCGACACCCTGGTGGAGCTCGGCCTGGGCCAGACGAGGATCACGCCGCGCCTGCTCGCCGCCCTCCCGGCCGGCCTGCTCCGGACTGTCCGTGACCGGCGGTAGCGTTGCGGCCTGAGGACCTGGATCCCCCGGATGGAAGGACGGCGATGGCGGGTGCGGTGAGGCGGGTCGGGGTCGAGGAGCGGCGGGCACGGCTCGGGCTCCGCCACCACCTGGCGGCGGCCGCCAGGGTGGACAGCGCGGTGGAGGCCGCCGACGGCCTGGTCGCGCTGCACGGCACCGACCCGGCGTCGGTGTTCCTGGCCGCCTGGGCGCGGATGCGGGCGGCGGAGGTCGCCACGATCGAGCGGACGCTGTACGAGGAGCGGGCGCTGGTGCGCATCCTCGGCATGCGCCGCACGATGTTCGTGGTCCCGGTCGAGCTGGCGCCGATCGTGCAGGCCTCGTGCGCCCACGCGATCGCGGTGAAGCAGCGGCGCCTGCTGCTGCAGCACCTCGACCAGGCCGCGATCGCCGACGAGCCGGCCAGCTGGCTCAAGGAGGTGGAGGAGTCCACCGTCGCGGCGCTGGCCGCCCGCGGCGAGTCGCTCGCCGCCGAGCTGTACGAGCACGAGCCGCGCCTGCAGGAGCAGCTCCTGGTGGCGCCGGGCAAGCCCTACGAGGCCCGCCAAGCCGTCGCCACCCGCATCCTGTTCCTGCTGGCCGCCGAGGGGCGGATCATCCGCGGCCGCCCGCGCGGCTCGTGGATCAGCGGCCAGTTCCGCTGGGCGCCGATCGAGGCGTGGCTGCCGGGCGGGCTTCCCGAGTGGCCGGTCGAGGCCGCCAGGGTCGAGCTGGTCCGCAGATGGCTGGCCGCGTTCGGGCCGGGCACCGCCGCCGACCTGAAGTGGTGGACCGGGTGGACGGCCGGAGAGCTCAAGCGCGCCCTCGCCGAGGTCGGTCCGGCCGAGGTCGACCTCGACGGCGCGACGGGACTGGTGCTGGCCGACGACTTGGAGCCGGCGCCGGAACCGGAGCCGTGGGTCGCGCTGCTGCCGGCGCTGGACCCGACGGTGATGGGCTGGGCCGCCCGCGGATGGTTCCTCGGCGGGCACGGTCCGACGCTGTTCGACCGCAACGGCAACGCCGGCCCGACCGTGTGGTGGGACGGGCGGGTGGTCGGCGGCTGGGCGCAGCGGCGGGACGGCGAGATCGCCTTCCGGCTGCTCGAGGACGTCGGCGCCGAGGCCGCCACGGCGGTGGGCGCTGCGGCCGAGGGGCTGGGCGTCTGGCTGGGGAAGGTCCGGGTGACGCCGCGCTTCAGGACCCCGCTGGAACGGGAGCTGACCGCGTGAGCTTCGGGCTCACCAGAGCAACAGGATCAGCGCCTGCAGCGCGAAGGCGTTGGCGATGCTCTCCTGGGCGTTGAACAGCCGCAGGTGGTTGCGTGGCGCCCGCCTGGCCGCCTTCCAGCCCTTCCACAGGAACCAGACCACCAGCGCCTGCAGGGCGACGCCCAGCAGGAACGGCGGGTGGAACGGCAGCTGGAAGCCGAGCAGCGCCAGGCCCCACAGGACCATGCCGATCAGCACCGTCCGCAGGGTCCCGGGATACAGCGGCCGGGCCCCGCGACGGTAGCCGGGCGGCAGGCGGCGGAGCATGGGCTCAGTGTAGGCCATTTGGGGCGAATGTCACTGGTCGGCTACCGACCCGCGGTCCCCGATCGATGTGGGGGGAGCTCGCTCCCCGCACGGCCCCCCAAGAGCGCCTGCGCCATGGTCGGCGTTATCGGCGAGCCACCTGGTCGACCAGACGCAGCAGCGTCAGCGGGACATCGCGGCGGGCTGGCGGCGGGTGAAGGTGAGGTGATCGCCGTCGACGTCGACCAGCACCGCGTCGCCGTCGGCGAGCTCGCCGGCCAGCAGGCGGCGGGCCAGCTCGTCGCCGATCGCCTTGGCGATCAGGCGGCGCAGCGGCCGCGCGCCGTAGGCGGGGTCGTGGCCGTGGTCGGCCAGCCACGCCTTGGCCGCCGGGGTCAGCTCGAGGCTGAGCCGCCGGTCCGCCAGCCTGCCGGCCAGCCTGGCCACCTGGATGTCCACGATCCTGGCCAGGTCCTGGCGCGACAGCCGGTGGAAGACCAGGATCTCGTCCAGCCGGTTCAGGAACTCCGGCTTGAACGCTTCGCGGACCACGCCCATGACCCGTTCGCGGGCCACCTCCTCGGGCTCGATGATGTCGGTGAGCAGCACCGACCCGAGGTTGGAGGTCATGATCAGCACCACGTTGGCGAAGTCGACCGTGCGTCCCTGCCCGTCGGTGAGCCGGCCGTCGTCCAGCACCTGGAGCAGCACGTTGAACACGTCGGGGTGGGCCTTCTCGATCTCGTCGAGCAGCACCACCGCGTAGGGGCGGCGGCGGACCGCCTCGGTGAGCTGGCCGCCCTCCTCGTAGCCGACGTAGCCGGGGGGCGCCCCGACCAGCCTGGCCACCGAGTGCTTCTCGCCGTACTCGCTCATGTCGATGCGGATCATCGCCCGCTCGTCGTCGAACAGCAGCGCGGCCAGCGCCCTCGCCAGCTCGGTCTTGCCGACCCCGGTCGGCCCGAGGAACAGGAAGCTGCCGATCGGCCGGCCCGGCTCGGAGAGGCCCGCCCGGGACCGCCGGATCGCGTCGGCCACCGCCTGCACGGCCTCGTCCTGGCCGACCACCTTGGCGTGCAGCTCGTCCTCCAGCCGCAGCAGCTTGGCCATCTCGCCCTGCATCAGCCGGGTCACCGGGATGCCGGTCCAGGCGGAGACCACCTTGGCGACGTCCTCCTCGTCGACCTCCTCCTTGAGCATCCGCCGGTCGGCCTGCAGCTCGCCGAGGCGCTGGTTGGCGTCGGCCAGCTCGCGCTCGAGGCCGGGCAGGACGCCGTAGCGGAGCTCCGCGGCCCGGTCGAGGGCGCCGTCGCGGGTGGCGCGCTCGGCCTCGCCCCTGACCTCCTCGATGCGGGCCTTGGTCTGGCGGATGGCGGCGATCGCCTCCTTCTCGGCCTCCCAGTGCGACTTCATGCCGGTGAGGGTCTCGCGCAGCGAGGCCAGCTCCTCCTCGAGCTTGGCCAGCCGCTCGAGGGAGGCCTCGTCGGTCTCCTTCTTGAGCGCCGCCCGCTCGATCTCCAGCTGCCTGGCGCGGCGTTCGAGCACGTCGACCTCGGTCGGCATCGAGTCGATCTCGATGCGCAGCCGCGAGGCGGCCTCGTCGACCAGGTCGATCGCCTTGTCGGGCAGGAAGCGGCCGGTCACGTAGCGGTTGGAGAGGGCGGCCGCGGCGACCAGGGCGGAGTCCTGGATGCGGACGCCGTGGTGCACCTCGTAGCGCTCCTTGAGGCCACGGAGGATCGCGATGGTGTCCTGGACGCTCGGCTCGCCAACCAAGACCGGCTGGAAGCGGCGCTCCAGGGCGGCGTCCTTCTCGATGTGCTTGCGGTACTCGTCCAGGGTGGTCGCGCCGACCATGCGCAGCTCGCCGCGGGCCAGCATCGGCTTGAGCATGTTGCCGGCGTCCATGGCGCCCTCGGCGGCGCCGGCGCCGACCACCGTGTGCAG
>WNGB01024607.1_pt1 | contig 15380 bp, 14 predicted proteins | sample 5400681 | NCBI WGS metagenome assembly WNGB01 (sample SAMN13153367, study PRJNA577476) | soil metagenome | isolation source: 115 cm soil or saprolite under grassland replicate 2 | place: USA:California | collected 2016-06-15
GTCGATGTAGTCGACTCCGAGCGCCTCGAGCACCTGGGCCTCGGCGAAGTGGCCGATCCGACATTTGGCCATGACCGGGATGCTGACCGCCGCCATGATCTGCTCGATCAGCTCCGGTGCGCTCATGCGAGCCACGCCGCCGTGGGCACGGATCTCGGCCGGCACGCGTTCGAGCGCCATCACCGCACATGCTCCAGCGTCCTCGGCGATGCGGGCGTGCTCGGCCGTCACGACGTCCATGATCACGCCACCCTTGAGCATCTGAGCGAGGCCCTTTTTGACCGTAAACGTCGCTTCCTGCATTTCCAGCTCCTTGCCGTCAGCTATCAGCGGTCAGCACCGCCGTCGCCGTGATCCTGGACTCTTCAGTCCTGCCTATAAGATAGACCGGCCAAGTGGACTTGCGCAAGGGCCAATTTTGTGTCATAGTGTACAACCAATCCATCGGACAGCTGACGGCTGAAAGCTGACAGCTGATGGCTCGCACATGGCCGACGCGCTAGCGATCTCGCTGGACGAGAGTCGGCAGCTCTCCCTTCAGCAGCAGCTCTATACCGGCCTGCGCCAGGATATTCTGGCCGGGCGCCTCCGGCCGGGCGAGAGGGTGCCGGCCACTCGCTCGCTGGCGGTCCAGCTCGCGATCTCACGGACAACGGCCGTCCTGGCGTATGAGCAGTTGCTGGCGGAGGGGTACTTCGAGGCACGCCGCGGGGCGGGTACCTTTGTCTCGCGCCAGCTGCCTGATGATACGCTGCGCGCGCCTGATCCCGTTCCCGCGGCCGCCATCTCCCCACGCCACGCCTGGCGCCGCCTGTCACGCTGGGGCGCTCACCTGGCCGACGTGCGGGTCGGGCCAGCCGGCGGACCGGCCCTGGACGCCGACGAGATGTCCACCGAGCGGTATCGGCCGATGCCGTTCGACTTCCGCCCTGGGCGCCCAGACTGGGACGCTTTCCCCCACCGAATCTGGAGTCGGCTGGCCGCCCGCCGCTGGCGCCAGCGCTCGGCGGACCTGGCCTCGTACGGCGACCCGGCCGGCTATCGGCCGCTTCGCGAAGCGATCGCCGCCCACCTGGCCCTGTCGCGGGGGGTCCGGTGCAGTGTCGAGCAGGTCGTGGTCGTCAACGGCTCGCAGCAGGGGATCGACCTGCTGTTTCGGCTCTGGCTCGACCGAGGCGACATGGCCGCTCTGGAGGAGCCAGGTTACCCCGGGGCTGCCCTCGCGCTGCGGGCCCACGAGGCCGCCATTCTGCCAGTCTGCGTCGACGAGGACGGGATCAGCGTTGAGTCGCTGCCGCCCCCAGAGACCGAGCACGCTCCGCGTCTGGTGTACGTAACGCCGTCGCATCAGTTCCCGACCGGCGCCACCTTGAGTCTGCCCCGTCGGCTTCGGCTGCTCGAGTGGGCGGCGCGCCGAGGCGCGCTGGTGGTGGAGGACGACTACGACAGCGAGTTCCGTTACAGCGGCCGTCCGCTCGAGTCGCTTCAGGGCCTGGACTCCAATGGCGTGGCGGCGTACGTCGGCAGCTTCTCCAAAGCGTTGTTTCCACCACTGCGGGTGGGGTACGTCGTGCTCCCGCCCGGCCTCGAGGCGCCCTTCGTGGCGGCCAAGTGGTTGGCGGACCGCCAGACGGCGACCCCAGACCAGCAGGTCCTGAGCGATTTCATTCAGGAGGGCCACTTCGAACGCCACCTGCGACGGATGCGGCGCCTGTACCAATCTCGCCGCGATGCCCTTCTGGCGGCACTGAGTGAGCAGCTGTGCGGGATCGTCACGCCGGGCGGCGACGGGGCCGGCCTCCACCTGATCGCGTGGCTGCCCCAGGGCTGGAATGACCGCCCGATCGCGGCCCGCGCGGCAGAGCTGGGGGTGGCCGTGACGCCGCTGTCGCCTTACTATCAAGGTGATGCGGGGCGGCCCGGACTGATGTTGGGCTTCGCCGCGCTCGACGAATCGAGCATCCGCGAGGGCGTCTGCCGCCTGGCGCAGGCAGTCAATATGTAGGGGCGCCCCGATGAATCGGGGCGCCCTACGGAGACTACCTTGTCCGAATCACCTATCGGCTTCGCCGAGCGCGTCGCCCACCATTCGGCCGGGCTCGCGGTCGGCCGGGAGGACGCTCTGGTCGGCCGCCAGGCGGTCGAGCTTTACGTGCGCACCTACAACACGATCCTGCGCAGCTCGGGCGACGTCAAGCTGCGAGCCTTCGAGGCGGCCCACCTGGGCGTCGACTCCAGCCTGCACCACCGAGCCACCAGCCCCTGGCTCGACGCCGGCGCCTTCATCTACGCCCTCCAGCGGCTGCCAGAGTGCGCGGCCCAGGTCGAGTGGGTCGTGCTGGGGCAACTCCCGGAGCAGTTCGGCTCGGTCCTGGAGGCCGGGATCGAGGGTTGGGAGCGGGTCGAGGCCCCCGGGCGGCGGCGCCGGTGGCACTTCGACGGCACGAGCACGCTGGCTGGCCTGATCGCTAGCCCATCCGACCTGGACGACGTGATCCCGACCCTGGTCGCCTACCAGATCGAGTGGAACAAGCTCCACGATCTGCTGGCCGCGCATCCGGAGGTCCGGTCGCGCATCCAGCGACCAGAATCCCCAAGTGGAGCCTGGCTCAAGTGGCTGGGCGAGGCGGTCCACGTTCCGGTCGAAGACTGGGTCCGCCTTCAACGCATCTGGGGGCCGAGCTTCTGGCCAATGCTCAGGACGGTCGGCCAGGCCCAGAAGGACATCCGAGTTCGAATGCTCGGCGGGACGCATGTCGGATACACCAAGCTGGTCGATCGCTGGTGGGAGCCGATTGGGGCGCTGCTAGCCGAGCGTGACCTGCTGCAGCGCCCGATCTATTTCGTCTCGTCAAACCCGCATGGGCTGCTCAACCTGGTCTCGGGCTACGTCCGTCGGCAGGCGGCCGCCTTGTGGAGCTTCCTGGAGCAGACGCCGGAGGGTGAGGGCCTGTCGGAGATACCCGCGCTACGGCGCGCGCGCGGCCAGAGCAACCCGGAGAACCTCCTGTACTACGCCTCGCGCCTGTGGCACGCCTACCATCCCGAAGCTCCCGCGCCCAGTGTGCGGGTGGCTGAGGAAGAGGAGCGCGGCATCTTCACCCTGGCACCGACGGACGGCCTGGATGTCTGCAGTCAGATCATCGAGCTGGCAAGGCTGCGTGCCGAGGACCTCGATCCCAGGCTGGCAGGCCTGGCCGGCGTGCTGGACCGCTCCGATGCCGTAATCCTGAACATCGACTACCCGCTCGGAATGTCCGCCTACTATATCCTGCGCCAGGTGGCCGAGAACCTCCCTCGCCTACCGGGCGTCTACGTACTTGGCAAAGCTGCCACGCTCAACGGCGCGGTCGGGGACGTGATGATCGCCGACGTGGTGTTCGACGAGTACACTGGCAACACCTACTCCTTCCCGAACGTCTTCGGCTACGACGACGTCGCGCCTTGGCTGGAGCGCGGCTCGGCGTTGGACAAGCAGAAGGCCGTCAGCGTACGCGGCACGTTTCTCCAGAATCACGGCTTCCTCGATTTCTTCTATCAGGAGGCGTACACCGTAGTGGAGATGGAGGTCGGGCCGTACCTGAGCGCCGTGTACGAGGCCACGTATCCCGACCGCTATCCGCTCGGCGAAGCGGTCCACTTCCGCGACCTGCCCTTCGAGGTGGGCGCGATTCACTACGCCTCGGACACCCCCTACACCCGGGCCCGCACGCTCGGAAGCCGCCGCCTGTCGTTCGAAGGGATCGACTCGACCTACGCCGCCACGGTCGCGATCCTGCGGCGAATCCTGCGCTGCGAGAACGAGCGCATGGAAGGAGCCGTCGATGCCCGAGCTTGATCTGGCGGTCCGTGGCGGGACCGTCGTCACGGCGAGCGAGACACGCCTGGCGGACGTCGGCATCGCTGGCGGCCGGATCTCCGCGCTGGGCGAGGTCGGGGAGGCTCGCGCGGAGCTGGACGCAAGTGGCCTGTTCGTGCTGCCGGGTGTGGTGGATGCGCACACCCACCTGGACGCCCAGGCGCTGCCGGGCGCCCCGCGGACGGCCGACGACTTCGAGTCGGGAACGATCGCGGCAGCCTGCGGCGGCGTGACGACCGTTGTCGACTACGCCCGCCAGCATCCCGGACGAAGCCTGGCCGAAGCCGCTCAGGACTGGTGCGCGCGGGCCGAGGGAAAGGCCGTGATCGATTACGGTGGTCGCGACCGACTTCTCCGACGCCAGTCTGGCCGACGTGCCGAGCGTCGTGGCCGATGGCTTTCCCAGCTTTAAGGCGTTCATGATGCGGCTCTCTGACGTCGAGCTGCTGCGACTGATGAGCGCCGTGGCGGCGGCCGGCGGGCTGGTGATGGCGCACGCCGAGAACGCCTGGGTGTTGGAGCATCGCAAACAGGAGCTGTTCGCACAGGGCCGGCGATCGGCCCGCTGGTACGTGGACAGTCGCCCCGAGATAGGCGAGGCCGAGGCGACCTCGCGCGCCTTCGACTACGCCGACCTGATCGGCGCGAAGGTCTGCGTCGTCCATCTCTCGTGCGACGCTGCCCTCGAGCGCGTCCGAGCCGCCAAGGCCCGTAGCGCGCAGGCATGGGCCGAGGTCCGACCCTGCTATCTGCTGCTCGACTCCGAGCGCTACACGGCTCCGGGCGCCGAGCCGCTGATGTTTAGCGGCTGCCCACCGCTTCGGCCGGCCTGGAATCTTGATCGCCTCTGGGCGGGGCTGGCCGACGGGACTCTCGACGTGATCGGGAGCGACCATTGCGCGTGGACCCTGGAGCAAAAGTCGGTCGGGGCAGAGGACTTCAGCCTGATCCCACACGGCATCCCGGCCCTGGAGACCGAGTTGGTGAGCCTGTGGACCGCCGGAGTGGGCGGCGGCAAGCTGTCGGCCAATCGGCTGGTCGAGGCGATGGCCACGGCGCCAGCCCGTCTGCACGGCCTTTACCCGCGAAAGGGCACCATCGCCGTCGGCTCGGACGCGGACCTGGTGCTGTTCGACCCCAATCGCGACGAGACGATCACGCAGAGCCGCCTCCACTCGCGAACCGGCTACGAGCCGTGCGAGGGCATGCGCTGCGTCGGCTGGCCTGTCCTGACTCTCTCGCGCGGCGACGTCATCGCTCGCGACGGCGAATACGTCGGCAAGCCCGGGCGCGGCCAGTTGCTCAGACGCGAGCGGCCGCCGCGGTGAGCCCCGTGCTTCGGCGTTGCCGACCCCGGCATACACGACGACCAGCCGGAGGCCCCGGGTTCACGAGCCCGCAACTGGCGCGGCCCAGGCCACCCGTGCACTGTTCCCGACGGGCCGTGCAACTTCGGTTCGGCCGTGGAGCCAGGGACGCGCTCGCACCGTAAGCCTGATCCCAGATGTTGCTAGGGTTCAGGGGACGGAAAACTAGCTAAGTCGCTGAGATCAACCTGTGACTGGCCGCTCAGCGGCGCCCGCATCCGACGCGTTAGGCAGGCCGGACAGAAACATCCCTGGTAGTTGATGCAAAAATGTCCCAGTCCATGAAGGATACCTTCGTCCCGGTCAAACTTCTGAACCAATTCGTCAAAGTGACGGGCGTGGCCAGTCTCGTATCGTCCAAACACTGCGTTAGCACAGAAATCGGCGATCTGAAGCATACGTGAGTTCGCGGCAGCGGTGAATAACGGGACTTCGGCTATGTTATAAATTTCTCCCCAGCGTGTCCCTTGACGGCGGACCCGTAGGGCGAGTGCTTCCAGCACCTTCTGGTACTCCGAAGACGCAATGACCATCAGCCCCCGCTGTCGCTCCCCTTCCTGCCGAAAGCGACGCGTCAAGAACGCATCAAACCGCCTGATGAGGCTCTCGAGGGCGAATTGGTATAAATCTTCGCCGCGTGAGTGAGCCCATTGCTTCTCTATCGCTACTGCAAACATTACCGATAAGCTCTCCAAAACCTTTCTACAGATCTCGTCCAACACTTGGTAACGTTGTGTCTGGGTAAGCTCGCTCCAAGGCGGATCGATACCGGCTCGTATCGCGGAGGCATGGAAGGCTACTGGCTCCGGGAGGTCAGGCAAGATGGTCTGCTGTATCTTGTCGACTTCTTCCGAGAGCCAGTACGTCTGTCTCACGAAGACCGCGATGCCGGCAACCACGAACGTCTTTGCGTCATGGTGGCCCGACTCGTCCATGTAGAGCAGGTACACTAAGCTAGGCACCTATACCCCGTGGCTTAAACAGAACGAGACCGGGGGCAAAGCCACGGGCACATAAATCGGTGCCCTCCCGGTCTGGGTACATATTACACGCGCTCAGCAGCGGATGTCAACTTTTGGCCGGCTGGGGGGTGCCCCGTAGCTTTTTGCGCGGCGAACAAGAACCCCCTCACCCCAGCCCCTCTCCCTTGCGGGGGGAGCTGGTTTCTCCCTCTCCCCTCGGAGGGAGAGGGGGCCAGGGGGTGAGGGCGAGGTGGCCCGCGCAAGACTTGAAGCGAAGCGGCCCGAGAGCCGGCCACAACCCGCCTCGATCGTCCCACCATGCCCACGCGGCACCAGGTTACGCAAAACTTTAAGGGCCACCCCCGACTGGGCGAGTCTAGGCTGGTCATGGGCCTCGTAGAATGTGTCCATGCGCAGAGTTCGGAGGTGATTACGGCCGTGTCGCCTGCTGGCGCGAGGTGCCCGCGTACGGTGTGGGCATCGGGCCGATCGCACGGGAGTCGATCTCGATGAGGGCGGGGCCGCCGGCGGCGAGCGCTTCAGTCAGCGCAGGGTTGAACGCTTCGATGCGGTCGACGCGCCGAGACCAGACGCCGAAGGCCTCGGCCACTTTGGCGAAGTCAGGGGTGTGCAGGTCGACCGCGATCCGCCGGCCCTCGAAGGCACGGTCCTGGATGTGGCGCAGAATGCCGTAGCCGCCGTCGTTGAACAGCAGTACCACGACCGGGAGCTGCTGCTGGACCGCCGTCGCCAGCTCGGCCATGTTGTAGACGAAGCCGCCGTCGCCGGCGATGCAGACGACCTGACGGTCCGGTCGGGCGGTGGCCGCGCCGAGCGCCAGGGGCAGCCCTGGGCCGATCGCGCCGCAGGTGGGGTTCATCGACGTGCGCGGCTCGTAGACCTCGAGCAGGCGGTTGCCCCATGTGTAGGCCGAGATGGTCGCGTCCTTGACGACGATCGCGTCGCGCGGCAGCGCCGCCCGCAGGCTGTCCATGATCTTGGCGTGCTGGCCGATCCGCTCGCGGAGGGCGGCTCGCGCGGCCGCCCGCGTCTGGGCGACCCGCTCGGGCCAGCCCATCTCGGTCTGGACGCGGCCGCCGAGCGCCGCCACGAGCGCCGCCAGAGCCAGTCTGGCGTCCCCAGTGACGCCCTGGGCGGCGGGGTAGTTCTTGCCGATCTCGGTCGGGTCGATATCCATGTGGACGATTGTGTCGGGCAGCGTCATCCGCCAGTTCTGGGTGGGGGAGCCTTGAAAGCGCGTCCCGACCGCGATGAGGACGTCGGCCTCCTTGGCCAGGTCCTGAACCGGCGCCTCCACCGATAGGTTGCCGATGCAGAGCGGATGGTCCTCGGGGAGCGAGCCGCGCCCGGTGTTGCTGGTGATCACGCCGGCCCGCAGCAGCTCGGCGAGGGTCCGAAGCTCGGCCGAGGCCTCCGAGGCGATCACGCCCCCGCCCGCCCAGATGAGTGGCCGCTTCGCGCCAGCCACGATCTGGGCGGCACGCGTGATCTCGTCGCTCGACGGCTCAAGCCGCGCGAATCCCTCGAAGACCGGCACGTCGGCCTCGTCTTCGGCGTTTTGCAGGTCAATGGGCAGCTCGACCGACACCGGCCGCCGCCGGCCCGTGACAGCCTGGCGGATCGCCTCGCCGAGCACAACGGGTATCTCGCGAGTACTGTTTGGCCGCCCTGCCCACTTGGAGCTGGCCGCGAGCATCGCGAGCTGGTCTCGGGCCTCGTGTAAGAAACCCTTCGCCTTGCCCAGATACTGACTCTCGACCTGGCCGGTCAGGTGGAGGACCGGCGACGAGGCCGTGTACGCCTCGACTGCTCGTGCCGCACGGGCACCGGGCGGACCGAGCCCAGCCGGCTCATCGCGTCATAGATCGGGACGTTGTGAACGCTCACGATCCCGAACACCAGGTCGACGCCGGCCGCCGAAAGCGTCCGGACGGCCAGCTCCCCACCAGTCAAACGAGCCATGCAACAGCCCTCGAGCGCGGATTGGTGCTCAGCATAGCGCGGGGCGGTCTCTCGACGCGAATGGCAGGACTGGACCGCAGGGACGGGGCATCGCGGCCGGTATGATTGTCGTGATGGTCGAGCGGGAGTGGCACTGTCCCGTGTGCGGCGCCTCGGTCAGTGGGCGGGCCGAGCACCTGAGGACGGCGCACGGGATCGGCGGATCGGGCGAGGACCGCTTCGGGCTGCGAGCCTCCGCGCGAGCCCGCCGAGCCGCGCCGACCGGCCGGCGTCCGAAGCGTTCGACCGGGTCCCGCTACCCCAACGCGTCAGCGGGTGAGGAGGCGCTCCCGCCGCGCCCGTTCGAGCTTCCGCCCGACGCCGCCGTCTTACGGCTGCTTTGTGCCAGTCTAGATGGGGTCGAGCAGGGAGCGCTGGCGGCTCGCCTGTCCGACCTGCCGGGCGTCGATTCGGTCGCCGTGGACCTGTATGAGCGAACAGTCGACCTGTTTCTTGATCGGCGGCGGGCCGCGCCCCCGCACCTGGTGGCGCTGGCGACCGAACGGGTCGAGCTGCCGGTCGTCGGCGCCGAGCTTCACCGCACCCCGCCCAGCGGCGGCAAGCTCGGCACGGCGACGCTGTTGCTGGTCGTCGCCTAGCAGCTCGACCGAGCGGCTCGCCAACTGGCCGCCAGAGCACGTGCTGTGTTGGTGGTGATCATGTCCACGCCAGCCGCCACAGCGCCGGCGAGTCTGTTGTCCCAATCTGGCGTTGCGGCGTCCAGCGTCCAGACGTCCAGGAGTAGACCCGCCTCGTGAACCAGCTGCGCGACCTCGCGAGATCCGTCCTGCAACGCGCGTTCGAAGGCGCTGAGCCGCAGATGGAGCTCGCGCGCCCCCGGCACCAGGCCAACGAGCTGGCCCAGTCGACGGTGGAGGTCTTCGGCGAGCAACACCGGGCCGGCTCGCGCCCGCTCCAGGTAAAAATCCGGGTCGAAGCCGAGCGGCACAGTTGGGTCGGCCTGCCTCAGTCGTCGGAGATTCCAGTCCGAGCACCCGCCGAAGATCACCCGATCCTTAACCGGCTCGACCAGGCCTGCCAGCTCCTCGACCCGCCGCCACGGCCAGGGCTGGATGTCCTTGACGTCCAGCTCGAGCCGCGTCGGGAAGGGCTGCTGGCGGATCTTCGCCACTACTTCGCTCAGGAGCGGCGGCCGATGGTCCAGGACCCTTGGGCCGTGCCGAAACCGTAGTCGCTCCGCCTCCAGTCGTGTGGTCTGGCTCACCAATCCGCGCCCGGTTGTCGAACCGTCGAGCTGCGCGTCATGCGTGACCAGAAAGTCGGAGTCGAGCAGCATGTTGATATCGATTTCGGCCCGCGCGACACGTTCCCGGTAGCATTCCTCGACGGCGGCCAGCGAGTTCTCCGGGTACTCGCCGCTCCAGACGCAGCCGTGCGCCTTCAAGCTAACTGTGCGGCCGTCCACGGTCTTGAGAAACGAGTCGGGGTGAGGCGCGAGCGTCACCCGATCCGCTCGCCGCTGTCCGGGTCGAACAGGTGCACGCGCTCGAGGTCAAGGGCGACGTCGAGCCGGTCGCCGATCTGGCCGCCGAAGCTCGCGGGGGCGATGACTCGCATCGCCCAAGAGCCGACGCGCACGTCGACTACCTGCTCACGGCCCATCGGCTCAACCACGTACACCTCACCACTCAGGTGGCCCTGGCCGGCCGGCTCGATCGACACGTCCTCTGGCCGAATCCCCAACGTGGCCCGCGCAGGGGCGCTGGCCGCGAGGGCAGCACGCCTGCTCTCAGGCAGATCGATCGTCAGGCCATCCGAGACCGCGACGAGAGAGCCGTCCCTTTGGGTGATCTCGACCGGGAGAAAGTTCATGGGTGGGTTGCCGATGAACTCGGCCACGAAGAGGTTGCGCGGCCAGGCGTACAGCTCCTCGGGCGTGTCATACGCCAGGAGCCGGCCGTCTCGCATGAGTGCGACCCGGTCGGCCATGGTCAGAGCCTCGACCTGGTCGTGTGTGACGAAGATCGAAGTAATCCCGAGGTCCTTCTGGAGTCGCTTGATCTCACCTCGCATAGCGTGGCGCAAGCGGGCGTCGAGGTTGCTGAGCGGCTCGTCGAGCAGCAAGATATCCGGCTGCTTGACGAGCGCTCGAGCTAGGGCCACACGCTGCTGCTGGCCGCCCGATAGCTGGGCCGGCTTTCGGGCCAGCAAGTGGCCGACCTGGACCTGCTCGGCGGCCGCGCGGACCCGTCGATCGCGCTCGGGCCTGGGAATCTTCCGCTGCACGTCCAGCGGGAACGCGATGTTCTGCTCGACCGACATGTGCGGGTACAGCGCGTAGCTCTGGAAGACCATCCCGATCCCGCGGTCTTTGGGCAGCAGGTGCTCCACCCGCCGCTCGCCAAACACGATCGTGCCCGCAGTCGGCTTGTAGATACCGGCCACCATCAGCAGGGTCGTCGTCTTGCCACACCCGGACGGGCCCAAGAGCGCGACGAACTCGCCGCTCCTGATCTCCAGATCGAGCGATTCGACCGCTGCTACGGGTCCAAAGCTCTTGCTCAGCTGGTCCAGCAGGACGCGCACGTCAGCCCTTGACTCCGCCGCTGTAGATCCTCAGGAAATACTCCTGGGCGAACAGGAAGAGCGCCAGGACGGGCATCACGTAGAACAGGCCGATCGCGGTCAGCGTGCCATAGTCGACGAAGCGACCCTCGCCGAGAAGGCTCCGCACCATCATCGACAGGGTCGCCTGGTTGCCGCTCGGCATGAATATGAACGGCAGCAGGAACTCGTTCCAGCCTTGCACGAACGAGAGCAGGCCGAGCGCCAGCATGCCAGGCTTGACCAGCGGCATCACGATCCGCCACCAGGTCACGATCCGGTTCGCGCCATCGACCAGCGCCGCCATCTCGAGGTCCCACGGGACCGTGTCGAAGAAGCCTTTCATGATCCACACGCCGAACGGCAGCTCGAACGCCGCCTTGACCAGGATCACGCCGAGGAGCTGGTCGTAAAGGCCCAGCCAGCGCAGCACGACGAAGGTCGCGATCAGCAGCACGACGGTCGGGAAACTGTGGAGCAGCAGCACGCCGCCGAGGAACATCCGACGGCCCTTGAACTTGAGCCGGGACAGGGCGTAGCCGGCCATCGATGAGACGAGCAGGACGACGCCGGCCACGCTGCCGGCAAAAACGAAGGTGTTTATCGTCAGCGGGATGATCGGCGACTTGTTCTGCAACTGCTGGACCCTCTCCGGCGCCCAGAGGAAGCGCCAATTGTCGAGCGTGAACGGCCCGACCGGCCGCAGCCCCTCGACGCGCTCGAAGAACGAGGAGTAGAGCAGCCAGCCGTAGAGGATGATGATCGGCAGGGTGGCGAGCAGGATGATCGCGTACGGGATCAGGCCCTGCCAGCCCCTGCTGCGCTGCACCTCGATCGAAACGGCCATCTCACGTAATCTCGACTCTCGGGTCGCCCACCAGGTCGCCGAAGCGGAACAGGCGGAGGAGCAGGCCGCTGATGGCCAGGCCCATCACCACCAGGACCGCCGCCATCGCCGCGCCGAGGCCGAACTCCAGGTTGCCATAGTAACTGTTGAGGGCGGTGTGGAATGCCCACAGGCTCCAGGTCTCGGTGCCATACAGGCCCGGCCCGCCGTTGGTCGTGAGGAAGATGTACTCGTAGGAGGCGAACAGGCTCATCGTCTGGTAGGTCAGGACGAACAGGATCGGCCACTTGAGCAGCGGCAGGGTGATCCGCCGCACGATCTGCCAGGCGTTGGCTCCGTCGACCCGGGCGGCGCGGAACAGGTCCTCCGGGATGCTCTTGATCGCACTGGTGAACACGAGCATGCCGAGGCTGGCCCCGACGAAGCCGTTGACGAGGATGAGGATCAGCCACGGGTCGGTCGCGAGCCAGAAGCGCGGCTCGACCCCGAACGGCTCCCCGAGCTGGTTGATGATCCCGAATGGCGGGGCCGCCGCGGCCCAGCTCCACATCAAGGCGTATACTACCGACGGCGAGATGCGCGGCAGCAGCCAGAGTGCCCGGAAGACGGTGCCGGTCTTCGAGTCGACGTGGATGGTCAGGAGGGCGACCCCCAGCCCAACCAGCACGTTGAACGCCAGGGTGGCGGCGACGAAGAGCAACGTATTTCCGAGGATCGTCAGGCTGAAGCGGCTCCGGATGATCCGCTCGTAGTTGTCCAGCCCGATCCACTGCCAGCGGGAGAGCCCGGTTGAGGTGGCCATATCGGTCAGGCTCATCCCGAGCGTGATCAGGACCGGGGCCAGGAAGAAGGCCGCCACCATGACGACGACCGGCGCCATGAAGAAGAGCGCCGTGGCGTTGGCACGCCACCAGTTCTTGAGGGCGCTCTCTTTCGCTGCCGGGAGCGCCTCCACCGCTAGCGCCCCGCGCTCGACGACCGCCATGGTTCGCTCCGCTCTTGATTCCCGACTCCTAATTGGAGCGCGAGGATTCGGGAAGGTATCAGCAATCGGCTATCTGACGATCAGGTCGTCCTTGAGCTGGGCCGACAGCTCGTCGGCGGCAACGTCGGCCGCCTGCTTCGGCTGCATCTGGCCGCTCTCGACGGCGCCGAGGAGCCGGAACAGGACCTGATCATAGGGGCCGAACTTCGGATGGTTCGGGATGAACGTGGTGTACTCGATCATGTAGTTCGTCGCCAACAAGAACTTGTCCTGCTGGCAGGTCGGGTCCTTCTCCTGGCTCTTCTCGATCGGCAGGTGCGCGCTTTGCACGTCGTGCTTGCAGTTCAGCTCCGGCGCGCTCGCGTTGGCGATCACCCGGAACGCCAGCTCCGGGTTCCTGCTGTTGCCGGTGACCATGTAGACCAGCGGGTGGGAGAGCGTGACCGGCTTGCCGCCCTTCGCGGCCGCCGGGATGAGCATGAAGCCGACGTTGTCCCAGAGGTCCTGTTCCTGCACCTTGTAGGTCGCCTGCCAGTCCTTCCAGGTCCAGGTGCCGGCATTGTAGAAGAGCACCTTGCCAGCCGTAACAGTCTCGTGCCATTGCCTGAAATCGGAGTTGATGAAGTTCTCCGGCGTGATCTTGTTGCTTTTGACCGCGTCGTAGTGGAGCTGGTAATGCTTCTCCAACGCGTCCTTGACGATGACTAGCTTGCCGGACTCCTTGTCCTGCATCTGGCCGCCGTTCTGGTAGTAGAACATGTAGTGGTCGGCACCTTGCGTGGGGCGGTGATACCAGCCCTTCCCCGACTCGACGATCTTCTTGTCGATCGCCTCCTTGGCGGTGGCGACCAGGTCCGGCATCCCCCACTCGCCCTTCTTCACGGCCTCGGGAAGTCCGTCGACTTTGTCCTTCGACCAGCCCAGCTTCGCGAGCAGGTCCTTGCGGTAGTACATCGGCCGGGCTTCGGTGTCCTGCGGGATCGCGTAGGTCTTGCCCTTGAGCTGCATCGCCGGCCAGAGCGTCGGATAGATGTCGGCGAATTTGCTCTCGTACTTCTTGACGAGCGGATCGACCTCGATCACGTAGCCCGCCGCGGCCCATGGAGCCATGTCCTCGTGGCCGGCCAGTATGATATCCGGCCCCTGCTTCGCCTCGGAGGCGAGGGTGAACTTCTGCTTGAAGTCGGCCCATTGGCCGCCGCTTTCGAAAGTCGCTTCCACCTGGACGCGCTGTGGCGCGCCCTCCTTCTCGAGATCCTTGTTGAGGCCGTCGGCGGCGGCGATCAAGTTGTCGCGGCGGTAGAACGACGGTGCGTCCGGACCGATCGTCCAGGCGGTGATCTTGACCACCTCGCCGCCGCTGACCGGGCCGGAGGCCTTGGCCTCCACGACCGGCGTGGCCGTAGCCGCCGCGGCTGGCTTCGCCGCTTCCGCAGGCTTCGCCGCCTCGGCAGGCTTCGATTCGGCCGGCTTTGCTGCCTCCGCAGGCTTCGACTCGGCCGGCTTTGACGGCGCGGCCGGCGTCGGCGTGGTCGCGCAGGCCGTAGCGAGCATGGTCATCATGCCCATGAGCCGACGTAGCGCTTCTCTCCTCTGCATAACGGCATCCCTCCGACCAGGTGGTCTGTTGTCCGTGCCAAATCGGCACGGCACAATAGCCGCGGACCTCGGCGGTCCCTCTCACACTGTTCAAGTACCACTATAGCGCTCCTGACGCACGATGCAAGCTTGGCAGGGCAGGGTGGCGAATGGCAGGCGAAGGATCCGCTAAGCGGCTGCGAACGGTCGGCCATCGTGGGGCGAGCGCACTGGCCCCGGAGAACACGCTGCGCGCCTTCGAGCTGGCGATCGAGCACGGGTTGGATCTGGCCGAGCTGGACGTCCACCTGAGCACGGACGGCCAGCTCGTGGTGATCCACGACTCATACGTGGACTCTGCCGACGGTCGGCAGGCGGTGGCCGACTTGACCGCTCGCCAGCTAGCCGAGGTCGACGTCGGCGACGGCTACGGCGTTCCGCGGCTTGTGGATGTCTTCGACCTGGCGCGCGGCCGGCTCGGGCTGTACGTCGAGCTCAAGGCTCCCCGGACGGGCATCGCTCTGGGCGAATTGGCGCGAGTCGGCGCCTCCCACGACGTCGAGTTGATCGCTGGCTCCTTCTCTCCTCAGCTGGTGGCCGAGGTGCGAGAGATCGCCCCACGCATACCCCGCAGTGTGCTGTTCCGGCGAGCCACGGCGAGCGAGATGGTCGCAAGGTGCGCTCGTCTGGACGCTGCCTACGCGCACCCCTGCTTCAGGCCGATCGAGCGCGGCATTGTGGAGGCGCTCCACCGGGCTGGTCTGCTGGTGATGTCGCCCCACACCAACGACCGTCTGGAGGCGCTCGAGTTCGTTCGAATGCGGGTGGACGTCATCGCTAGCGACGACCCGCGTGTGCTGGCCGGGCTGCGCTAGGCGGTTGCCCTGACCAGGCCACCGTCGACGAGCAGGGTCTGGCCGGTGATGTAGCTGGCCTGCTCGGAGGCGAGGAAGACCGCCAGGGCGGCGAACTCGTCCGGGCGCCCGTAACGCCCCATCGGGATCTGAGACTCGGATCGGCGCGTCGCCTCCTCGACATTGATCCCCTGCCGCTTCGCCGCGTCTGCGTCGAGTTGCATGAGCCGCTCGGTAGCGATGCGGCCCGGCGCTATCGAGTTGACGGTGATCCCCTCGCGCGCCAGCTCGTTGGAGAGCGTCTTGCTCATCCCCATCACACCGCTGCGGATCGCGTTCGA